>Ga0307974_1000737_pt1 | contig 21046 bp, 19 predicted proteins | sample OrgLakmetagen784_FD_201812 | JGI IMG/M metagenome (GOLD analysis project Ga0307974, IMG submission 201812) | Saline water microbial communities from Organic Lake, Antarctica - #784 | ecosystem: Environmental > Aquatic > Non-marine Saline and Alkaline > Saline | place: Antarctica: Organic Lake... | reverse complement strand
ACCTGTTGCGCCCCAAGGGGTGTACCAGCAGAAAGTAAGCATCAAACCGGCTAAGCGAATGCCGACCAAGCCATTGAAGATTGGGGTTTGGGTTGCTGGTGTGGAGGTTGAGGATGAGCAAGCTGCAGTGGTTGCACATACGAACACAAGGCATCTCAGCAGTTGACAAATGCGCAGGTGGGGTAGCTCATGCAGAGAGGTCACGCACCCAGGCCCATGCCCAAGCTGCACCATCCGCACGTGCAAGCACAAGCAAAGCACACAGCGGCAGGAGCAACAGCTGCAGCAGCAGCAGTGAGGAGAGCATCAATACACATGCAAGATGCACGCGCACAACGGATGCACGCATATATACGCACAAATGCACACACACTGGCTGGGCTAAATGTCCACCGGGATTGGTGCGGGAATGGCTAAAATAATTATTGAAAGGGTTCAGGGTTACCCGGGGTTACTTTTTATATTTGTGAATTCTGAGTTCCAGGGTGAATACGGTAAGGTACGGTAATTCGTAGTCACAGATGCACACAGCTTGTAACTGTTCCAACACCATCGCACTGATGTATCAGAGTCGCAGACACACACGGCTTGGCTTCTCCACGTCGCTTTGCTTGTAGGCTTTGCCCCTCTTCTCCGGCTCCTTCCCAGCAAAGGCTTTTCCTTTGTCTCTAGCACCCTCCCCAGCAACCACCCACGTAATAATTACTAGGGTTGTCCAGAAACGTATAGTTTCACCGTATATGAACATATGCATGGTAAGTACCCATTGGTAAACCCCCTACCAACAATACCGGGTATACACCATACATACGTATGTATGCATGGTTTGGGCAAACCCCATAATTACGCATGATGGTGGCTGTTAACCCCGTGGTGTGGCTGTGGTGTGGTGTAATAATGGCTGTGGTGTGGTGTGGCTGTCACCCCGTGGTGTGGCTGTTAACCCCGGGTTAATTACGCATGATGGTGTCTGTTTCATACGCGCAGCGCTCAGCCAGTTTGAGGCGTGCTTTGACACCAGTGCGCCTGCAAGCATAAACCCCATAACTATGCATGATGATGTCTGTTTCATACGCACAGCTCTCAGCCAGTTTGAGGCGTGCTTTGACACCAGTGCGCCTGCAAGCATCGTAGTGACGCGGTTTTTGGAGGATGAGCACAAGGCATTTCAAATGGTGGAGCAGGCAGCCAAGCAGGACGCTCTGTTGGTGTACACCTTGGTGCGTTATTTCAAATGGTGGAGCAGGCAGCCAAGCAGGACGCTCTGTTGGTGTATACCTTGGTGCGGTTATCGTGGCCGGGATTGGGTGTGTGTGGGCTTGTGTGCAGGCATGTGTGTTGTGTGTGTGTGTTGTGTGTGTGTGCTTGTGTGTATATGGTATATGTGTGTGTGCACGTAAACGTTGGCTTTCACAGAACATGTATAAAACCTGTGCTTACGTGTAAGTATGATGAATGGCAATGAGACTTAGGCTTAGAAAAAGGGACTCAGAAGTATTTGGAAAGCAGGCTTGCCTATTAGGTAGCAGAAACAGCACGCAGGTGAGCGCAGCTGTGAGATGAAGTAGCAAAAGCAGCCTGCGGATGTCCAAATGTCGATGCACACACTCACATACACACGCACACGCACACACATACACACACGCACACACATATACGCACACAAACACACGCACACACACATGTACTTACATATTGGCAGAGATACATGCCTAAGAATACAAAAAAAGGAGCAGCACGCACGCACATACACGCATGCACGCACGCACATACACGCATGCACGCATGCACATACACGCATGCACGCACGCACATACACACACTGCAGGTAGCTCCCAAGGTTTTGAAGGCAGTCCAGACGGCCTGCAAGTTGTATGGTGTGCGCAATGTGGACTTGTGGAGCAATTTACTGGTGAGCGTGTGTATGTGTGTGTGAACCATAGTGTTTGCGTGTGTGTGTGTAAGCTGTGGGTGCACATTTCTATTTTGAAGGTGCTTTCAGGATACAAAGAAACCTGTAGTAGAAAATCACGCACTGCCTCTCTTTGTGTATGGCAAGCACACGCAGGACACATGCACATGCACATGTACATGCACACAACCACGCACGTAGGATCACATGGACATGCACATGCACATGCGCACATCCACAACCACGCACGTAGGATCACATGGACATGGCCATGCACATGCACATGCGCACATCCACAACCACGCACATGAAAGAGCACTTGGAGTCCTCACGCTCAGGCATCCCCCTGATCACATGGACATGTACATGCACGTGCGCACACGTCATACAAACCGCGCACGTAGGATCACATGGAAGAGCACTTGGAGTCCTCACGCTCAGGCATCCCCATGATCCAGCACGCCAACGCCCCCCTTCGCCCCTCTCGCCAATTGAGTGGTGACTACTTCAAAATGATCGAGGCTGTCGAGTAAGATGCTGCTGGCTGTCCTCCATACTCACAACTTATGAGCCATAACGTGCAATACTACGCGCACTGCTAGTGCTGGTCAGGACCATTTACACGCTTGCATTCATTTTAAAAGGTAAACCTCCATGTGCAGAACTGTACGCTGCATTATATGATACTGGCTATTCCTATGCGCTCCACACACAAATCATTCACTTTCCACGACAATGCGCGCCAACACCCCCCTCCGCCCTTCTTGTCAGTTGAACAGGGGTTTTCTCAAGTGCTCAACAAATCAAACAGACATCCCTTGTCTTCGTACTTCTATGTCCTTTGGGTGAATCAGGCATCACCGGCATGCAAGGACGAATGATCTAGATCACTTCAAATAGACAGGGTTGGCCAGAGCCGTATGTATGCACCGTATTTGGCCGTACATTCAGTGAATTCCCTGACAAATATACCGTGTATACACCGTGTATGTATGGTTCTGGCCAACCCTACAAATAGACACAAAACCAATTGGAGAGTAGAGCATGGCAGGTGCAAGCTTTCTGCATTGCACACACCCACACACCCACACATATACTTACACACACACGCACACATACACACATAAATTCAAACACAAGCATCCACACCCAGGTACACTCACACATACAAAATACACACATATGCTCAGGTACACGCGCAAAATGGATGACGGCAGCCATCCAAAGGAATGGAAGAATGCAGGTACGTTGGGGATGCATCCTAAAATAACACTGTTACTTTATTGCTGATGTATTCATGATGTCTTTGGATTCACGTAAATGCTGTTGCAACCATGAAAGCTCATCATAATGAATGCTGGGCATCACAAATGCTGATCATCACAAATGCTGATCATCACAAATGCTGATCATCACAAATGCTCATCATCACAAATGCTCTTCATAAAAAGTGCTGTTGCAATCACAAATGCTCATTACCATCACGGGTGCTCATTAACCCATCAACAATGTTAATCTACTGCTACTCTTTCACTCTTCTTACACGCCCTTGCAGATCTGATGATCGTGGGCATCAGCCGCAGCGGCAAGACACCGCTGTGCATTTACTTAGGGCAGCGAGGCTACAAGGTACACAAACTGTGACGTTGGTGTATGTTATTATCCGTGTGTATTTGCATCGTGTGTGCATTTACTTAGGGCAGCGAGGCTACGAGGTACACAAACTGTGACATTGGTGTATGTTATTATCCGTGTGTATTTGCATCGTGTGTGCATTTATTTGGGGCAGCGAGGCTACAAGGTACACAAAACTGTGACGTTGGTGTATGTTATTATCCGTGTGTATTTGCATCGTGTGTGCATTTATTTGGGGCAGCGAGGCTACAAGGTACACAAACTGTGACGTTGGTGTATGTTATTATCCGTGTGTATTTGCATCGTGTGTGCATGTGTGAATGTGTGACCTGTGTGTGAATGTGTGCATGTGTGACCTGTGTGTGATCCTAGTCGTAGCTGGTATCATGAAACCAGGGCCATCGCTCGCCCAGTAAGGGCGTGCTTCTATTTTATTCACCTCTTCTGTTAAGTGAAAAATCGCATGCACGCGGTCTGACGTGCAAACCCAACAGGATGCGTTTAGCATCAAAGAGGCCATTGGTGAACCGCGTTGTTTTGTCTGTTTGGCAAGATCAAGTGGAAAAAGGGGATCGAGGTGTGTGTTGCGCCATCCGTACACACACAGGTCGCTTTAAAAAGGCAATGATTGGCCTGCACAATTAAACTGGGTGTTTCTGCTTGTGCTTAAGTGTGTGTCTGTGTGTCACCATCCGTATCCACATGTCATGTTAAAAAAAATTTACTTGCATAGCCGCACTGTGTGCTTGTGCTTACGCGTGAGGTTCCAAATAGTGACCAAGCAACCTATAGTGTTCCTCATATAGTGATTGGCTTGCATAGTCAATCTGTGTGCTTGTGCTTACGCATCTGTGTGTATGTGTGTGTATGTGTGTGTGCGTGTGCGTGTGTGTGTGTGTGTGTGTGTGTGAAAAGTGACCAAGCGACCTAATGTAACACACACGCTTGTTACCCACACCGACTTCATCTATAACCTCTGCCTGTGACTTGTTGCTGGATATGTTCACCACACAAAAAAACAAGTCGATAAGTGAATCGGCTGGTAAGTCCTCTCACAGAATGAGTAAGTAAGCAAGCAAGCATCGCGAAAGCTGACATTAATGAGGCGACATTTCCGCAGGTGGCCAACCTCCCCCTCGTGCCTGGCATTCCCCTGCCCAAGGAGCTCAAAGAAATTGACCAAGCACGCATCGTGGGCCTCACCATCGACCCCAACGTGCTGCTGTCCATAAGGAGGAATAGGATTGGCATGATGGGTGCTAAGGACTTCTCGGTCCCCCTCAACTACGCAGGCATGCAGGTGTGTTGTGGGGGTGTATGTGTAGTTGTGTCTCACGGGTATGGGGGTGTGGGTAGGTAGGTGTGTGTTTGTTTGTGTGTGTGTATGTGTGCTTGTGTGTGTTTGTGTTTGTGTTTGTGTTTGTGTGTGCATAATTGGCAGGTGTGTGGGTCCTTGTAATAGTGGGTGCATGCCTTTTATGTATACATCAGAGACCTGTACTCTGCAGCGTCATGCCAAAGCACACACATACACTCACACACACACTCACTTCTTCTTCTGTCCCTTCTGTTCTTGAGTGCGCGCGCACACACACACACACACACACACACACACACACACACACACTTGAGTGTGCACACAAGCTCTTTCAAAATCCTCATGCCAAAGCACACACACTTCTTCCTCTGTCCCTCCTGTTCTTGAGTGCGCAGCAGATGAAATCAACTCCTTGATCTCATCTCACACGTACCTGGTTTTTCATCTCACACGTATGCTGGCACTGCAGGAGATTCAGCAGGAGCTTAAGTATGCACGGGAGCTCTATGCAGCCAACCCTGAGTGGCCGGTCCTTGATGTGACGTTCAGGTAAGCGACTGAGTCACTTCAACAACGCGTTTTAACAGCGTGGTTCCACGTTTTGTGGTTCATGAACCACGCTGATTCGTTTGCAACACCGTGCAAGTGCATGGTTGAGGCGAAATTATAATTCCAGAAAATTGGCGTTTTTTCCTTTTCATCTTCTTTCCAGAATCACGCTCAGTGACAACACGCCGTATTTTTTAAATGTATGTTAGAATTTATTTAAATCCCGCTCAGACGCATTTTGTGTTTGTATGCTCATGTGTTTGTTTGTATGCGTGCGCGTGTGTGTGTGTATGTGTGCGTGTGCACGCATGCCTGTGTGCAAGCCTGCAAAACCATCTCAGCATCAAGTAAATGGCAGATTTTGTCACGGTATCTGTCCAAAAGCGTTGCTTGCTTGTCAGCACATGCCTCTTTTATATGATTTGAGTAACAAGGTCAGCTTGCTACGTGCCTTGTTTTTTACCGTGCCTAAATACCACAGTACCTGTTGCGCTTTTGCAATTCAGGGGTGTTGAGGAAACTGCCGCGCGCATCTTGAAGATTCTGAACGACAAAAGGGGTGATTCAAGCCCACAGTGGTGAGTGTGGCCATGTTTTGGAGAGGTTCTATGACAATCATCATTGAGAGGTAACTCAAGCCCACAGTGGTGAGTGTGGCCATGTTTTGGAGAGGCTCGATCAATGACAGTTATCACTGAATGCAATCTTAGGGCAGACAAGAAACGTAAATAAGCGGGAGTTGCGAACAGGAGTTGCAAAGTTTTTGATCTGATTACAATTATTAATGAATGACTTATAACAAGTGTGTATAGAACTTCCAGAGTATGGAACTTCCAGAAGGGGGGGGGACACCTCGGCCAAAAGTCCTGCAATGTTCCTTTTTATGCATTGCACGCGCATATAATGACATAAATGTATCATATTGTAAAGTATGTAGGGACTGGCGTACATATTATATAATACATATATCATATATTTGTATAAATGCAGGTATAAATGTGTATATAAGCTGCCAGGATGTGTGCTTCCATTTAGCTAGCTCGCCCTGCATAGAGGTTACCTAGATTAAATGCACACTAGGGCACCAATGCCCTGGTCAATTGCTTTCCATGGGACGTGGCTAGGGTTGTTCAGTTCCGTATATATTGGGGAGTACATGACCGTGCATATCAGGACGTACATGACCGTATATTTGGTGATTTTCCTGCCAACTACACCGTACATACACCGTATACGGTATACGTATAGTTCTGGCCAACCCTAGACTTAGCATGCATTCAGTCTTTGTATCTCACCCAACACTTGGTCATCTCACCCCATGCCTTTTGCACTGAAATTTGTTTAATAAAAAGGCTCCAAGGTTATAAATCTGGTGCAGTGGGCGATGGTAGAAAAAGCAGGGTTTATGCCGCAGCACTGGGCACTTTCTTCTGCTCTGCTGCTGTGGGAAATGTCAAGAACAAAAAGAAGAAAAAGTGTAAGGTTGCCCAGAACCATACATTTATAGGTATATACGGTGTACATATGGTATTTTTAGCAGGGAAATCACCATACATACGGTCATATACGGTGCAGATATACGGTTCTGGCCAACCCTACGAAAATACATTGTACGTGTACGCAAAAAAAACAGTGTACGCTGTACGCTGTAGTATATGTCAGTACTGAAATTGACAAGAGCCAGTCACGGTGTACGCATCTAAGGAATGTTTTAGGAACAAACCCTGTTTTGGGCCTCAGTGCCCCTTCTCAGAATAAAAAAAAAATAAAGAACTACGCAGGCCACTCCCCCCATTCCTAAAGAACAACAAAATATAATTGATATAAATCAGAAGGGTTGCAGTTCCCTTCTCTGGGAACTTACTGCTTGAAACGGAATGAAAAAAAGAATCGCAGGTAGCAAAAACTGCTTCCTCAATAAACGAGGGAAAGCTGCTGTTTTGGTATCGGGTACTGTATACTCCTCCTCTGCAAAAAGTTAAGGGGGGGCCTGAATGAGTGAGGTCGTACCTTGGTTACGAAATGTTTATTCCAAGATGTATCGCTGCATACAGCTACAGGCTGGGCTGGAACCACAACATCTGTGTATGTCTAATGTATTGCATGCACGGAATGTTAACAGGGGAATCTCTTGGCTGAAGAGTCATGGAAGCAGATGAGTTTATAGCTAGGTATAAGTCGTTGTATGGTTGGAGGCATGGGTGCCTTCTGTAGTCCTGGGATCAGGGGTGTGTTACTGATTGATCTAATATTCATTTTCTTTTTGTGTAGGGTGGAGGAGCTGTACGGTGGCATGCAAGCAGCTTCCAATTCTGCGAGCCCCAGTTCCGTACCATTGGAGCCCATTGTTGCTGAGCAGATTTATTCAGTCGGCGAGCAGTGCTTGGTGGAGGGGCTGTACTGAGCAGCCCTGGACATGGCTGAGCAAACCTGCGTGGGAGCAAGCAGTGCTTGGTGGAGGGGTTGTATTAAGTGGCACTGATCGTGGCTGAGCAGACTTACAATGAAGGCGGCTATAACAGGGGTTGTTCTGAGCAGCCCTGATCATGACTGAGTAATCTTACTTGGGGAGCGAGCAGTGCTTGGTGGAGGGGTTGTGCTCAAGCAGCCCTGTTTATGGCTAAGCAAACCTGCGTGGGGAGCGAGCCTACATGGGGAGCGAGCTGTGCTTGGTGGAAGGTCTGTATTGCGTATCGAATGTCATTGTCCGTGGGGAGCAGAGTCTGATGGAAGGATTGCACCAAGTGTGCATGCACTTGTGGTTCATGGGCTAGGAAAGGCTGGGTGGAAGCTCTGTGTGTACTCCATGCTTCTTAAAGTGTACTATCTGGGCCAAATCGATGTTGTATAAATGTATGTATAAATAGAGCCCTCAGTAGCTACTGAATGCCAGCGTAGGTAAGTCTTGCAAACTGAATATGTCGGTGTGAATTCTGGCCAAGATATCCTCCCAGTGTTGGTTGCTCTATGACATTCTTTTTCCCGTATTTTCCCGGAGAACACTCTTGTACATTATTTTTTTTATTTTTTCCACCTCTAGTTGCTGTTTTGTGAAATGTTGACCCTATCCTGCGCCAGCCAACGTGGCCAAGAGATTCGATCGAACTCTCGACTATAACTTGTACTGTCTAAGGCCAGGCCAATTTCCCTTCCTGCTTCACATTCTATGCTTATGTTGTTGCTGGCTGAGCCCAGTTCAAACAAAAACCATGAACTTTTTCCAGACCCTGTAGTACCTTTGGTTGATTGGCAAAAGGACAAAACAGCAGGAAAGGACAAAAAACCAGCCACACAAAAGAACACTGCAAAAACTTCTTGTTCATATCAAATGTACACACAATGGGACACAGGTCCTCAGCCATCAGCATGTCCCCTGAAGACATGATGCTTGTTTAGCAGTTCAATTATAGGTAGAGCCATGGTATTGTGAGCCAAACCAGCCAGCAGCCCCGCTTTTTTCACTACGATCTGTTCGTTGAAACATTCAGTTCATTGCTTTGACAGCTAACGATTAATACTGCAACAGCTAAGCACAGTAGGATTCATCCCCACAGAGAGCCTATCATACTCATTTCTCATTCGTCATGACCTTGTATTTATGTCTGACCCACTTTCCGACACAGGATGGTCTGTGCACAAACATGCTTGAAAAGCCAAGCTGCCAAGTTCTTCCCTGTTAATGATGCCTGTGCACCCGGACGTTTGCAAGACACTCCACACAATACCCACAACAAGCCTCCGCGACAACCCACGCTGATGGTACAACATGCTTCAGTTTGCAATGCCAGGCAGCCACCTGACTCGTGGCAAAAAGAACCCTAAAATCATCTGAGCAACCTTACACCCTTATAAGGCAACCATTTGACAAATGATTACCTGGTCGTCTGACAAGGGGAGCCATCTGACAATCAGCAACAATGCAGCCTCCTGGAAATGGCAAGGAATCCAATCCTGCCCACAGCCAAGCACAACGTACACAGAAAAGACCTGCACAGCCTGCTGATCTCACACGCACATTGGCAATGTGCGCAGACACCGGCACAGTCTGCTAAATTTACACAAGCCTATTCACATTGGCTAAGTCTGGCATTTACCGTGATGCAGAAAGCAAGCAGCAGGCCTGCCCCCCCCCCCCTCTCTCACAAGGAACACATTCCGATGGACGCGCAACAAGTTGGCAATGTCTGCATGTTCCCAGTAGGAACATCGTAAGCAACAGCAGCGTGAAGCTGTGGCATCACTTGTCGACCAAGTGGAAAAAGGGGGAGCTCAGAAGTGGGGCTCGCAGGTTCAAGGAGAAAGGCGCTGTAGGTTGTAGAGGTTCTCCGAGTCTTCGAGCTTGTGGTGGTGGTCGCTATGCTTGCTCTGGACCACAGAGTTTTGAGGTCGGAGCGCCCGGTTGGAGAAGAATATGACCTGCACAATGTGTGTGCGTGTGCGCATGTGTGTATGTTGTTGCGTGTATGTGTGTACGAGTATGTGCGTGGGCTTATGAGTGTGGGTGCGTGTATGCAGATGTTAAAGTGCGTGTGTGTGTGCGTGTGTGCGTGTGTTCAAGTGCGTGAGTAACCTCGTTGCACGTGGCTTCATAATTGGTCATGAGCACATCACGAGCACCGTGGCAGCTTAAAGATGCACAAAAGCAGTGTGCTGTTTGTTACATCATCCGCTGTCATGCCATACACCAACCCTCGCATTGCTGATCTCTAGCGAACAGGTTTCACACTCAGAGATTCTCAGCAACGAAACATTATTTGCTTATTTGACATCTGCACAGACAAGCGCCATGCGTTCACACGAGCGCGTGCACACACAATTGGTGAGGTGCTTTCAAGTACGCACAGGTGCTTCTGCCGGCATGCATTGACTGCCTCCAGACTGAGTACCATTGCTTGCTTGCTGCAGACTGATTACCTTTGCTTGCACGACATCGCACACATTATCTCCCTCTCTGACTGCTGTTCAGACAGAGCATTGATGCTTGCATGCCATGTGCCATTACACACATATCTCCCTCAATGACACTCAGGACCACCCTGAGGAGCTTCTCAGGATGTTTCTGCAGCTCCTCAACGCCATCTGTTGTTTCGTCAGATAACTGCAACATTTAAATAATACATAATCATACGAACCTTACGTGTTACTTACCATACACACTTACCATTGCTCAGGCCACCACCACCGTTGTTCAGACAGAGCATTGATGCTTGCATGCCACCCATTGCTCACACATGTATCTCCCTCAATGACACTCACCATTGCTCAGACCACCACCACCGTTGTTCAGACTGAGCAATGATGCTTGCATGCCACCCATTGCTCACATTTCTCCCCCAACGACACTCACCATTTCTCAGGCCACCACCACTGTTGTTCAGACTGAGCATTGATGCTTGCATGCCTTTCATTGCACACACATGTATCTCCCTTAACGCCACTCACCATAGCTCATACCACCACCACCGTTGTTCAGACTAAGCAATGATGCTTGCATGCCACCCATTGCTCACATTTCTCCCCCAACGACACTCACCATTGCTCAGGCCACCACCACCGTTGTTCAGACTGAGCATTGATGCTTGCATGCCTTTCATCACACACACACACACACAAACACACACACACACACACACACATGTACCTCCCTCAACGACACTCACCATTGGCGTGCTCAGTAGCGACAGTGCAATGATCCCTGTCAGCAGCTCGTAGACCTACGGGGCAGGAGAGATTGTGATTTATCACATGTCAATTCTAAGTATGTATTGTGTGTGTCACACGCGTGATGTGTGTCACACGTGTGATGTGTGTGTATGTGCGTGTATGTATTTTGCGTGTCACACGTGTGATGTGTGGTATTATAACAAGTTGGGAGCAGGAAGACAAGCACTCCGTGCTGTTTGGTTCCTTTCCTGCACCCTTTGTAGCTTCCTGAATCATCTATGTGTTGGACACATAAGCTTACCTGCACATGCTTTTAGGTTTCGCACATTCCTGTGTCTGAGCGTGGAAGTTAGTACAAAGATGCGCGTTGCAGCGAAAAAACTGCTGCTCTTTTTTGTGTAATATGCTGCAACAACCCTCTGTTTGCCTATTGCTTTGGCCGAACTAATGACGGCGGAAAGGCTTGTGGAAAGGCTACTACTTAATGTGCTCTTCTAGAGAATTCCACCTCCGTGCAACCACTTGCTATTCCCTAGGACACACTTCCACTCCGTGCAACCACTTGCTGTTCCCTAGGGAGGGGAGCAACAGGATGCAAGTGTGTTTGTATGTGTGTGTGCGTGTGTGTGTGCGCGTGTGTGCGTGCATGCATGTGAGCAACCTCCGTGCAACCATTTACTATTCCCCAGGACACACTTCCACTCCGTGCAACCACTTGCTGTTCCCTAGGGAGGGGAGCAACAGGATGCAAGTGTGTTTGTGTGTGTGCGCGTGTGTGCATGTGCGTGTGCATGTGTGTGTGCGTGCATGCGTGTGTGCAACCTCCATGCAACCACTTGCTATTCCCTAGGACACACTTCCATTCCGTGCAACCACTTGCTGTTCCCTAGGGAGGGGAGCAACAGGATGCAAGTGTGTTTTGTGTGTGCGCGCGTGTGTGCATGTGCGAGTGTGTGTGTGCGTGCATGCGTGTGTGCTTGATGTGTGGGAGCGCCTGTCCGTGCTTGCCTTTTGGGGAGAGCGCAGGGGAGTGCTGTGGGGACGAGTGGCTGTGGGCTTGCAGGGACGAGGGGGTGAGCAGGAGGGCATGGCTCGCAAAAATGAGCAAGGGGGCCGTCAACAGGGACAGAGAAGTTACCCCTAGCAGCAAGGCATACACCTGCAGCCGTGTACGGGATGGGGGAGGGTGGATGGGTGGGGATAGGGGTGTATTATTCAGGGATTTTGGAGACGACGCGAGAATGTGTATGTGTGTGTTGAAAGGGGGGGTGTATTCAGGGATTTGGGAGACGACACGGAGTACGTGTATGTGTGTTTTGAGGGGGGGGTGTAGGACTGGCCAGGACTGTGTAGATATGCACTGCATTTGGCCGCAATTTTGCAAGTTCGCCCGGCCCACAATACCATTTACATCATGTGATTACTGTACCTAATTTTACATCAACCCACATTAATATCGCTTTTCACGAGGTCACTGCAGTAAGCTGTAGGATACATTTATATTCACCCTACGGGGATTGTTCGGGGTTGCTGAGAATTAAGTTTTTGGAGGTCCCCCGCCCCCCCCTCTTGCTGAATAGGGCTAAAGGCCTTGGGGGGTTGTGCAGCGTTTTATGAAATGTCTGCAAATAAGTGGTCACATGCCGTGTGTGCATGCGGCAAGCAAAGCGAATCCAAAACAGCAGAGATGTCAGCAAGTATGTGGTCACATGCCGTGTGGAAAGGAAATCCAAGACAGCAGATATATTTGTAAATATGTGGTCACATGCTGTGTATGCGTGCGGCGTGCAAAGCAAATCCAAAGCAGCAGAAATATCTGCAAGTACGTGGTCACATGCTGCGTGTGTGTGTGTGTGTGCTGCTGTGGTCAGGCCTGAGCATGCGTCAGTGCATGGCGAGCTAAATAAAGCAAATAAAAGGAAGTTTAGCCAACCTCCTTTCCAGTTGCGTAGTTGTGTGCGGGGGCCTCCACAATTTTGGTGGAGTGTGTGTGTGTGTGTGTGTGTGCCTTTTGAAAGGATAAAAAAGGATTTAGGGAAGGAAAGGAAAGGAAAGGAGAAAGGACACATACACATGGATTTGCACAATCGGCAGGGGTTTGCGCTGCACAAGCACGCAGACATGCCACACCAATTTCGTGTCAGTCTCTGCAGCAGGCGTAGCCGTGAGGAGGCTAGGTCAAGGTTTGAGCATTAACAGCTTGCCCAGCCTTCAGCGCTAGCAGGAATTACACACGTGGTCTTATGGGAAGCAATCAGTTGGAGTCTACTCTTTTATAATGGGGTTTGCTCTTTCTTATTGTTGGAGTTAACCTTCGATTTTGACCTTATTTTGAATATATAAATTTTAATTCGTGCAGGCACTCCGTGTTGTGTGTGTTTGCCTTTGACACTGTGCTAGGCACTGCAGGAGTGACTTGGGTGTGAGATGGGCGTAATTTCTTCTACTTTTTCCTGCAGGCACTCCGAGTTGTGTGTGTTTGCCTTTGACACTGTGCTAGGCACTGCAGGAGTGCCTTGGGCGTGATGGGCGTGATTTCTCAAGAAATCACACCCATCTCACCCTTTTCCTTCCTTCTGTTTCCCTTCAATCGCAAGTTAAAGGTTGGCCATGTCTTGCAAGTGGAGCTGCAGGCCCAAAACACCTGCACTCTGACATTCTATACAAACACTAGCTCACTAGCTCAAGAGTGTGCAGATGCATTTTTTTAAACAAACCTCCTGTGTGTGTGTTTGTGTGTGTGTGAGTGTGTGTGTGTGCGTGTGTGTGTGTATGTGTGTGTGTTTGTGTGTGTGTGCGTGCGTGCGCGTATGTGCTGGTGTGTCGAGTGACTCATGACCGAAAAGTGACACAACGTGACACAGGCACTTCTGTTACACACACACACACACACGCACACACGCACGCACACAAACACGCACACACACACCTGTGAGGTCACGATCTTGAGCTGTGCCGCCATTGATAGCAGGATGAAGGCAAACTCGCCCACGTGCCCCATGCTCACCTGCAGTGGTACCAGACAACACAAGAGTGAGAGCAGGTCACTGCACAAGGTATGCAAGCACAGAGAGAATGTACAACTACATAGGATTTGCCGTTTGTAGGGTTGGCCAGAATTGTACATCCACACTGTGTATGACCGTACGCATGGTACTTTCCCTGCTGAAATTACTGTAAGTACACTGTATATAAGTGTATGGTTTTAGCTAACCCTAGCCTTTGTCAACCAAATGGCTGGTTTGAAGGCAATTCAGAGCATGTTACTGTATGTGATACGCAAGCACAAAGAGAACGCAAAGAGTCCCATGGAAACGGTCAATTCGTTTCAGCTCAGTTGCCGGTTTGAAATACACATGTGCGCAAATAGATGCATGCAATACACGTGTGCGCAAACAGATGCATGCAATACACGTGTGCACAAACAGATGCATGTGTAGGGTTGGCCAGAATCGTATGTATACAACGTATATGACTGTACATTTGGATATTTCCCTGCCAAAAATACCGTGTATACACCGTATACATTCATATATATATGGTTCCAGCCAACCCTATGCATGTGGCATTTAGTACCTGTAGAACAAATTTCAAACACGTAAAACACAGTCGCATTGCTCAGGCACAAGCGGCTTGACCTGAATACATCATTATTACTAACATCCGAGTACATATCCAAAGGGACTTAAGTGAACGCCATGACAAAGCACTGCCCGGAAACCTGCATTGTTTCCACTGCTTGGAAATTGCTTACTAGCAAATTACCAGCATTCTATTTCGAAAATGGTTGAGCATTTAAAAAGCTCACTCCCACTGCCCGTGCAGTCCTCCAGTTTGTCCCATACGCACGCGTGCACGACCAGTGCGATGAGCGTGTTTCTCCACAACTCGGTAGCAACGCTACGCACACCACACTGCGCTCACTCACCCCCACTGCCCATGCTGTCCATACCGACACATAACCAGGGCAATGGGCATGTTTTTCCACAACATGACAGCAACGCTGCACACACACACACGCACACACACACACACACACACGCACACACACACACACACAACCGCACCACACTGCACTCACTCACCCCCACTGCCCACGCAGTCCTCCAGCTTGGCCCATACGCACGCACGCACGATTATGGCGGTGAGCGCATTTCTCCAATACATGACAGCAACGCTACACACACACACAACCGCACCACACTGCACTCACTCACCCCCACTGCCCACGCAGTCCTCCAGCTTGGCCCATACGCACGCACGACCAGTGCGATGAGCGTGCTCTTGACGACCACCAGCAGAAGCATGCCAGTACCTAGGACGTGTATATGCTGCCACAAGAACCTGAGTGTAGTGTAGAGTATGTGTGTGTTGTTGTTGTGTGCATGTGTGTGTGTCATTGTATCTTGTGCATGTGTGTGTGTCTGTGTGTCTTGTGCGTGTTGTGTGTGTGTTGTGTGTGCGTAGATGCGCGTGCAAGCACGAGAAACGTCGCACACAAAGAGCCTGGACTTTTTTGTGCCACGAGCCTCAGCTTTTCACAACTCGTGAGGATGTTGGCGATCTTCCTGACAGTTAATACATACAAAATTGCGTTAGCGTTGCAGCAGCAGCAGGAAGAGCAGCAGCAGCAACAGCAGCAGCAAGAGCAGCAGCAGATTCTTGCTGCAGCCAAATGTTCTATGGCGGGCATCTGCCTCTTGCGATATCCTAAGTATGTTGTTTTGAATGTGAGATGTGCCGTCGTCCATGTGAGATGTGGCACGTATGCACACGCAAACATGCCTGAATGTTTACGCAAGCAGTTATAACCACTCTTTGGCACACACACACACACACAAACACACACACACACAAACAAGAAAAAACACGCGCACACATGCAAGCGTTTCCTTACGTTGGAGCTAGCAGCAGGCCGATAGAGGACAGGAACAGGGTGGCCATGATGCTGGTGAGGCTGTTGATGCTGTCATGTAAATGGTGCACCTCAGCTGAGGAGCCAATGCCGCCTGCACTGCCCCCGTGCCCTGTTAAAAGCATGTATGTGTGTGTGGGTGTTTGTGTGGGTGTGTGGGTGGGGTGGGGTGGGGGGTATGCGTATGTGTGTGTGCGTATTTGTGTGTATGTGTGTAAGTGCGTTTATGTGTGTGTATGCATGAGTGTACAAGTATACATGTGTGTCTAGCTTCTGTTAGCGCTTGTGTGTGCTTGTGTAAACAAGTGTGTGTGTGTGTATGTGTATGTGTGTGTGCGTGTGTGTATGTGTGTGTGTGTGTGTGTGCACCTCAGCAGGAGCCTGCACTGCCTGCACTACCTCTGTGCCCTGTAGTTTGAGAGCACGTCTGTGCTCTTTGTGTGTGTATGTGTGTGTGCCTGTGTACTTGTGAGCGTGCTGTTACGCATGTTTAACGTTTGCAGTTTCAAGCAGAAAAGAATACACACGCGCACGCACACACTGCCTCTCTCACACACCCACAAATACACACACATACCTGCAGCTGCTATGCTTATGCACACCCCTGCCAAAATGGCCCCTAGCTCTGAAGAAAGGCCCCAGCAATCCAAGAGCCATGCCATACTAAAGCAGAAGCCCACCAACAAAAGCTGCACTAAGTCCGGGCTGGCGGCCCTGGAAGGTGTTGAAGTGCGTACGTGTGTGTGTGTGTGTGTGTGTGTGTGTGTGTGTGTGTGTGTGTGTGTGTGTGTGTGTGTGTGTGTGTGTGTGTATCTGCAAGCTTTGCCAAATAGAAGGTTTTCACATTTCAGGTTAAATCAAATGACTTTCAACTGTCTCTGGTTAGAGGTCAGAGAAAGGAGGAGGCAAAGATGACACACATAAATATTGCATCGCATTCTTGGATAAGGTCGTTAAAATGATTGGATGAAGTCGTTAGAATGATTGGAACCACAGCACGTTTCCAGCAGTCTGTGAACTAAAGAATCCACAAGCTCTTATACACACACATGAGCATGCAGGACACACACAATTACAAGAAACACGCACACACTCACTAACACACAGACACATGCACACAGCACAACCACACGCACACACATGCACACGCACAACACGCACACAAGCACACACACTGCAACATGCATACACACACGCACCTCCTAAGCGTGCGGAGCAAGGGCCGCAGTATGATTGTAGAGAACAGGGAGCACAGCACCACAATGACTGCCAGCTTCATGAATACCTTCAGCACCAGCAGTACAGCGATTCCCTGCACGTGCACAGGAGGCAGAGTTTTTTGTTGGAGGAGTGTTCAGGGGTATGTCGTGAGTGTTCAGGGTATGTCGTGAGTTTTTTGTTGGAGGAGTGTTCAGGGTATGTCGTGAGTGTTCAGGGTATGTCGTGAGTTTTTTGTTGGAGGAGTGTTCAGGGTATGTCATGATTGTTCAGGGTATGTCGTGAGTTTTTTGTTGGAGGAGTGTTCAGGGGTATGTCGTGAGTGTGAGAGGGTGGTACAGACGAAAGTTCTTGTTAACTGAGTTTGTTTGAAGTGTGTTGAGGGGCAGATTATGGGGTGCGCCGTGAGTGTGTGAGGGTGTTACAGGGGGCGGGGTTCTTGTCGTTGGATTTTAAAGTGTGTTTAGGGGCAGGTGATGGGCTACGTCATGAATGTGTGAGGGTGGTACAGAGGGCGCAATAGTATTTGGATTTGTTGAAGCATGTTTGAGGGTACGTCATGAATGTGTGAGGGTGGTACAGGGGGCGCAATTGTTTTTGGATTCGTTGAAGCATGTTTGAGGATACGTCATTTTATTGAATGCATGAACGGGGGCAGAACGGGAGGGCCTCCCAAGCTGCACCCAAGGGGAATATACAGCTTAGGGTTGCAGACTTCTTCAAGCCTAGCAACCAGACAGCAAGTCAGAAGGCGGCAGAAGAGCAGCAAGCAGGCAAGGCGTGCATGCAGAGCATGAGGGGACAGGGCAGTACAGGCAGCAGCAGCAGCAGGAAAGAAGAGGCCACCTGGTAGGCCTAGGCTGACCACAGGCATCAGCAGCAGGGAGGACTGCAGACGCGCAAGCACATGCAGCTCAGAGGGCTAAAAGGCCCTTGCGTAGGCTCGCGTTGTGTTAATTAATATAAAGCTTGCATTGGGGCTGTATTAGTGGGCTTTCCAAATCTCGCATTCGTTATGCATCAGTACGGTATATGTTCATTTATGTAAACACATACACAGTGACAGAAAGAGCCTGATCATAAGAGGCATAATAGGGATAATTTGTAGCGACACAAGAGGCGTAGCAATAAGAGCAGGGTTGGCCAGAACCGTGTATATACCGTATTTGACCGTATATTTGGTGATTTCCCTGCCAAACAAAACGCGCCTGCACCTGAAATTTAAACCCTATAATTCTGGCTCGTTCTAGGCATTATATTTGCCAAAATGTTTTTATTGATATAATTTTAATATCGCTGCAAGCTGCGTGCTCAATAAGTGCTGTTGTAGTTTCCATGTGACCCCACAGTGCTTCTGCTCGGACCCTCAGGCCCCCTTACCATCTCTAGGCTTTGTGTGAAGGGAAGGAATGAAACCTTACAGGCTGTCAGCAGTGGGAAATAATATCGCAAATTCCTAACACAGCGCTGTGCTTGCCAAAGGGTGAAGAGGAGAGGAGCGAATTCTGTCAGGCCGCTCATACCGCGTTTCCTCTCGGTTTGCTCATCAGAGTTGCGGACCAAAACAAAGAATATAATATCGTATTGCGCTTGGTTGTTTTGCGAATAAATAAACAATTATTGATGCCCTCACAATTGTCAGGCCGAAAAAAACCAAGTTTTTCCGGACCTGAAGTTCGACTTTCCATCGGGGACAATTCTGAGCTCCACATAGGACCCCAGTTTTTTAAGGGACATCCATCATCATTATGCCCGAGTTGCACCCTGAGAAGCAGACGTGGTTCCGCCTTGAGAGCTTCTGAGGCTGACATCGCCCTGAGCAGCTTGCAAGCACCTGATGCTGACCAGCAGTACCTGCCCCATTTGGACTTTGGGCAGACTCGTGCACAGCCTCCATGTGGGTTCCAGCTCCTCCAGGAGAGAAGCATGAAGGCTGCTGCTACTGTCTCAGGTGCAAACTCCTGGAACACGGTGTGCTTGCATGCAGCAGGCAGCCATCCTCCAGCAGCAGCACAAGAAGCAAAAGCACAGGCACCCAGAAGAGGGAAGGGAAGCCGTATTCATATAATACGCCGTATGGGAATTAACGTATTTTACCATATTGGGCAAATCGGGCCGTATTATACAATTACAATTTAAACCGATTTTTGACGATTTTGCCGTTTTTTGCCTTTTCAGACGAATTCCCGCCCAGGAACGACCTTCCAGCGAGCTTCCAATGTCATTTTTATTTGAACCAATTACATTTTATATATTGGAAAATAACTGGATACGTTTTGGGTGAGTTTGGGTCGAATCGGGTCCATTTTGGGTTAAAAACCGGCACCCCAAATTTGCATAAAATACAGTATCGTATTATACGCGTATTGCGTATTTTACACGTATTTTTCCGTATATTGAACGTCTCTGAAGTCCGTATGACCCATCCCTGGTTATTTTAATTATTTGGGCACCTCGCAAAAAATAGGCCTCGCAATACAAAAAGCGCAAGACGGTAAAGTTTAAATGGGGCCAATCGGTGGCCTGGTTGGATTTTGGTGAATTATTTCGACCCCAGACATACAGGGGTCCTGCGGCTCGTTGTTTGCAACATTGTTTGGAGAAATCAATAGCCTTCCAAGTCCCAATATGGTGAAGGGATAGGGGAGATAGAGCACAATTTGGCTTATTGGCACTAATTGGCAGTAATTAGTTTGCAAGGGGGTGGGCCATTCACGTGGACAACCAGTAATAACCTTGCCTACGAGGTTCCAGCGACCTCTCACCTTTTGTTCTGCAGCGTCGCTCGAATCTGCGAGTGCAGGCAGCAGGAGAAAGGAGGGGGGCGATGGTGTTTGTGTGAGAGCATGTGAGGGGAGGAGAGGTCAGGCAAGCAACCACATGCATTTAACAGGCAGGTGTGTGTGCGATGACATCTGTTGGTGCGCACGCGAGGCAAGCACGTGCATGCATTCAAATGGCGGGAGTGTGCCATGGCATCTTTTTGTGTGCATGCCAGGCCTTGTACAACGTGTTAACTTTTGCTTACAAGCCTTGCTAGCGTCATGGCGTTACAAGTGAGGGGTCAATGCAGGTGCAGGCATGACACATACGCGCGCACACACACACACACACACACACACACACACACACACACACACACACATATACACACACACACGTATGCGCCCACGCACAAAATCATACACACACACGCTCACACAAATACATACAGGGTCGATGCAGGTGCAGGCATGACTGACACATACGCACACACACACATACGTATGCGCCCACGCACAAACTCATACATACACACGCTCACACAAACACATACAAGGTCGATGCAGGTGCAGGCATGACTGACACGTACGCATACACACATACGTATGCGCCCACGCACAAAGTCATACACACACACGCTCACACAAATACATACAAGGTCGATGCAGGTGCAGGCATGACTGACACATGCACACACACATGTATGCACCCACGCACAAACTCATACACACGCACACACACTCACACAGATACATACACACATGCGTGTGCAGAAAGGGATGTGTTCACAAGCATGAACACGTACAACTGCCAAAACCCTATACACACACCTGCCAAAACACCACACGCAAGGCACACCTGACTGCACAAAGTCATACACACACACGCTCACACAAATACATACAAGGTCGATGCAGGTGCAGGCATGACTGACACATGCACACACACACACACATGTATGCACCCACGCACAAACTCATACACACGCACACACACTCACACAGATACATACACACATGCGTGTGCAGAAAGGGATGTGTTCACAAGCATGAACACGTACAACTGCCAAAAC
>Ga0307974_1000736_pt1:5000-21064 | contig 21064 bp, 27 predicted proteins | sample OrgLakmetagen784_FD_201812 | JGI IMG/M metagenome (GOLD analysis project Ga0307974, IMG submission 201812) | Saline water microbial communities from Organic Lake, Antarctica - #784 | ecosystem: Environmental > Aquatic > Non-marine Saline and Alkaline > Saline | place: Antarctica... | reverse complement strand
AGAGCCACCAACCCCAGACAGCACCGACCTAAAGACCTCAGCAAAACTCGGCGTGACATCCACCTCGTCGAGATCAAGTATTGTGAGGACACCAGACCTCAGAACCAGCTAAACGCCGCAAAAGAACAGCACAAAGATCTCTGCAACATTTTCCAAGGAGCCTCCGTTACTCTCCACATCATCCTTTTGGGTGTGGGTGGCACCATCTACAACACTTCTGAAGCCTTTCAAGGAACTGGGTCTTGATTCTCAAAGAGTTAAAAAGCTTGCCTCCAAGCTCCATGTGCACTCTGTGAACTTTGCTGCTAAACTTGTCCATACCAGACGTGCCCTTTCCAGTTCTATTACCAACTATCATCAGGAGCCGGTTTCAGGCCAAGCTTGCAACCCTCTTGATCCCCATTGATTATTCCTTTCCTTTTCACGGTGGAGGAGCTTCACGGTACTCGGTACCAAAGTGGCTCCTTTTCCTTAACTATTGTGGGGCATAGTTTTCACTGCCTGCTTAGGTTTTCTTTTCATCTGGGTTTGCCTCCAGCCGTCTGGATGCTGTACTGATTGGGATGCTGTACTGATTGGGACCATCTCCACAAAAACTAAAAAGCAACAGACTAGTATTGAAGGAGGGTGGGTTTTTAGGAGTGGCTGAGGGCAATTCAGGGAGACCAGGAGCACCTCAGCAGCACCGCCATCCATTAGCAGATCCACCTTCCCCAGACAGCACCGGCCCAAATATCTCAGCATTCTCCAAGGTGACATTCACCTCATTGAGATCAAGTACTGTGAGGACACTCCAGCTACTAGCTACCACGTGCCCTTTCCAGCAATATTATCAACTCTCATCAGGAGACGGTTTCAGGTCACGCCTGCAACCCTCCTGATCCCCATCGATTTTTTCGTATTCCTTTGATGGAGGATTTTCACGGTACCCGGTACCAAAGTGGCTCCTTTTCCTTATTTAATGTGGGGAGTGATTTTCACTGCCTGCATAGTTTTGTTTTTTCTTCTTCATCCATCAGCAACGTTATCATATAAAAGGTGCGTAGATGTTTGGTGCCCATGCCGTGAGAAAATGATGTGTTCCTCATCTTTGAACATGATCTATGCTATCACAAAAACTGCATACACGAGAATTTCTGTCCGGACTTCGTTATATAAACCATTCTCACACTTGAAATTTATGACCTCAAGTTTTAAACTGTGCTGCAATCTTCATAATTTTCTTTTCCAGAGCTGATTTTAAAAACTCTGGCAACTCAAAAAGAAGGCGTATGTCTGACCCTCTATGCAACACCAAAGCCAACCAATCGTGAAAAGCCATTGACTTTTTGAAATAGGAAGAAGGGTCTTGATCGTGTGCCTCCTTATATATTGCTTGCCTGATGCCTGAATTTCAAGCTAGTGCGTAAGTTGGGAGAGAATTTCTTGCAAAGCATTATAATATCTCTTTTAATACTGGTGCCTGTAAACAACCAACGGCATTCTTCATCTGTCCAGTCCAGAAATTGGAGGCTCCAAAATTCCCGAGAGACTTTTTCTTCACATTATTGTAAAGTATTGCTGTTTGATTCAAGTATCCTGTTCCAGAATTTGGCAGCTGTCTGAATCAGTAGGGTTGTTAACTTACAATGTAAGGGTTCTGTGCAAATTCTTGTAGCACACACCACTTTGCAGAAGCAGTTTCTTTTATCTCATAACTCTCTTCTAAAAAAGCCATGTGCGCAACCGGCAAAGGATTGCTGTAGACCCCAATATACTCCAAACATACCAGCCGACAAAGCATAGTAGTCCATGTATGTCTTTTAATGCCACAGGATGTCAAAGCTAATTTTGTTCCGAAGATCGACATTGTAGGGCTGGTACTTGTTGCCCTCTTGGGTGGCAGAGAACCCTTGTTTTTGAAGATCATTTAGGTGTTCATTTTGTGCGGGCTGAGACAAGTTTGGCGCGGCGATATGCTCTTTAACCTTATTGAGGCTCTGCTTGAAGCTATCACACGTGTTTTGTAGTTCTTCTGGCTCCCAGGTTGGGTTCCATGAGACTTCCACAATCTCTCTTTTCTGAAAGTGGATACGGCTTTCGTTTTCATTTTGATTTAGATTGATACAGGCAGGGCAGGCCCATGATTCATTGGCATCAATAGCTTCCCTTCCAGTGGCGTTGCAGCAGCTTGGTTTTAAGCAAGCATTGCCAGTGGTAGGTACGGTTGCAGACGTCACAGATGCACATGTCTTTAAAAGGTGGGGAGAGGTCTGGAGATTCAAGTCCTAGATGGTAGGAGCAAATTTCGCAGCTTGCGCACTTACTTTGGCTCCGGGCAATAGTCTTACTGGATTTGGGCACTATTCCAACTGATTTAAAGAGGGGTAGGGCCCATCTTTCAATATTCGTGGGGGCATAGTAAGTGGTATTGTTTCTCTCTTTGGGGTGTATCATCTCTGTCTCTTTTCTTGGGGGTGAAGAACCTCCAATTATCTATGTGCAGGATGTCCATATCATCATAGTAGATAGAGTGTGTTGATGGCCTCTGTGGGTGTCACTGAAAAAGCCTTGTCCTTCTTGTATGTCCAGAGTTCTTGTTGAATATGCGTGGTGCGCAGGGGGGTCAGGTTTAAGCTAGGAAGGTCATGGGGTATATCGAGGATCTCACATCTTCTTTTCCTTTGGGGTCTGCGCTGTGATGATGGTGCTGGGTGGTCTGCAATCCCAAAGGTTGGGTTGTTGTGTATCTGGTAAGTTATCGGGTTGATGATATTGATATGCTGAGTGGGAGGAGTGATTATTTGTATGAACGCTTGTGTTGCATGGTGGTTGTGGCTAGTGATTTGCGAGCATGTGGTGCGTTTGTCCGGCTGGCTGACTGTTTGTAGATTGTAGTTCAGTAGGCTGGATTACTATTTGTGAGTTTAAAGCAACAGTGTCTATCATTTGAGTCAGGGGCGTATGTTGCTGACTTTCTGTTTGGCTGCATGTCCTCTTTCTGGTTCCGAGGAGGGTATCTTGTGTATGCCGTGCACGCTTTGCTTGTTGGTCTTGGGAGAGAGTGCTTATAAAGTTGTGGTTCCTTTTTGTTCGGTTGGATACCCTTTGTGAGTAGCGATGTGAGCGCGGGGATTCCGTTCGTGATGAAGGTAAAGGCCCTTCCACCGTTGTGGCGAGGGAGTGTTGTGTTTGGGGAAGCTCAGTGCGGGATATGTTGCCATGTGCTGTGCGTTTCCTGGGTTGAGCATTGGATTCTGTATATTGGGGGGTAACTTCTTCTATAAATGAAGGTGTAGGTACGTTGAGTGCAACATGACCTTGAGTTTCTGTTTCAGGTTTGGTCGTGATTATAGAGGAGGCAGGGGATGTTTGCGGCTTTAAGTTTGGTGTGTCAAAAACAGAGGATTGGTTGGGGTGTCCATTACTTGTTGATGGATCTGTGTGTGTAGAGGTGGTGGGCCTCTGATTAAGTTGTTTGTAATGGGGTGCCTGTGGTCTATTGCTGAGCGTGGCTGTGGTGGGGGTGTTGTGTAGATGGGCAAAGTTGATTGGGTTTGGATGTTGGCGGGATTTGGGAACACCTCTTCAAATTTGTGAGCCGATGTGTTAATGTGTGTATCTAGGAGACCTGTGAAGGAGGAATTAATTATTTTGCGGTAATTAAGTAGGATAGACTGTTTTGGATTCCATTCTTGGAGTATTCGTGCAATTGATGTCGGGCTTAGCTCCTGTGTTCCAGGCAGATTAGCAATGGCAGCAAGCCTATCTAGGGCTATAATGTGCTTTTTGAAAACTCAAATGTATTTGTTTTTGAGTTGTTTCCCAGAGAGGTGCGGATTAGTGAAAATCAATTGCTTTTGAGCGATTCAATTATTTTTGAGGAAAGATGGGGAGAGCAGCGAGGAAGAGAGCGAGGGGGAGGCAGGGCAGTGGGGATGAGGAGGGAGAGGGCATGGACTAGATTGTTAGACGATTGGGATGCGAGCGCAAGTTGTTGAGGTTTATATCGGAGGTCTTACACACCATTGGCAAGCCAACGTGTTTGCTGCAAGTTGCGCGCAAACACAGAGTTGGAACGAGCTTTGATCAACGAGCAACTAGAGTGCAGTCAGAAATTTTGAACAGCAACAACTTTATTTTATGGTGGTACCAACCTGCCAGGCTCATGTTTGCATGCAGAGGGCGGCAACAGCCCACCCTGTGGTCAATATCTTTTGTAAAAGTAACTTTTATGCATGTAAAGAAGCAATGGTATGGTCTGGGGCCACATCAGGGTTTGTTTGGCCTTGCGGATTTGTGCGGATAGGATAATAATAATTATTGAGAGGGGTGCGGATTGGGTGCGGAATTGCAAAACTAATTATTTTTATTACATCTCTGTATGGTACTAAGAATATAAACATATTTTAATGGTCGTGCTTTTTAGATGTCCATAGGGCACACTCTCGATGTGTGGATCTTACCGTGTTAGTTTTAGCGTGGTATCTTCTGCCCGCAAAGAGAATTCACCAACACAGCAGAGAGAACCATTCAACTGCACGTGAAGGGTAGGCCAAAAACTTGCCTTTAAACACGCTGCAGAAAGGATCAAGCTCGCTCGCAAAAAAGCGCCGGCACGGCAGAAGGACAATGCTGCAAGGGCAAGCAATAACATACTTGCCCTGATTTAATAAAGATGGACATAGAAAGGGAAGCATGCACTTTTGTGCAAAAGTGTATTACACAAGACACTCGCCGCAAGAACTAGAGTTCTTCTGCAAGCAGAAACACTTTGCAGTTTTGTTGTTGAGCTGAAACTTACGACTCATTCAGAACATGTCTAAATAAAAGGCCACGTCCGTCGTCCGCGTAGTTGTCTATACCCAATTCACATGTTTCCTCCCATGACATTGCAAATGAGCAAAAATGAATCCTCTTGTATTTCAGGGCGTTCGATCTGACTGGTGCTTGATATTTTTGCTTTGGCTTCTCAAATGTCAGGATGCAGTGCCCAGACGGGATGACCCAGCCTCCACCATACACAATTCCGCACAATTATTCCCCCGCGCCACATTTGCCACATTTACCACATTTGCCTAGTTCTGTTGCCAAGGGCTCGTCGTTTTCAGGCTCGTTTAAATCGGCCAATGGTTTTGGACGTTTGGGCACACATAAAATAAGTCGAAAAAAAGAAATTATTATTGAGAATCGTCATATATTGCAACGATATATTGCAACGATATATCTATCTTTATTCCATTGACGGTAGAAGAACATGGCAGGAAAGGAGGCTTCTGAAAAAGTTCCCCATCATGTGGAGATCCCAAAAGGTAGTCTGGTGACTCGTAACTTCTGCGCTCCACCATGCACCTTGCTGCTCAAAGCATGGGCAAGGATTGCTAATAGTACAGACTCCACTTCAGCGGTCGGTGATTATTAGCGGGGTGCAGATCATTGCTTGCATCATCACCCTATTTTTGTTCACCTGCACAACCACAGACCAGGGCAAAGCAGCACAAGCCGCCTCCCCAATAGCTTCGTTGTCGAGCCACGCTGACCCCTGGCCTTTTTATGCCGCCAGTGCTGCATGTAAGTTCTGAACAAATGGTGATGATGGCTAGAAGAACATGAAAGCTCCTGTTATTGATTCCATGTATCCCCGCTGCATCAACATGTAGGCGCAGGAGCAACTGCGTACGCACGCACACAACAGTGGCAGCCCAAGGCTGTGGCTGCTGCTGCAGGTTTTGCACTTTCATACTTTTCAGCAGGGTGAGTTCATGCCTGTTCCTGTTTTTGTTTGTTTTAGGTAGCCTATTACTGCTGACAATTCCAGCTGGAGTATGTTTGCTGCGACAGGCCACGGCACATACTCTGGCCCCTGGCCTAGCACCCCAAAGATCTCTGAACTAAAGACTGCGCAAAGCCTAGCCAGTATAACTGCATCTAATAATAAGGGTTTCTACGGAGAAACGCAGGAGCTGGAAGGTAGCTGCTCAAATAAGGTTTATGCTAGTGAGTGCCATTTGTCGGATGCAAAATATTGGACACCATTAATAAAACATTTGACGTGCGCAAAATGTGAGCGCTGCTGCAAGGGCAGCTTGATTCACTGCTCTTCATTATAGTTAGGACATTTTCATCTTCAATTTTGGGCTGGTTTTCCATCAAGCAGTAAGGTGGTTTGCTTTGAACCGATTTGATGTGCTTAAAGCTTTGTTACATTTATACTAAACCATTTGTTTAAAGCTGTCCATTAAAAATTGTATGCATTAAATTGAGTAAAGGGGTACCATAATCCAGCACGTGTTTTAATGTTTATTGCTCGATCTCAAGTCATGTGGACCACAATTACCGTGGCTGATTGTAACCATCACTCGCGACCCATGACCTGGATATTGTGTGTATGCAATGCAGCCGCATGGTGGCGAGTGGCACAGAGAAGTTAGGTTACGATTTGGGAACCTTTACATCACTGGGGCTGATGACATGGATGGTGCCTTCGGCTGGAAAGGTAAGCCAGGACTTCTAGCTGCATGCGTGCAGACTTCTGGAATGGAAGTTCAAGACCTCGACAAAACGTGAACGTGTCTGACTCTTTAGAAGCCTCTGCAAGGGAGGAATGATGCCATAGAAAAGTACAATTCCCAAACAATACCTAAACCAGCAAGCAGTCTTGTTATCAAAGGAAGAGGCCCTCCATATTCTCCATTTCATTGCAGAATATAGCCACTACTGGTCTGGCCACAGTCGGTGCCTTGAGTGCAGTGGCCAACGGCATCAAGTCCTATGAGATGCGCACAGGAAAGCCAAAAGAGGTATGTGTAGTATGTGATGTTTTGATTTGACTTGGTACAGGATTTTTCCTCGTAGTTGTAGGCCTAGAAGTATCGTGAAGGTGGAAGTTGGATCATCAGATCCCAGGAACCATGGAAAAAGAGGGAATACAATGCTGAAGAGGACTCGACACAAGTGCCAGTTAATCCCTCCAGACATCTGGAACCTTCTTTTGCCTTTCAGTACGGCTTTCAATTTGCCCAGGCAATTGTTGAGTAATGGGAGATTATTAACAGATAAATTGATCTTTGGCATTTATTTTGGCATTTATTACAGTATTGGTTTCTCAGATGTTAGCAGTTCAATTGTATTCAACAACCTCCCGCTTTTCCTGCTATGTAAATATATCGTTCTCAATACAACAAGGTTGCTGTAATCAAAAATTTGAGGTGCTGCAACGTGCATGCCCTTTCCAGTTCTATTACCAACTCTCATCAGGAGCCGGTTTCTGGCCAAGCCTGCAACCCTCATGATGCTCATTGATTTTTTTTCAAAGCGGCTCCTTATCTTTGATTACCTACTGTGGGATGTGCTTTCACCGCCTACCTGTTTTTCCTTTTCCACGTGTGTTTTGTGAAACCTTTCGCGCAGTTTTCAATTCGATGACGCAAGTGGTATATTTCATTCTAATCTCAAAAGCTACGTGTTATTTGATATATTCTCTTGCTTTTGTTTTGCAGGTGATCGAGAAATGATGACGCCAAGCAACTGTGCAGCGTTGTCTAACAGTTCAGAGTAGCTTTTGAGAGTCTACAGGATCCCAACTCCTGTAAAAATAGCAGTGTTAGTTGTTGCAATGTGCGTAGCTGTTTTGAACCATCGCCATAATCCAGTCAAAATATAGCTTCCCAGGTTTAGACGACCATTTGTTGTGAGAGGAGTGACATTTTGTTGCTTACAACACAGCCTGTTTTGCGTATTTGTAAAAAGCGCAAGATATTTTTCTCTGCGTAGGTGACTAGTTAAGGGTGGAAGTAAGGTGAGGGCAGTGATAAAAGTCTGGCGCAAAACTCAGGTTGAACAAAATATAAGGGGTATTGAATTGAAATAAATAATCAAACATGTGCCATGCAAGCTGTGCAAGGCAGTAACACTTGAGCAATGCACGGACCTTTTGTCCTTCATCGATTGACTTGATCAAACTTGGTGAGGAGAGCGTGCACTCATAGTTTTTAAGCAAGGAAAGTTTTTTTGAGTGCAAAAGAGGCACAATGGTTTCAAGTTGCAAGCCTTAAACATTCTAGCTGTCTTGCCATCCTCGCTCTTTCCCCGCTAAGAAAATCCCAGCAAAGGAACTCTTATTTAAAATCTACAAAGTATTCTGCAGCAAGCTGCAGAAGTACTCGTATTCTTGGAAGCGAGTGCAACAATATGTTGGAGCTGTCTCGCCACAGCTTGCGCTGCGTTTAGGTTCAGTTTTCCCCTCTTCCTTGCCTCTCGACTTCAGCTTCTCACTGTCTTAGTAGGCAGGTATGGATGTCAATGGCCCAGCTGCAAACCCCTTGCTCTTCCAGGGGGGGCATTAATTTATAGCCAGTTCGGTGTTTCTCAATTTTTTGCAGGCAACTTTCTCTCTGCTCAGTCGTCTTAGGCAAAGTTTTCGGGAAGTGTTTTTGAGTCTTTCCTGGATGGTTGACCAAGTGCAAGTTCCCCTCCAACATTCGGTGGCCCCGAGCCGAAGTAGAATTGGAACACCTGTTAGTCTTCACCATCTTTTTATTCCCTGTCCTATTGTCTTAAACTGTCTACCTCATTTATTGTCCTTTTCTTTGTTTTATTAAGCAGTCATAAAGACCCTGGTCCGAGCAGTTGTGCTATTGGCTCTTGTACAAGAGCGACACAATCCTGTAATGGAGAAGGACTATTAAAGTAATGGAGGCCATCCACATCCATGAAGGAAGTCAAAAATACATTTTCAGCATTGCCTTATATGCAAAATTGTGTCCTCGATTTAAGGAATGTCAAAGTCTTGAGAGTGCAACACAATTTGGAATTATTCAGTTGTTGGAGACGCCCTGTAAGGTTACATACCAAACAAGATGTATTTGATTATTTTACGGCTGGTTAATAGGCAGAGGAATTACATCTGGATAAAACTAAAAACTGAGGAAAGGCACTGGAAAAAACTAAAAAGAGGCTGAAAAAAACAGGAAGGAAGGAAATAAGCAGACAGCTGGGCCGTTGACACCCTGTCCGCAAGAACAAAAAAAAGAGAAAAGCACTGACAAGGCAAGAGCACAAGCAAAAAAGCTGCAACGCGCAGGCAAGCAAAACTAAATTGCCTCTATTTATCCAGATATAACACAGATGGACAAGGAAGGGAGGCATGCACTTTTGAGCGAAAGTGCATTGCACAAGTCACTCGCCTGCAAGAACTAGAGTTCTTCTGCAAGCAGAGAACTTAGCAGTTCTATTACGTTTGCATCGTGAGATGGCGGTGGATTATTTGCAAGGCCGGATCACAACTGCTAAGGAATCAGTTCCTCACAACTGTCCAGAAAAAGGGAGGAACTATACATGCAAAGGATATAAATACATAGAAAGGTGGAAAATTTAAGTCAAACTAAGAAGGAAAAGCAGTTGTGAGGACCAAGTAAATAAAAGATGGAGAAACCGGAGAGGAACACAAATAAAAAGCAAGAGGGATATGAGAGAGATCACTTTGCTTCACTTCAAGAATTGGAGTTCAAGTGTTACACACTAAACTCAGCAGCGTGTTCCAGTGGAGTGGAGAACCTTGTTTCAAACCAGCAGCTGTTGCCTTGTAGGCATATGTTACAGAATCTACATACACACTCACAGAGGACGATTAGCAAAGCATGCTCATTTTATGGAGTGCAAGGGCGCCTGTATACACTCCCTACTTTGAACGGACGTTGAAGTCTGAATGCACCTAAAAGTATGCGTGTACATATCGTGCCATGTTGGTCATTAACAATATTAGAGCATTTATGTATTTATAAGGCAATTCATGGGCACAATGAGCGGCCTCCATGTACAAGCTCCATACAAATAATTTCTGACCCACCTTGAAAGTGACAAATGGATGGTTGAGCAAGCTCTCTGCAGTTGAACGAGCAGAGGGGTCTCTCTGCAGGCTCAAGATGTGAGCAGACACGCAATTGTGCAAGATTGTCAGCATTGGATTTAAATTTGACTTGCCATGCTTGCAAACACACACAAACACGCACACACACACACAAACAAATACACACACACAAAAACACATGCACACACATACCTTCTCTCTCTCTGTCTTTCTCTTTCTCTCTCTCTCTCTCTCTCTCTCTCTTTCTCTCACTCTCTTCTTCTCTCTCTCTCTCTCTCTCTCTCTCTCTCTCTCTCTCTTTCTCCCTCTCTTTGCATCATTTCTTGCTGTTACTAAGTAACTATACTTTTGGCTGTGCTCTAGACACAGCTACCCAATTTAAGGCATACCGCCCTTCAGGCAAAGGTGGATCCCTTAAGTATAAATGAGCGCATGAGTTCCAGCTTCTGCCTGTGAGGCACTTACATAAGCCGATCCTTTAATGCGCCTTTTTTGGAAAGGAGGGCCATACAGCTAAACCTCCTAAAAGCAATTTACAGCAGCAGCAGCAGCAGCAGCAGGGTGCATTAAGGGGGATGGAATGGGTTGGGACTTGGGTGAATAATTAAATAAGAGCTTGAATCAAAGTGAAGCAAAATTGCAGGTAAGCACCTCCTTGCAATACTAGTCCGCTTCCCAGATATTTCCTCAACGATTTGACTTCAAAAAGGGCATACTGCCAGTTACTGGGACTAAAATTTGGAATACGTCATATGTACTCATGCAATCCCGCATAAAATCAAGTATATCACTCCCCCCACATGCACAAACTTTCTAGTTTTCCCCTCTAATGAAGACTTAGAAGCCTCTCTGTTTCAGTCACCCACCGTTTCAAATTAGTTTAATTTACCTCTTGATCCTACTGGTCTCTTAACTATTTTTAAAGACCCCACTAGACTCAGCAGTGTAATTAACGCACAATTCTCATACAAAAGCCTCCATCTTATACAAAAGCCTCAATCTTTAGTACAATAAGACTTTGCAAGTAATGGAAGCCATTCACCATTCAAAGGAACTAAAAAAGCTGCATAATTGCAAGCAAGGCTTGAGCACTTTGCCATGCATGTACCAAAGGCCCCCCCATCTTAGGTTTTAAAAACCACAAGATTGCAGCGAATGACACAGCAAAAAATCAACCCGCATTGCTAAGGAAATTCCAGAGGGCGCCAATGTATGGAGTGAGGCTCATAATAGGCTTGCTTTTCAAATGTAGTACCCAGGGAGTGTATGTGTGCATGAAATGCAGCTTTCAAACCTCGCACTGATATAGGCACTTGTATAGGTAGAGGTTCCAAGCAGCTGAGATTGAAATGCCTAGTCAGGGGGCTGGCCGACCCCAGTGCTCTGACAGAGAGACCCAAAACAGCTCTAGCCCATACCTGATCCGTAAAGTACAAGATTGGCGGGACTGGACCTACACTCATGGCAGTATTAAAAATACGAAGAAGGGCAAAATACAGGATCAGCTGTATACCACTCTTTCGTAAACGTATCCCATTACGTGAACCCAAGAGGCGTAGGTATAACCAATACCATCTCACGTGCAGAGCTAGCAGCCATAGCAGCCGCAATCATTCACGGCTAATCCCATATAGCCACAGATAGCCTAACCTCAATGCACCAAACTAAAAAGCAGCTCTCACACCCAAACCTCCACCGCCACCACATCTAGGGAGATGTCCTCCAATCCATTGCCAAAACAATCCACCAGTCACCATCACCCATTCATTTTCACTAAGTCAAATCCCACGCAGGTATTCTTATAGATTGATTGCAGAGATGTTACATCTTTCAGTTTTAGCTTAGTTTGGATTACAAAGGCTTCCAGCCTGGCATGGCTGCTCAACCATAGGTCCCAACAAAAATCAATCAAAAAGATCGACAGCTGCACTAATGAATCTGAAAACCTCTGAGTTATGTTGAAAAACAAAACCTTTAAAATCACCGTCAGAAATATTATCAAATAAATGGTGCACGTGCATCAGAAACCGGTCTCTCAGGCAAAGCAAACCAATTGTGATAAGCCACAGCCTTTAAAATTTAAACAAGAACAAGGGCAGGTATTATAGGCAACGAATACGCTGACGCTCTTGCTAGAAAATCGATCACAACCTACTCTGACATTGAGGATACCTTCATCAAAACAGCAGGCCCTGAGGGATATCCCTTCTATAACATTTGAAAGAATATGAAAAACACCAAATCATACAAAACCACCAAAACACAGCCCAGTCATCTACCTTGAGGCTTTACCTATCCAATTACCATGACGCCTTGCAAGCACACATGCACCCTCTCCGCAAACTAGGAAATGCCAATACCGTAGCAAACTACCATGAATACTACCAGACTCTTATCAAAAACGGCACTGACAATGGAGCCGCTAGCAACGCTTACCTAACAGCATCCTATGTCCCTGTTATAACCAAGTGCATCATTATGAAGTACAGAACAGGAACCCTGTACAACCAAAAGCATGCGGTATGGTTTGAGCACTCAATAGGCCTAACTTGCCCCCCCTGCCCTCAACTAGATAGTGCCTTGCATATCCTTTCCGGATGCCAACGCACGCAAATAAAAAATATGATCACTGAGAGGCACAACTTAGCATGCAGCATAATCTTCAAAGCCATCAGCAAAACAGGCTCCCTAGGATCCAGCTTTGTCTGCATGAATATAGGCAGCAGCGAACGCCAGCCACTAGCAGATCCACCTTGCCCATACAGCACCGACTTAAAAATCTCAGCATTCTACAATGTGACATTCACCTCATTGAGATCAAGTACTGTAAGGACACTATACCGCAGAACCAGTTGAGCACCGCGCAGGAACAACACAAAGACTTCTGCTGTATCCTTCAAGGAGCCTCCGTTACCCTCCACACCATCCTTTTGGGAGTGGGTGGCACCATCTACAACAATCACAAGCTGGAGCCTTTTAAAAAGCCGGGTCTTGATTCTCAAAGAGTTTCTTAAAAGATACTTGCTTCCAAGCTTCATGTTCATTCTGTCAATTACGCTGCCAACCTTGTTCATACCAGACGTGCCTTTTCCAGCTACTCTCATCAGGAGACGGTTTCAGGTCAAGCCTGCAACCCTCCTGATCCCCATTGATCTTCGTCTTTTTCTATTGGTGGAGGAGTTGTACGGTACCCGGTACCAAAGTGGCTTCTTTTCCTTAATTCATGTGGGGAGTTGTTTTTCAATGCCTGCGCAGTTGAATTTTCTTGTTTGTATTTTTTTGTTTGTTTACTGTTGTCTATTGTTGTCTATTACTCAGATCACTTAGTATTTGTGTAGATCCAGGCTAGATTGAAGCATTATGGTTCACAGATATAAGCATTACCAACAAAAACTATTATAAAATCCCCCATCCACCAAATTCCCAAGCATGCTTTACAAACGGGCGTATAGAGGGAATGAACACCTTTCCAAAGCAACTTTCAACATTTACAAAAAAGGCCGTCAAGCCTGCTTTAAAAAATGAATTATTAGTTCATGGAGGGAAAAGTGTGTTGTTGTTCTGGCTTAATAAAGTAGACACATTGTGGGCTCCTGTTGTGGGAAACAGATGCATACTTTCTGCGGAGAGAAACCACATGGGGATTGATGCAGTGGAACAGGACCGTCCAAGTGTGACATGCTGCTCATCTTGGATATCATCAGCATCAAACTCAGAGTTACTTTGGTTCCATGTCGCTGTCTCAAAACGTAGGGTGTGAACACCAAATCTGAAGCGAGCTGTTCTGCAAATGGCATCACGAGGCAGGGTAGGATACATGTAGGATACATGTATTTGGGAAGGATGTAAGGCAAATGAGTGACCAGATCCCTCTTTCTAGGAAAAGCACACCATTGGTGATAAGTGGAGCGTATGCTGTACAGCTCATGTTGTGTTCTCTTGGATGTGTGTCAAAATAAGGTGTCCAGTACTCCAAGTGTCTCTCCCTGAGGTCTACGACAAAACGGCTGAGATTAATGGGTTCACAGTTTTGCAGCTTCTGTTTGAAGATATACGATTGTGTCAGACCATCCATGGCAGAATTAAAATGGGCTGACCAGCAATCATTGGACCGTGTGCTCGACTACATGTCAGCATGCGAGACTTTTTTCATTGTGTAGCTGTTGGATTTAGTTAAAGCCGCATTGCCGCGCGAAACCAATTGAACTGTAGGGGTTCCAATCCACACTCTCACATGACACACCATGAAGGCATGGCGTCTCTGACCCCCAACATCCTTTTCTACGCTGCCAACGGCCGTTTCTGCAAGGGACTGTCCATCTCTTTGCCTTGTTGTATGACTCGCATACATACCAGCAGGAATAGCGTAAGTCTTGAGAAGCCAAGATGGTCCTAGATGGTAGAAGCCATTGGAGGCATGAGAGGCAGTGCTGCGCTTGGAATTTGTGGTGGACCACTGCCTCTACAGTGAAATAGATCCCGGTGCCCGCCGGATCGCTGCTCACAGGATTGAGCAACTGCACCGTCGCTTCCCAGACACGTTCCCAAGAGCTGCCCTGCAGAAAGACAGAAGCAATACCATACACACTACGCTCCTATGATTTTAGAGAGATTGGCCCTATCCCTATTCAAAGCAGTTGGGTATGTGCCCAAAACCACTCAAGCTGCTGCTCGCACTGACATTGCATGTGCATTCTGTTAAGTGTGCTCCTACCATCTAGGACTTGGATCACTGGATCTTCTCCCTCCTTTTAAGACATGTACATATGCAATGTCTGTAATTGTACGTACCATTGGCAGTGCCTACTAAAAACCTACTGCTACAATGCTAACGAGCGAGCAGGAGGCCATTGACACTAACGACACATGGGCCTGCCCAGCCTGTGTCGTCCTAAATAAAATGACACAAAAGAACGGACTTCATATCATCTCTCAATAAATAGCTGGTCAAAATCTCATGGAAGTCAATCTGGGAGCCATAAGAACCGACTGCACTTGTGAAAGAATTAGATGCAGCCTCCATAAGTGCAAAGAGCATATCACTGCACCAAACCTGCCTCAGCCTGCACCAGATACACATCTTGGTGATCTGCAAAAACAAGGCCAAGAAAGAAAGAAACTCTACCGGCCCTATGGCGTCAAATTTCTATGCAGCTCTACCTCTTTTGTTGATGGTGTATAACCAAACTATGTGATGGTTGTCCAGATCATCATGGTATACCATTACGTAAAGCATGGCCTCAGTAGGTGTCAAAGAGAAGGCCTTGTCTTTCTAGTACGTCCAGAGTTCTTGTTGGATGTGGGTAGTGCGCACAAAGGTCAGACTCAGGCTAGGCAGGCCCTGGCCTCAGGTGGTCAAGGCAGCCCGGTCCTGCTGACGCATTGCTGTAGCTTATGTTTTCGACCCCAGGAGTGTGACTGTGTGTGTATGTGTGTTTGTGCGTGCGTGCGTGCGTACGTGTGTGTGTACGTGTGTGTGTTTGTGTGTGTGTATGCGTGTGTTTGTGTGTGTGTATGTGTGTGTGTGCAGTGTGTGTGTGTGTGTGTGTGTGTGTGTGTGTGCAGTGTATGTGTGTGTGTATGTGGCGTCGGTTGTGCATAGTTTTGCATTCGCAAGAGACGTATTTTCCATCGTCGGACACTCTTGCATGCAAGGCCCCCTAAATTGTCCAATACGGCTCCTCCCACTTGCCCTAGGCCACAACTTAAATTATCAGGAACACACACAACGTCGGTTTCGTGCCATTTGTCCTGTGTATCGACGACCAGGATTTGCATTGCAGCTTGCAGCACGCACAGCACGAAGTCCGGAATGGCTTGTACAGTACAATGGACATGTAGCACGCATCTTACCCCTCGTTCTCGACCCTCAGGAATGTGCGTGTGGGGTCTGTTTTGGCTGGATTTGATGTCATTTCCTGGATTTCACACCCAGCTTGCACCCCAGCAGATCAAACCACCATCATTTAAATCAGCAGAAATTCAGAATCCTAATTGTGCCCTTTGTTTATATTGTAAAGCTCTCAGTCTGCTCCTTTGTAAAAGCATGGACGTGCATACTGTTGAGGTACATATTGGAGGTCTTATACACCATTGGCAAGCCAACGCGTTTGCTTGCCAGTGGTGTGTAAGACCTCCGATATGTACCTCAACACACACCTAATAGGTGGCCTCATGCTCACGTAGAACACCACTCCACAGCCCCGGAGTTACTGAT
>Ga0307974_1000731_pt1:10000-21182 | contig 21182 bp, 18 predicted proteins | sample OrgLakmetagen784_FD_201812 | JGI IMG/M metagenome (GOLD analysis project Ga0307974, IMG submission 201812) | Saline water microbial communities from Organic Lake, Antarctica - #784 | ecosystem: Environmental > Aquatic > Non-marine Saline and Alkaline > Saline | place: Antarctica... | reverse complement strand
GGGGTCTGGGGGGGGGTCAGAGTTTTTCGGACCCCCAAAAATTCACTGGGCCACTTTTACGAAATTGTAAACATATCATCGGAATCCTCAGCTCAAGCCCAGTTGATCGGCACCCTTTTTGATCAAATTAGGTACAAGGGGGGGGGCTATGGACATGCCCACAAGTCAGAGAGGCACACGGCTAGGGTGTAGGCCGCGGGTGAGTCACGCCAATGAAGCAGCAATTAACCCCAAACTTACAGAATTGTGCCAGCATGAGAGAGTCAGTGGAATTCTGAAGAAATAGAAGCGTTGTGGGTCTGTGCAAGCCAGTTGTGGAACCTGGTAGGTCATGTGTGCTTGGGCGTCCGTATTTTCAGTGTTTGCCCCATACCTCTGCAACACCTCAGTTTTAGGTCTTGATGGGTATACAGATGGATGCAGAAATGGTACCCTTTTTGTTTGGGTGGGGCACTGGAAGGGGGGTTTGGGGGGGGCGGGGGTCCCTCAGGGGTGTCCACCCCAAAAAGTACACGTGCCTTCCAAAAAAAAACTCCTGATGAATTGATTGTCTTTTAAGAGCAGGCTAGCTGTCGCACGCTTTGACTAAAGGCCTTTCCCTGTGAACCTTGTAAACATTGAATACAATCACACACCTCTATGCCCCAGCTGCCATTGCTGCTGCTGTGGCTGCTGCTTGTGCTTGCCAATTTACTTTTTGCTGCTGCTTGGTTGCATATGGGGCTATTTGGCTGGTGATCAGGTTGTAGACCTGCATGTCCATGTAACATCACGAGCATCACGTGAAACACAAGTTGAAGGTTTGTGCCTCTACATGCAAGACACTAGATTGAAGAGCAGCTCTTGCTTGCTGTCGATCAAGGGCGCAAGGAGTAATACAACAGTCCCGGTATCAAGTAGCTTCCAGCAGCAAGCAGCTGTTCCTCTTGTTGAAATTGCACAAGCAGTATTTCATCAGGCATATCTCGGGTTACCCCTTCAATCCCCTTCTAGTGTTCCCCAAACATTCCCTACATTGATCCTGCAGCTTATTTACACCCAGCACACTACATATGCATATACTGCACATATTTAGGCCTTCATACATTAATATTATGCACTTACATTATACTGTAGGGTGCTCAAATGGATTCTCACATCAGAAAAGGAAGAGACATTCAAAACAGTCGCCACTCCCCATTCACCACACTGTCCTGTTCTTGCAGCCAGTGCAGCCAATCTGTCCATCTACACAAATTGAACCCATGGCTCTCGCACGCTAGCATTCAAACACCTTAACCGAAGGCCGATTTCCATTATAATCCTTGCAATTCTTGTATTTCTACACATTCTGCACTCACGGCTCTTGCACGCAAGCATTCAAACACCTTAACTGAAGGCCGTTTCCCGTTGTTATCCTTGCAATCCTTGTCCTTTTACACATTTTGCACTCGCAGCTCTCGCACGCAAGCATTCAAACACCTTTACTGAAGGCCATTCCCCCTTGCAATCCTTGTCCTAATTCTTGTTATCCTTGTCCTCTTTCACAATTTGCACCCACGGCTCTCACCCTGCTGTCTTGAGTGATCTGAGCGGTCTGCGTCGTCTGAGGAAATGCCCCACGCATCAGCACTGTCACTGCTGGATCCATCAGCACTCATGTCAGAGGCATCTGCACACAAATTGAGAAAGGCACAGCAGGTACAGCAGGCACAGCAGGCACAGCAGGCACAGCACAGGCATCTGCACACGAGATGAGAAGAGGAATGCTGGGTACATTGCGCGTAACTTTATTCTTGCATGCCACTTGACCACATGTGGGTAATTGTTATACCAAACAGCACTGCCTGCGTCACACTCTTCTTGCTTAAATTTATTTATTTTCCTTTGGGTAACCTGGCTGCTCAGATGAGATCCAGCACTCTCCTTAAAGCACAGGAAACTCCTTACTCTTAATACTTTTACCCACCCTTACCCTTACATTTGTAGGCATGCATGCAAAAAAAACAAGCTATCCAACGCAACTTTCAGGTCCCAAAATGGTGAAGTGGATGGGGATTTGTGGCATTTTGGGCTTGATAACACTATTTGGCCGGGGAGGGGGGAGGGGTTGCATGGGGACAACCAGATCCTGCCTTACCCTTGTTCTTACTCTTAATTACCCATACCCTTACCCTAACCCTTCCCTAAGTCAGCCCAGCCAAGCCCCGCCCAAAAAGGGGGAACCCCTTTCCTGAATTGCACATCTGAGGTCACCCAATGGTTTTTATACATAACTGTGACACTTCTGCATAAAATATTGTGTTTGGGGTCAAGGGTGTAATTTGTACCTTTTCCCTGCCAGAAAGGTGGCATGGGTGTAGAAATGCGGGTTTTGGTCCAAATTTCACCAATTCTTTTGTTCCCAAATAGGTTTAGGGTCAAACCATACCCATCGAAGCAAAAAGAAGGGGGGTTGAAAATTTGCCCCTAAAGAAAGCTCTAAAAAAAAAAACGATAAGGCAAAATCTCTCAAACGAGGTGGGCAGACTTATGCTTTAGTGGTTGGACAATATTAATATGTTTGATAGAGTTCAGCAAAACAGACGCGACCCCAAACAGTTCAGCGGTTTGTGCCTGATTGTAAATGGCACTTTTCCCTGCCAAAAGGGGGTCCAAACCGGACCTTCACCCCAGACTCCCGGACTTTCACCAAAGTATTCCCAATATTATTTCAAACACCCCTGGTAAGTTGATGGTACCGGGAAGGAGCGTTTGAGAATCCACTTTCTGATAGGGAATCTCACCCATTTCCACCCTGCTCACCTGGGCACCTCCCGCCACAAACTGAGTGTGCAGGGGTGCTTAGATATATCTATTTAAGGTTCCTACATACTAAAATGCACTTTTATGCTTTGGGTCAAGAACTCTCACAGGGATGGCTGGCCTGACCCTAAGTAGGTTTAGTGCAAGCACCTCAGCCTTCCCTTACCCTTACCCTACCCTGAGTTATTAGTGCAAGCAACTCAGCTGCCCATCCTGTGCCTGTTGTTAAAGTAAGGCTCTACGTCTGGTTTAAGAGCTTTTTGTTTTTGGGGGGAGCCCCCACGGTTTTGCGTGGGCCGTCCTGTGCAGCACAGGGGCTGTGCTGTGCTCGAGTGCAAGCATACGTACAGCTTACCAAACATGCATGCATACGATTTACCAAACATGCATAAAGCTTACCAAACATGCATGCATACGGTTTACCAAACATGCATACAACTTATTAAACATGCATACGGTTTATTAAACATGCATACGATTTACCAATCATGCATGCATACGGTGTACCAAATATGCATGCGTACGGCTTACCACGGAATCTGCCCAGCTGCGCGGTGCATGGGCTGCTCAGATGACTGGGACTGGGGCTGTGCGAACCAAGCATTTCAGCAGGCACTTCTGACAGGTTGACCAGGCGCGGCTGCAGTGCTTTGTGTTCCGGTCTTGCAAGCCTGGAGCTGCCGTCTCTGCATGTAAGAGGGGGTGCATTGCACATATTGAACTAAGCAAGCACACGGCAAGTCCCAGTCTTGCAGGCCTAAAGCTGCCCTCTTTGCATGTAAGAGGGGGTGCATTGCATATATTGAGTTAAGCAAGCACACGGCAAGTCTCAGTCTTGCAGGCCTGGAGCTGCCCTCTCTGCATGTAAGAGGGGGTGCATTGCATATATTGAGTTAAGCAAGCACACGACAGGTCCCTGTTTTGCAGGCCTGGAGCTGCCCTCTCTGCATGTAAGAGGGGGTGCATTGCATAATTAAAGCCAAGCAAGTACACAACAGCCCCCAGTCTCACAGGCCTCTCTGCAATTCAGGGAGCGCTTTCTGCTGGCAATCCATGTTGTGGCTAAAATGGTTACTCTAATAATCTGGAGCATGCTAAAGAGTGGTCTGGTGTGCACGTGATAATACAGGCACAGCGCTTATATTTAAAGTGTGAACATTCACTCCTACATACCTTGTTGGTATACACAAACACACACACACGAGGGTGCACACTTACCGCAAAGTAAAACAAGCAGCAGGGTGTAAGCTTTCATGCTGCTGCTGCTGCTGCTGCTGTGGCTGCTGTGGCTGCTGCAGTGACTGAGGTGCTTGCTGCTGCTGTTGCGGCTCCTGGCTCTGCACAGCAGCCACGGAAGCATTAGCAGCAGCGGTATCAGGCAGCTTTGTGGGCCTTCGCCTGGTCGGATAATACACCACACTCAGCCCACTCCTTTGCACCTTTTCAGGCCCATATTGTGGAGCGGCCGGCCTTGTTGAGTGGGGACGATGGTGGGCTGCTTGATTTGTTGGAGCAGCAGGGCGGGTGCTTGATGAGGCTGAGGTGCTTGATCGCCTCTTGCCACTGGATTGGTCGTGCGTGTGTTCTGTTGGAGCAGCAGGGCAGATGCTCGAGGCCGAGGTGCCACCCGCGTGCTTATCACTGGGGCGATGCTGGTGTGCCCGTCCTGCCGGAACAGCAGCAGAGTTGCTGCTCTGCAGGGCAGAAAGAGGGCGGCCGCTGCGAACTCTTTCCGAGTGGGAACATTGTTGCTCGTGTGACTGTGACTGTGTACGTCCCTCTGCATCCGTACCCTCTATTGCTTGGCTTTTACCTCTCTTCCCTGCTGTGATCCTCTTGTCGGCTCCATTCCCCCTGCCTGCTGTGGTCAGTGCCCCGTGCTCTATGGGATGCTGACTGCCAACTGCTCGTTCTGTCGAGCTACGATTTGAGTGCTCGTGATCTGCATTCCCTTGGGATACGTCACCCTGCAATGACTGTGGGGGGCTCGCAACCCTGTGGCCAAAAGAGATCAACAAAGATCAGGTGAGGAAGTTCAGAGTTTTTGGGAGAGTGGCAGGTGTCCTTTTGAGGGATCAGGGATCATCTGACTAGAGGAAGCACACGCGTTCTGGTCGGAAGAGCTCAAACTGTCGGTGCTGCTACTGTTGACATCTTGCTAATGGTGTGCTGCCGCTGCAGTACTCAGCTTCTGCTACAACCATTACTCCGTTACTACCATTTGGAATACTAAAACAACCATTGCTCCGTTACTATCATTTGAGTAGCTTCTACTACAACCATTTGCATAGCTTCTGCTACAACCGATGCTTTGTTACAACCATTTGCATAGCTTCTGCCACAACCTTGCTCCGTTACAACCAATTATAACACTCCTCCAGACCTTGAGTCAGGGGATGCAGATCTGCTGCTTGTGTTGTGCCTGTTGTGGTGAAGTGTGTGCGGTTGGTTTGACAAAGGCTTGACAGGGGCGCTTGTGCGGCGGTGTCCGTGTTGCTGCTGACGTGGAGGGGGCAAGATTGGTTGGGGGGCAGGTGCCACGACATCAACACCCAGCAAGCCCCCCTCCTGTGTGTGCATGTGTGTGTGTGTGCATGTGTGAATATGTGTGTGTATATGTGTGTGCATGTTTGTGCATGTTTGTGCGTGAATGTGTGTGTGTGCATGTTTATGCATGTTTGTGCGTGAATGTGTGTGCGTATGAGCAGGGAATAACACAATGGCCAACCTGTGCAGGTGCGTTGGAATTACTGCCAAGGAATTGTACGCCCTTGGGTACACACCGACCATTGTGTACGACCATTGTGTACTACACCGTGAACTACCTTTTCTGCAGCAGTTGAAATGAGGACAAGCCTGCTTCCAACGCACGACTTACATTTCTAGACACGTTATTAGGGCTGGGCAGGGCAGTATATATATGTATTTATATCTACACAATCCTTTCAAACCCATACATATTTCCATGTCCTCCTGTCAGGTTACCGTGCATACAGTGTATGCTCTCTATGATGCATCATGGTCATGCCTATATTACTACATACTACGCCTTGCCTGCATGGCAATTCACTACACTGACTAGGCATCTCCCTCACTGCACTGACTAGGACCCCCTGCCCATCCCTACATACTACGCCTTGCCTGCACTGCAATCCACTGCACTGCACTGACTAGGAACCCCTGCCTACCTCTCCTTCACTGCACTGACTAGAAACCCCTGCCTACTTTCACGTACTACACCTTGCCTGCGCTGCGATTCACTGCATTGAGCATTGCACCTTTTGCACAGCAGCCATCAGAGCGGCCAAACGCTCCAAGTGCTCATCTCGGACGCTCTTCTTGACCTGGGCTGAGGAGGCACATTGCTTCTGTTTTTGGGCCTGCTCACGCTTGTAGGCATCTAGCCGATCGTGAGCTGCTTGCCAGGCCACTAGATCCACTCCCCTGGAAATGTACAGTAGCAATTGTGCTGCTGTTGCGTCAGTTGTCAGTCAGTTGTCGTTTAGTTTTTTTTTGTCGTTCAGTTGTCAGTGTACATTACAACAGTGCAGAGGCAAGTGCCATTGCAAGGTACTATTGCGCTTGCCGATAGTCCATGCCACACACAAATCCACGGTTGGGCACAAGCGCCTGGCTGTTTTTGTGGTGTTTAAGCTAGCTGGCAAATATGAGGCGCGCACACACACACACATACACACACACTAGCACACAATTCCGCTATTGAAACCTAACCGTGTCACACTCATCAATCAGCTGTCATGTGCGCATAGGTTGCACCCAGAGTCATTCCTCCTGCTGTGTGCAAACTGCAACACGTCTAGTCGTACAGGTTGTGTGTCTGTCTAATTGAACAGGTTGCGTGCTCACACACATTTTCATTTTCCACTCGCACAGCATCACACGCCCACGCAACTTCACACACACAAACGAGCGCTTACACAAGTTCAAATCCACACATGCATGCATGCCCACAACACCTCATACTCACACAGGACGTACTCCAGCTCGACTCCCTCCCTCCACTTCGTTGTTAGGCACAGTAGTTTTGTGACGCGTCAGCTGCGGGGTGTGGAGTTGCCCGGACTGCAAAGCGTTCACAAAGCATGTGTGAGAGTGTGATAAAGTGTGCACATGTGTGTGCAGAAGTGTGAGGTGTAAGTAGTGTATGTTAGCTTGACAAACTTAGAATCGGTCTCGTGAAGTGCTAGCTGGGAATCAGGCTACAGATGTATCATCGATCTTGAGGCATGCTAGATGAGGTGAATCAGGCTAAAAACATATAATTACCTTGAGGTTTGCTAGATGGGGTTAATTTGACTTCAAACACTGATGTTGGAAACTGAAAGCTCGTATAATATGCTTGTGTGTATGAGTAGTGAAGAGGTGGCTAAAAAACTAGACTGCGTTTGTTTGGCATAGTCATATGAAAATATGCGGCGGGAGTTTCGGGTTCTGTAACTCTACGTTTAAGCAAGGTTTAGGTAGATCTGTGCGACTTCATGCCAAGTCTCCTAGGCAAAGAGGACCGCCAGCAATTAAAATGCACGTTTCATGACAATATGTGCTTCAATCTACCGAGGCAATGTCATACGCCAAAACGCGCGGTTCACAATGAAAACACTGCTAGTAGCATTGTGGATGTGAAGATCTTCCACCAAAGGGAGCAAATGGTAGAGAGTGGCTGTGCTTACACAGCTTGCAGTGGAAGGGCGTGTGTGGGGGAAAGCACCTACTTAAGAAAAGGCTCACTCTCTTTTTAGGTCCCTGGCTAGTGTGTGCACTAGCTTGGGGTCTTTCCACCTTGCACCAGCCCTCTAGTTGTTAGCCCTCCAACTGGCAGCCCAGTAACTGACAGCACTAAAACTGAGATCAGGTTAGATAGCCCACGCTGTATGCTGTACCTTACGCTGCACGCTTATGCTGTAGGCTTACGCTGTATGCTTACGCTGTACGCTGTACGCTTACGCTGTATGCTTACGCTGTACGCTGTACGCTTACACTTATGCTGTACGCTGCACCTTTCCTTGCTGCACGTTGGTTACAGTGGTTCCTACCGACTAAATCTTTACGTTTGCCTCGACTTACTCGGTAATAATTGCGCTCACTCTGGTAACTTTCCTGTTCATTTTGACTCAGCTGAAGGATTTGGTGAGCAGCACCGTCCAGACCACTTTGGTTCACTTGTAGGAATGTATGGAACTCACTTGTGTCTGTGTTAGGTGTCTGTGTTAAGCTCACTTAAATTATCATGTGAGACGCACCGTCCAGACCACTTTAATTCACTTGTAGGAATGTATGGAACTCACTTGTGTCTGTGTTAGGCACACTTGAATTATCGTGTGAGACGCACCGTCCAGACCACTTTAGTTCACTTATAGGATTGTATGGAACTCACTTGTGTCTGTGTTAGGCTCACTTAAATTATCGTGTGAGACGCACCGTCCAGACCACTTTGATTCACTTGTAGGAATGTATGGAACTCACTTGTGTCTGTGTTAGGCTCACTTGAATCATCGTGTGAGACGCACCGTCCAGACCACTTTGGTTCACTTGTAGGAATGTATGGAAATCACTTGTGTCTGTGTTAGGCTCACTTGAATCATCGTGTGACTCACTTGAAGGATTGTGTGAGAAACGCCGTCCAGAGCCGTCAGAGGCTCATCCTCAGTCAGTCTGTTCATGTGCTGGTACCATGTGTTGTACTCTGCAGCCATCTCACTGCGTGTTGTGTGTGTGTTCATGCGTGCACAATGCAACTAGCTGCTAGCTCACTGCATGTTGTGTATGTCCATGCACGTGCACCTGCTAGTGTGTCTTGTGTGTATGTGTGTGCGCGTGTGTGTGCTCAGCACACATGTGCAAATCCATGCTCTGCTTTCAGCTCATCGCGTGTTGTTTGTATTTATGCTCGTACTCACGTGTGTGTTTTGTGCGTAAGTGCTTGATAAAAGAGGCCACATGCCTGCACCAAACGTTGCTGTCAGATCACAGATCACAGCGTGTTGAACTTGTTTGTACTTGTACGTGCACGTGTTGGCATATAAATATGTATGTATGTATGTATATATATGATGTATGTGCATGAGTGGGCAAATACACGTAGCATAACATGTAGCCAATTGTGGGTAAGTGTAACGTGGTTCTGCAGTGGGTAGGTGCACGAATGCTCAATTCCTGTATGAACATCGAAGGTTCGTGCAATTTGTTAGGTAGCGTGGTGTGCATCCACGCAAAACATTTCCCAATTACCCTGCCCAACTGTTCCAATAACCTTGTCTAGGTGCATGACACACAAGAGAGAGGCAAGGCAATGAACGATGCTACTCTATCGCTGCATGCTGCTTCTCTATCGCTGCATGCAACCTCAAAGGCAGCAGAAGTCCATGTGTCTCATCACCAGAACCTTGATTTGTGTGCAGCTGACCACTTATAAACACATACACATTCAAATACCTTGCAGCTTCCTCTTTACACGTGCCCTTTTGGTCCTTGATCATTTGCGCTTTCCGCTTGCGAGCATGCTGCGCAGCTGGACCATTCAGTGCCGCACGCTGTTTGCGTGCCTCCCAATCTGCACGCCATGCGTGCGCTGGGATTTGGTCCTGTGAAAAAGTGTGTGCGTGTGTGTGAGAGTGTTTTTGTGAGAGTGCGTGTGAGTGAGTGTGTGTTTACAAGGTCTGGTCCTGTGGGCAGGAGAGTCAGTGGTCCTGTGAAAAAGTGTGTGTGTGTGTGTGTGTGTGTGTGTGAGAGAGTGTGTTTGTGAGAGTGTGTGTGAGTGAGTGTGTGCTTACAAGGTCTGGTCCTGTGAGCAGGAGAGTCAGTGGTTCTGTGAAAAGTGTGTGTTTGTGGGAGTGTGTCTTTGTGGGAGTGTGTGTGAGTGAGTGTGTGCTTTTAAGGTCTGGTCCTGTGGACAGGAGTCAGTGGTCCTGTGAAAGTGTGTGTGTGAGAGTGTGTGTGAGTGAGTGTGTGCTTACAAGGTCTAGCTGGTCTTGGGGGCAGGAGAGTATGTGTTTGTGGGAGTGTGTGTGTGTGTGGGAGTGTGTGTGTGTGTGTGTGTGGGAGTGTGTGCTTACAATGTCTGGTCCTGTGGGCAGGAGAGTCAGTGGTCCTGTGAAAGAGTGTGTGTGTTTGTGAGAGAGTGTGTGTGTGAGCGTGTGTGTGAGTAAGTGTGTGCTTACAAGGTCTGGTCCTGTGGGCAGGAGAGTCAGTGGTCCTGTGAAAAATGTGTGTTTGTGGGAGTATGTGTTTGTGGGAGTGTGTGTGAGTGAGTGTGTGTTTACAAGGTCTGGCTGGTCCTGTGGGCAGGAGAGTCAGTGGTCCTGTGAAAAAGTGTGTGTGTGTGAGAGTGTGTGTGAGTGAGTGTGTGCTTACAAGGTTTGGCTGGTCCTGTGGGCAAGAGATTCAGCTGACCACAGCGCTGTTTAGTCAGCAATATTGAAGGTGCACTTGAACATGTGTACCTAACACGATTTTGAATGAGCAACATTGTGTGGGTATGTGTAAGCGCGCATGTGTGTTTGAATGCGTGCGTGCACGTGCGCACATGCGTGCCTCAGATCTATATATTGAAAAGCAAGGTGCAGAGCAGGGACAGTTGAGCGTCTTGTACGACATCAATGGGCTGCTTCTCCTGTGCTTCCATAGTTTGGGCCTGTCGGGTGTCTTGCGTACAAATAATTGGCTGCATCCCCCCTGTGCCACCACAATTTGGGCTTGTCGGGTGTCTTGCGCACAAATAATTGGCTGCATCCCTTATGCTCCCAGCCTCTGACAAAACCTCAGGGAGACTGTACCAAGATTAAGACCATACACTGAGAAGAGTTCAACAGAAGAGCATGGATCGCAGACACAGCAACAAAGAATGATATGTAAGCAGGCTCCTGACTTTTTTTGCTTCTTTCTGCATTTGCCATACCTGGCACATACAGATCATGTAATATAATAATATAATATAATGATATGTGCATGCATGATATATGCACATCCATGCGCAAACATGTGCTATAGCAGATGCATCCCTGATTGCCTAGTGGTTAGCACTGGTACACACAATGTTTCCTAAAAGGAAGCTGGAGGCAGGAGCCGTCCATTGCCACATTTTACACACTACACACTACACACATCACACGTCACACATCAAATGTTACATGCCACACATCACATGTCAAATATTACAAGCCACATGTTGCATGTCGCATATCACATGTCAAATATTACATGCCACATGCTCACATGCTACATGTCGCATTGCCACGTATCGCACATCACACTTCACACACTGCCTCCTCCCCAATCCACATTACACAAACACGAACAAACACAAACACAGCCGCAAGCCGCACCTTCTCCTTGCTGCTGTCCTTTAAAGCCTCGGAAACAGGTAAGCTATGCAACCTCA
>Ga0307974_1000731_pt1:0-5000 | contig 21182 bp, 18 predicted proteins | sample OrgLakmetagen784_FD_201812 | JGI IMG/M metagenome (GOLD analysis project Ga0307974, IMG submission 201812) | Saline water microbial communities from Organic Lake, Antarctica - #784 | ecosystem: Environmental > Aquatic > Non-marine Saline and Alkaline > Saline | place: Antarctica: Organic... | reverse complement strand
GTGCTGCCTCTGCTGGTAACACCAGCACAGGCCCCTCTGCTTCCCTTCTCCTCTTCCTGCTTTCCGTGCAGTGCTGCCGCTGCTGCTGCCGCTCCCCTACCTCCTCTACACTGCTGCTGCTGCTGCTGCTGCTGCTGCTGCTGCTGCTGCTGGCCTCCTGCTTGCCTATTGTTGCTGATGCCGATGCTGTTGCAAGGCCATCCGGCTTCGCTGTGAATGTCTGCCTGTCGTATGCCTGCAGACGATGGGTGCAGCAGATGTGGAGGGGCTTTGCTGGATATGACCTGCAGGCCCTAAGGGGAGGGTTCTTTGCTTGAAACAAAATCACGCAACTCTCAACTTGCATACATTACATTTACAACATGGCCATAAACAGCATCCGTACCGAAATAGACAGCCCAGAATCTAGAAATGCCTGCAGCTCTTGGGCCAGCATGCAAGACTGTGGAGATCCTAAGAATGGTGTCATTGCAGTGATCAACCTCGTCTGCCAGTTTTGTTGTGCGCCCTGTGTGTGTACGTGTGTGTTGCGTGTGCATGTCCGTGTGCTGCAATGCCAGGTCTTGATATTGATATTTGCATGGAATTGTGTTACTGTCGCCATCTCACCCCAAAGTCTTGTGTGGCAAATTCAGTCAGTTGCTCCCCTTTGATGTCAGATTTGCTAAAAACTGGCTGCTGCTGCTGCTGCTGCTGCTGCTGACCCTGCAATGACTCTTTGTAATGGGAAACAACATGGGGGGAAGGAGGAGGAGGAGGTGGTAGTGGTTTCTGCTTCGACACTGCCAATGCAGGGCCCTTCAGCACTTGAGGTGGCGGGTGTGGGTGGGTGTGGGTATGGGTATGGGTACGTGCACCGGTCTGAGCATGGGAGAGGTTGGGTGTGAATGCTGCTGCTGGTGGTGTTGCTGCTGCTGCTGCTGCTGCTGCTGCTGCTGCCACACCTCCAAAAGAAGGAGCAGAGTAATACGCTCCTGTTGCATTGGGATTTACGCCAGAGAGCTTGCGCTTGTTGCAGTGTCTGTCTGCAGGCCTGGACGAGGTCAGCAGAGAGCCCCAAGCAGCAGCCATGATGAGGGACACGTCCTCCTCCAGCAGAAGTGCCTGTGTCATGAACGCAACAAATCGTGATTGAGTACGTGCGTTATGCGTCATGCATAGCGTAAGCACCCAGCAGCATTGACGAGGAACACGTCCTCTTTTAGGGAGCGGAGCGCCAGCTGTACATTTATCAGATCTATATATTGAACTTTGAATATGTACACCACAGTGCCATGATGACAAAGGGCACATCCTCTTCCAGCACAGAAGCGAAGGTGAATTTATTGCAGCGGGGGCACCCGTTGATTGTGTGCGTAATCTTGTGCCACAGATACCTATCAGGCCTGTTTGCACCCAGCAGAAGCGCTTTTTGCCTAGATTGCAAAAAAGGCACCCGTTACTTGTGTGCATGACCACGTGCCACAGATCCCTATCCACCCTGTGCCTGTAGCGGAAGCGCGGTTCTACGTGGCTGAGATACCACACTCTGCTGAATGCGTGCTCGCCTCATGGCCGCAACAACAATTTAGCAGTAACAAGTTATTGCCTGATCACTGATCACACACCACACAAGTGCGTAAGACCCAGCTCACACTGTGCACGTCCTCGGCCAATCCGCAGGATTTATTGATGCAACTTCCCTTGTGCGACAACACCGCTAGTTTCATAATTAAATTTCGTTTCCTATTTCACCAGGGACCCAGCGTTTCAGGAAAAATAACGAAGCACACTCCCACGCAAAAAAATTTCGCTCACCTGCAGCTCTCGCTCCAGCCTGCACGCAAAGAGGTATAAGGTATAAGTAGGGTTAACAAGGACCGTATATATGCACTGTATATGGCCGTATAATTGATGAAATCCCTGCCAAAAGTACCGTAAGCACACTATATCTATACGGTTCTGGCCAACCCTAGGTATAAGCAATCACAAATAGGCACCTACACCGACACAGGGCAGGGATGGTTTGAGAAAGGAGTAGAGAGGAAATGCATGCAACTATTTACTAAAGGGACGTACAGAGCCTCTAAACAGACACCAGCTGATCAGGTGGCACTTTTTTTACGTTGCAAGCAGATGTAAGGTGATATATTATTAATGTACTATGTTACTAATGTACGACGTCCATGCAACATTAACGTTCACTGGTCAGCATTAAATGTCTGCAATCCATGTGAGCAAGCATTTTAGGTGCAGGTCACTTTCTGTGGCATCTTATTTGCTTAGTTGCAGCGTAGGATCACACGCATAGCCACCTCCCGCACTGATGGTACATTCACACGTTCAACACGCACCCACCATTGCTTAGCCATTGGGTCATCCAGGTTGCGTGGCTGCACCTTTGATGCTCTCAACCTCCTTGCACTACTGCCGGAAATGCCATTCACACACTCTCCACTTAATTGGTGCTGCTGCTGGTGCTGGTGCTGCTCTTCTTGCTGCTCCTGCTGCTGCTGCTGCTGTGGTGGTATCAGCAGAACGGGCATAGGTGCAAGTTGCGCGGAAAGTGTGTTTGCAGTCCTCTCCTCATTCTTTGCGTCCACCTGTGTTTGGGCTGAAGGTCCTGATGGTCCTGATGGTGCCTGACAGACCGTGTGTGAATAGATTTTCTGGGAGTACTAGAACATGTATACCAATGCATTTTTGAGTGAATGTATGTACACACACAGACACATGTGTTGGGTACCAGGATATTTGTAACACAAGTATTTAGTGTTGGAATTGTGACTCGCACACACACGCACACGTACACACACATACACACACATACACGACTTTGCTGTCAAAACTTGTGTGCCAATATTTCATGCTGCGTGAGGATGCAAACAGGTGCGCACCTCACTTGCCAATGAGCGAATTCAAGAACCATACCTGATAGGAATAAACTACTCCTGTTACCAACTCATACGCATATCACATCGAACACCTAGCATGCACGTTAATGTGTCAGAAAGAGGTGCACACAGACGCCCCACCACCAGCACCATACAATGGCCTCACCTGCTCAATGCTGCGGAAATACACACTGCGCCGCCTGCGCTGCGCAGCTGTCAGTGACATGGAGTGGCCCACAGGCACTGGCTGGTTGGCAAACGCAGGGTCTACCCAGGCAAACCTGTGTTTTTTGAGCACGGGTGCAAGCAAAGCAGTGTTTTGGACACAGTGTGTGCATACAAAAGCACGGGGTAGAGCAGCATGCGCGGGCTCATTAAGGCAAACATATCTCATGTGGCCATACGTGCAGGAATTTCAACACATCACGAGTTGCGTGTGCTTAAAAAAATGCTCATCGGCATACGCAGGAAACCTTGTCGTTTACGCACAAGTGCAAGCGATGGTTAAGCAGAGACTCCCTTTTCGGGAGATCGGGAGATGGCAATTGACTGGTTGGCACGTGCAGGGCCACGCCCACTCATCATGCCTGTTGCCCGTGTGGCTAGACACAAAGAACACGCACCACATAAATATAAAGGTAAGGAAAAAAAACGTTAGAAGAGAAGGCAGGCTAATAGGCAACATAACGTGGGAAAGAAGAGCGGTTGTGAGGACCAAGGAAATGAAAAGATGGCAATTTATAAAATGCAAATAAAAAGCATGACTGACATGGGTGATATCACTTTGCTGCAAGAACGGGAGTTCAAATATTACACGCTAAGTTCGGCGGTTTTCTTTGTGCTCAGTGGGTTCGGCTGTGCAACCTGCGCACGGCGTCACACTGATGGCCAAACAGACCTCTCACACTGATCTGTGCCAGCAATCACTTCAACCTGGTGTTTGCACCTTGAACGCTGCATGCTTCCTATGTGCTTCCTGGTTATCAATAGTTAACCCTCATTCTCTCAACTCATCACAATCTAATATTAGTAACGAAATAGAGGTGGTGCTGAATTTTCTGCACAGGCTACAGGTGCAGGGATCGTGTCAGGGCTCAAATAAGTGCGCTGCCTAGTCACAATCCCACCGTACAGCAAAACACAGAGGTTGCATCCTAAGCACACAGCCCATATTGTATGGCGACCTTGTTAATCGAAGCTAGATCAGTGCCCTATTCATCATCGCTGCGTTGGCTAGGAGGTGCATGCACAGCAGAGGAAAAAAGGATCGCAGGTCGTGGCAATGACGCATTACCACGTCTGCAACACGCCCATGTAAAAGCTGAATCCACACTTCTGCGATGTGCAGGTTTGCTCGTTGCGGCAGATGCACATGTCTCCCTCATCCAGCAATCGGTGAGAGAAACAAAAAAACGAAGCATAACTGCAAATAATTGACTGCACCCGAGGGGCACAGCAAAAGCACCACTTGAGTGCCTAACGTTCCTGAATGGATAAATTATACAAAGCTCCCTTCCTGAAGCGCAGACAAGAAAAACAGACAGCAGGGTCGTTTGTATACATGAAACATGAAATACATCATGTTCACCTGAACGCTTGGTCTACGCAGTCGTACAACACGGCTGTATAGTGCCCTCTACAGCATGGACAAGCGAGCTTTTGATTTGGGGCGGTGTCTGATCGGTGTCTGATCTGGCTGTCGGTCCAGCGTTGAATACACTGATCACATTCGCAGGAGAAAGACGTTGGTTAGGTCCAGCACATTGCACATTACCATGCACACACTTCTGTATTCAGCTCCAGTGACGAGTGACGAGTGAAGCAGCCTGCCGTAATCTACTGCAACTCAGTGCCGCAACTCTACCTTACCTCCAAGTGGAAGCGGTGGAAACAGGGTAGAATGAATGCCTGAATGTATATACGTGTGCATGCAGGTATATCTGTACGTGAGTCTGTGTGTATGTGTGTGTTTATGTGTATGAATGTGTATGTGTGTGTGTGTACGTGTGTGTGTGTGTGTGTGTGTGTGTGTGTGTGTGCGTGTATGTGCGTGTGCGTGTGCGTGTGCGTGTGCGTGTGCGTGTGTGTGTGTGTGTGTGTGTGTGTGCACGTGTGTGCGTGTGTGTG
>Ga0307974_1000725_pt1 | contig 21230 bp, 23 predicted proteins | sample OrgLakmetagen784_FD_201812 | JGI IMG/M metagenome (GOLD analysis project Ga0307974, IMG submission 201812) | Saline water microbial communities from Organic Lake, Antarctica - #784 | ecosystem: Environmental > Aquatic > Non-marine Saline and Alkaline > Saline | place: Antarctica: Organic Lake... | reverse complement strand
CCATTGGGGGTGCAAGCCCCTCCAGGAGAGAGGCATGTGTGGGCACAGCTGCAACTCAGGTGGAGTGGGGGGGAGCATCAGGTGCGCTTGCACTTCACAGCAAAAGCAGCAGCAGCAGCAGCAGCAGAAGCCCAGAAGCTGAAGAAGCAGGCAGTGTGGGTTAGGATGCACCTGCAGGGTCGCAGGGGGACCCTGCAGGACTTCAATGTAAACCAGCACTGAATAGATACAGAGAGGAGAGCACAAGAAATTCCCAAATTCGCTAAGTTCGCAAATTTCCTTAACTTTTCAGGGGCCTCGCATAAGCTTAATCGCAAATTAATTATTCTAATTATTTTGGCACCTCGCAAAAAGTAGGCCTCGCAATACTAAAAGCGCAGTACGGTATTGAGTTAAGATTGCAAATGTGTTCATGTAAGGCTTTTACGCACCATAGCCTAAAGAAGGAGGGATCCTGAGCACCCGTTTCTCTCCCACACTGCAGCAGCAGAAGTAGGGTGTCGGAAAAACTGAGCGTCATCTGATGTGAAAATTGTATGCAAGCAGAATGGAGGGAGTGCTGAAAAGTGGTGCAGCAATACCGTTTGCACACAAGCTCATTCCATTGGATTTAGCTCGTAAATGCTTTTATAATGTATCATGATATTATGACCACACTCACCACATGCCTAGAATGCCTTGCTCCCAACTGCGAGTAGGAGAAGTGCGGGTAAGGAGAGGCGTGGGAAAAAAGGAAGGTGTCACATCATCTTTGAGAAGAGTGCTGTTTTTTTAGGAAGCTTGAGCGGGAAGTGTGCTGAACATTTTTTAAGGCAAGAGGCATACGTGACCTGAAAAGCTACTGCTCTTGTATGCAAGCATTGCATTGTCGAAATCATGAGGTCCAGCTCTAAAGAGCAGAGAATGGATGGGAATAAACTTGCTTACTAGTAATAGGGAATGTGCGTGAGAACAGACTATGCTTTAATTTTGCAGGTAAATCAAAGGACAAAGGATTCAGGATTATAAAAAAAGAACATCAGGCAATTGACATTGAATAAGTGCATCTGCACCTACCCCTTAATCACACGCCCTTGACCCAAAGTGAAGTCAATGGGCTCGCCACGTTTAATGCTGCATTTGTGAAGAAGTGCAGTAAATTAACCGCTTTGCTGCAGCCACAGCACCACGCCAAAAAACACAAATCTCGCCACAGCTGTTACACTATGTAACTACACGATGCACAATAACACACACGCGTCATAGAGCACTCACCTGTTATCAAACTCTGTACCATCTACTAGCTTGCCCTGCAGGGAACACCGTTACAGGAAATGAGTGTTAGGGTAGGATCTCAGATGTGTTCCTCTAATTGCAACTGTCTACAAGCAGCATACCACGTAGTGGACGTAGACCTTGTCTCCTGGGACCGCTTTGCGCTCGCAGTTCTCAGGCTTGAACTTAACACCAATCTGGATAGAGCCGGCACGGTGTACAGACGCATTACCGACAAAAGTTGGTGTGCTTTGGGACAGCATTTGGTACAAGTGTTCACGTATGTCACCGTGTGTATGCGTGCTTAAGCACAGGTGCGTATGCATAAAACAATTGAGGCCATGTGTGTCTAGTATTTATGTGTGCGTTATGTGTGTTTGAGTGAGCGCAAGTGGGTGTGTGCATGGGTGTATTTGCATGAGTGTACGTGTGTATACGTGTGCATGCGTGTGTGCCTATGTGTGTGCGTGCGTGCGTGTGGGTTGTACACGCGTGTGGGTGCGTGGGTGTATATTTTTTGTGTGTATGTATGTAAATGTGTGTGCATGTGTGTGTGCGTGCGTGTGCGCGTGCGTGTTTGTGTGTGTGTGTGTATGTGTGTGTGTGTGTGTGCGTGTGTGTGCGTGCGTGTGCGTGTGCGTGTGCGTGTGTGTGTGTGTGTGTGTGTGTGTGTGCGTGTGTGTGTGCGTGTGCGTGTGCCTGTGCGTGTGTGTGTGTGTGTGTGTGCGTGCGTGCGTGCGTGCGTGCGTGTGTGCATGTGTGTGTGTGTGTGTGCGTTCTATCCGTGCTTGCACTAGATGCATGTGGAAGTACCTGCAGGGAGTTTGCTTTGGTGTGGCTGACATCTGCGCTCAGATAGGCTGCAGTGGATAGGAAGATGAGAGCCACAATCAGCTGGATTTTTTGTGTGAGAGACATCTTTAATATTTTTATAAATTAGCAACATTGCATATGTGAAAAGCATGCCTCAACGTGGGAACCCTGAAAGAAAGCGGTTTGCTGGATTTACCAGCAGCTTTGATGCACAGCAGAATACCAGTAGTGTAGAGGTGCTGGGGATTCCATGCACAATATTCCAGGATCCAGGGACTGCCACGTTCCTGCATGATGAGCGCCACCTTCTCCCATGGGGAGGTGGGGATGAGAGCAACATGGTGGACCGCTTCGACGTGCGCCTACTGTGAGTGGTAGACAAGCGCAAGCTCTCATTCACGACCCGGTTGCAGTTGAGAGTATGAACGCAGTGCTCAACGCTCACTATTTCCTCGCGGCTGCAGACTGGATGACTTGTCAACATGCGATAACCCTGCACACCCTGCTGCCTCCTCTGACCCAGTAGTAGAAGCCGGGGGTCAGAAAGAGGCCGCAGAACTGTTCAAAGAGCGCTACGCAGACCTTGACTATGGCAAGGAGCACCAGCTCACGCATCCCTTAGGCAGACCTGCGCGCAGTCCATACAAAAGCAGGGATGGTGGGAACCTCAGTGAGGAGGACTCCTCTGGAAGCGAGGGTGAGTCGAACGGCAGATCAATTGTCCCTGATTTTTCTGCAACCCTGATCTCGCCTCAATATTTCCCTCATACAATGCTGCTGTGCGTGTGCCCACATACGCGCACCACTGCATGGGGGCTTTAATTGTTCCCTGACGTAAGCGGGAAGGCAGGCAGGGGGAAAGGCTCCTGCTTTTCTGCTCTAACCCCTGAACCAATGCAGGCAGGTCGGCACAGGTTCTGGCGTAGCCCATGGCTCGCATGCGGGGCAAACTCACACTCACACGGCACCACCACTGCTGCGAGATGGCGAGCAGAGTATGAGCACAAGAGCACACACATCTGCATGGGCAATTGCAAGGAAGGACAGTACTGTTTGTTTGCTCACCAAAACGGTATTCGACGCACGCAGAGCACTATGCGCATGCCACTATTGATATCCTTGTTAATGCTAGTAGGTCAGTTGTATTTTAAAACAAGTTAACCATCTCCTTAGCAAGCTCAGATTTTTAAAACTTAGGCAGATCAAGGGAAATTTCAGATGCCCCTTTAAATTCTGCATTCTCTCCCCCCTTAATCGGGACGCCCACATGCTCAAGCCCAAAGCTCAACTCAAGCAGTTCCACCTAAAGAGCTTGCTCCCATCCTTCGTCATGTCTGACCACGAATGTGCCGGCTATATCTTGAAATCTGCCTCGCCAATCTCAACTGATTCTTGTTTGGTGCGGTCTTGCTGCGCACATACAAAATTCCTCTCCCTTGCCTGGACACCAACACCACGTGCACTTCACCCACTGCCTCTTTCTCAACAGCTTCTGACAGAGAAGGCAGGTCCTCTGACGAGGACAGCGACAGTGATAGCAGCGGCAGCAGTAGCAGCAGTAGGAGTGGCTCAGGCAGTGAAGATGCGCCTTTGCCCCCTCCCCCCCTCCTGGCCCAGCCTCACGCTGACACACCACCACTACCACAAGCAGCGACAGCAGCGGCACATCCAGCGGCAGCCGCCCCTGCGTACACTGCTGTCGGCTTTTCGTACGATGTTGAGCCTTCGCCGCTCCCCGAGGCCCCAGGTGTGTGTGTATGTGTGTGTGCGTGTGTGTTTGTTTGTGTGTGAGTGTGTTTGTGTGTGTGTGTGTGTGTGTGTGTGTGTGTGTGCGCGTATATATTAGGAACAGGTATAATCCTCTTATCAAAACTAAATTCTCAGAGGGGGGCGACTGACCCCCCAAATGGGGGTGTTTTTCAAGTGTTCCCGGAACATGGGCCCCCTCATTGGCAACTGTCAAACTCAATTCCGAATGGTAGCCAATGCCGCTACCAATGCCGCTACGGCTCCATAGCAGTTGAGTTTGACTGTTGGCAATGAGGGGTCCCATGCTTAATCGGCTGCGGCGCGAACCCTACTTTTCAGGCACCTGTGTGCCAGATCTGACCATGCCCTGCACCAATCTGGAATAATTTTATGGTATATAATCTTTTTATATGATAAACAGAATATCATTGCAACAAAAATGAAAGGAAACGGCTGAGTGGTTGGTGTTTTATGAGGATTTGAGGCATCATCCCATGGAAATCACCACATTAGGGCTTAAATGCATCATGTGTGCTTACTCCAGTCTATCTCAGCACGCAAAGCGACCCACATTAAACTGGGCACATGCTCGGGTAGCTCTCAATGCCAGCTACACTTTGGTACTAAAATAGTGTGGATCGGATGAAATGGCTGTGACTGGCTGCCTTCTGAATGTAAAAATGCACATTTTCAGGCATTTCCTCCGTTGACCCCCTCTGCTAAATTATGCTGCTCTGTACTTGAACATTAGTGCTGCACAATCGTGCCCAACTTACTTCCACTTTGAATGAAACAACTTGCATGTCAAGCAACCATTTGTGAAGTTTCTCCACCCCCTCCCTGTCAGTTTTACAATTGTATCGTTCACCTTTCTCCTGTATGTTGATGCATTGCGCTACTCTCTGCATGTTTTGCAGACTACAATTGTATCGTCAATCTTCCACCTGCATTTTGATGCATTTTGATTCTCTGCTGCTCTCTCTACGTGTTCTGCAGAGCCAGCGCATGCAGGAGCAGCACATCACCAAGCCCTTCCTGCACCACAACAGCAAGCTACCCCAGAGCCCCCCGACGAGCCGTACACACCCCACTTTGACGTCCCTGAGCATCTGCATGCATCCTTACCTACCTCAGAGCGGCTCCATAAGGTCAGAGTGGCCTTTCTTGCGCGCTTTATAAGTTGTACCGCTCTTGGGTCACTGCAACCAGATATTCTCTCTTTAGGGATGCTTGTTGCACAATGACTGCCTATTAAAACAATAAATTTGTCGTGCTGTGTTGTGCATGCCACGGAACCTTGTATTTTGGTTGGATTTGTTTCAGAGTGCATTTTTAGGAGTGAGTAGTGTGCACAGTGTGGTCCCGACGCAGTTTTATCGTCTGCGCACCATGGTCAAGTGTGCCTGTGCACAAGGGCATAACCCAGATGGGCAGATATGTTTCAGGTAGCTTGGTAGCTTTTCCACCTTCCCAAACCGAGCTGCAGGTTTTTATGAAAGATGCTGTGATCTGTTCCTGCAACGAGTGCAGTGATGAATGACACTGCGTGCGCAGTGGGTGCAATTGGGTGCCTTTTCCCACCCATCGAGAGGTTATGATCCTCATCAGGACCCATTGTCCCTGACACCTTTTGCAGATCATGATCGAGACTGCGCGCTTTGTACGTAAAGGGGGGGGCCAAGTGGAGGTCCTGCTTCGTGTCCGCCAGTCGTCCAATCCAACTTTCACGTTTCTGTTGCCTGGGGACCCTCTCTACCCATACTACCGGTGGATTGTGGAGGCTAACCCCAAGGTGCGTGTAATGGCTCATCCAAGGCCCAAAGTGCAATGTGGACAGTTTAGTGGTGAGGTAAAATGGGTGCCACATGGGGGGCACGTGGTTATGCCTTACCTATTTGCAGTACGAGTGTAATAGGAATACAGTAGTAATAAACATCGGGGGTGTTGAATGCAAACTTTTTTGTACGGCGCCTTCACATGCGTGCCTGCTGGAAGGAAATTTCAGCCACTCTACATTCCTTAAATTATATAATTTATATGTAATAATTAGCTTTTCTGCTTTAAGCATCGTCACAAGTATGGTGGCTACGAATAAGCATAGAAGGGTACCCACACCAACCAGTTCACTTATTTGCTTAAGTTTCTGCCCACATCTCAGGAGCTGGAACTCCCATCCGCACCATCCAGCAATCCTCCTCAGGGTGGTGCAGCTAGTGCTAGCATCAAGCCTCTGCCACAAGCAGCCATACCCTCCCCCGAGCACGCAGATGCCTTGATTGGCCTGCTGAGCTTCTATGGCAATGATGAGGAGGGAGATGAAGAGGCGGAGGAGGAAGGAGGGGTTGAGATGGCGGGCGGGGTTGCTCAGGACAACGGAGAACAAAGCAGAGGGAGAGAGGGACTAGATGCGGGTGAGGGTGAGGATGACACTACAAAAAGTGCAGAAACAGAGAGCGCCGCAGGCCTGGAGCAGAGTTGTCCTTTAGCAGGAGCAGCATTAGCACCAGCGTCCGCCGCTGCTGCCAAAGCAGAGATTGTTGTAAGAAGCGCAGGTGCCGGTGCTGGTGCTGCGACTACCGCTGCTGCTGCTGCTGAAGAGCCGCCGGCTCCTGGGTGTGAGCCTGAGCAGGCCAGTGGGTCTGGGGAGGGGGAAGCAGCAGCAGCAGAAGCAGCAAGAGGGGCCACATCGGAGCCAGGAGGGGATGATGATGCGAAAGCCATTATGAGCAAGCTGGTGGGTTTGTGTGTGTGGATTAAGAATATTGGAGGGTCGAGTTTAAGAAGAAAGGACGTCCTTAGTAGAGATGTTTTTGCCCTTCTTCAAGGCACGCCATAAACCCTGGACCCTTGTGTAGGGTTTTGTACTAGAGTGTTGTTACACCCTGCAAATATTGGAAATGTGCACACCTTTAATGGCGTGTGAGCAACACTATTTTGACGCGTTAAGATCAAAAAAGAGCTCTCTCAAAATGAGTTTTGTCAATTGCATTTGAGGTTGTCCCCACGGTTGGCACACTCTAAACCGTACCGTTTAGCTTTCTGCCTACCGTAGTGTCAATCCGCACCCCCGAAAAAAGGAGTTATTTTTACCCTGTCCGCGCCAATCTGCACCCCTCTCAATATATACTTCAGTGCTTGCCGCACCAGTCCGCAGGAGCAAATGTCCTCAGAACTGCACCAAGAGCCTAGAAAGGCACCAAGAGGCTCAGAGGTGCATCCCATACATAATAACAATGTCCAAAAGCACTGACAAATTAAAATGTGCCTGGTTCTGCTCAGTCATCCACGTGTGTCAGCTGGCAATTGGTTTTGCCTTCTAGTCTTTCCAAACTTCCCTCCTGCTGGCTTCCTTGCTCTCCTAACTTCCCTCCTCCTTACTCCCCTCCTCTTCACTTCCCTTGCTTGGCTGCCTCCGCTGCACGCTCCCACTTGTCTGCACGCTGCTTCTGCACCTGCTGCTTCAACTTCTGCCCATCCTCTCGCTGTTGCTGCTCAAGCTGCTCAGCGGATGGGGGGGCCTTGCAGAAGCTGGCCATGTCTGAACACGCCCCACGGGGGCTCTCGGGGGCTCTTTCCCACTCGTTACCCATCAAAAACTCTTTTTTAGAACCCAATTCGCAGTAATCCGCACCCCCCTAAATATTTTTTTATTTCAGGGGGGTTGAGTTGGCCGCACCCCCCCAAAACAACATTTTTGCGGCGTGATACTTTTTCACTACGGTATTTAATGTCCCGTTGCCTCTCCCAGACCGTGAAAACATTTTCATAACATCATAAATACTGAAGCTAAAACATTGGCAGTTACAATAGGGGCGTTGAGGCCCCTGTGCCTATGTTGCGCCCATTTTCATAAGTTTGGCAGGAGAAGGTTAATGGCCAAATTTGCTCGCTCCAATCCACCTGTGCTCCAGCGCACAAGTTTCTTTTGCGTCATGCTCTCAATTCATCTGTCAAAAGTGGTGCTGGTGGCCTGGATGGTATTTGCTGTGAGGGAGTGACCTGGCTATGTGTGTGAGTGTGGGATCAAGATCAGGAATTTCTCTGCGTCCATCCGCGCCTTAGAGCCACAAATTTCACACAAGCATTTTTACTTTGTCAAATATTATTATGAATTAATACGTATTTGAGGCGAGAAATGGAGTGCAGCGTCTGACTATGGGTTTCCATGCAAGCAGCCACTGGGCCCTCCCCCCAGCTGATGCAGCTTCAATCCAGTCTCAGAGTCGTTCAGGAAAGCAATTTGTGGCGTCAGCACATGGGAGGAGCACACCGGGGAGCAAAACTGAAAGGTTTTGGGGTGGAGAGGTTTTTCTGATGTCATTTTTGCACTGGCAGTGCCAGCATGGCACCGTACCATACACCGTACAGTAAATTGCTGTAATTTCGGTAAGTTACGATCCTCCAAAATCGTAATTTCGCCCCATTTTATAAATTACGGTACGTACAGTGCGAAACGTACCGTACCGTACCGTACCGTACACCGTACAGGGCACAGGCCTGACTATAAGTAAGCATGGGTAACTAGGGAGTATGATTTTGCCAGCGAGGCTTGACGAGCCTCGTCAAGGGCGAGGCTTGTCGATATAAGCCTTAGTTGGTGCATTACGGTTAGAAAACCACTTTCTAAAACTTGAGCGGATTAAGCCAAACATTTTTCTGGAGTTTATTTGTAATTAATATTGTGAAGAGACCAGACTGAATAAAAATGTAGGAAGTTTTTGAAGAATCTCTCATGGTGCATTACCTGGACAGGTATACACACAGCAGATTGGCCGGAAATAAGTCCATATGTTCTGGATAATATTTGATAATTTTATTAAGGAAACAATGTAAAATTGCTGTCCTCTCTCTGGGGCGTCGAGGAATGAAAGTCTGACACTTCCCTGAACAAGACTGCGACATCTTGGCGTGCCATTTTCTTGCGTTCACATTACACAAAAATAGGGTCAATTTTCCCGAATTTGAGGAATTATCAGTGGATTTCTCCTGGTTTTCCCAACAATCGACACACTAGTTGCCGTCTAGGCTTTGACAGCAGTGACGTCGAGGCAGCTCGACGAGGCTCAACTAGAGGCTGTCACACCCTTAGCTATTAGCAAACGCCGATCCCTAAACATTCACAACTTTTTTTGGTGAAGCCCCTAGTGTTGGCTCCCAACCAAAACTTGGGAACCCACCAAACTTCACACAAGCCTCTCCAGGACCACCCAGGACACTCCACGAGCTGAAACTCGACATAGGCTCCTAAACAAAACTCTTACCGCATCAGAAAAGTTTGGGGGCCCTGGGGTGCGGTGTGTGAAGTTTTAGAGACAAATTTTATGTTTGGAAGCTCCAGGAAGCTGTCCAGGATTCCTCAGCCAGACCCCCGGACCACGTCCTGCTAGTGCAGTATCCATCAGCACACTTCCCTGGCTGCGTATGATGTGTCAGGGGACCGGGTGTGTTCCGGCTGCAAAGATCACGGTTGACCATGCTGTAGAATCGAGTAATACTAATTTCAATGGGCTATATAATTTTAGCTCAGTCAGATAATCAAGAATCGCGGAAGTTTGCTTGGACGGGACCCTTCTGGAATGCGGTCCGTGTTGGCTTGGAGTTCTCGTAGGGCATGCAAATAAAGGCATGGAGCGCACAGTGCAGGTGCCTGCTGTGCACTGTATTAAAGCGGTATCCAGACATTGTGGCCAGTTCGGGCACCATGCTAACACCTGTCCTTTTAACGAACAGGAAACAGCAGCAGCAGCACAACCTCACGCCTGCTTCAGCAAGTGATGCTCCAGCACAGCTCATGCACACCACTGCAGCGTATGTGGGGCAGCAAGGCTCACACACGCGCGCGCACACACACACACACGGGCACATACGCACGCGCACACACATACAAACACAAACACGCGCACGAACACACACAGACGCGCACTCACACATGAAGACGTACAAACACACAGACACACACGCACAAACACACAGGCACGCACGCGCGCACACACATACACATACACATACAGACACACATGCATATGAACACACACTTTGCACGCGTGATGGGCTTCGCCAATTGCTCAGCGTCACTAGCGACGCTCCCTCACTTGTAGACAAACACAGTCAAGGAATGGGAGAGATGTGGTTTTACAAAGTTTTTGAACACAACACCCCACGTGTGGGTGCGCCAGCCGACTGTTCCTAGTACGTTAGTGCTGCTCAGATTTAAAAACACACGTAAATACACGCACACATACACAAAAATTGTTGGAGGTTCACAAAACACACAAGTGCACTGTTTTACATGGTTCCATGCACACTCAAAAATGCAGGCCTTGTTTGCCAAGCGCAGCGGGGCGCGCTTTGAGGCCACTGTGCGGCAACGAGAGGCCACGAACCCACGCTTTGCCTTCCTGCTCCCTTGGAATAAGCATCATGCTGCATACAAGGTGAAATTGCATCCTTTCCTTTCTGATACAGAAATGGAATGATGTTATCTGACGTAAAAGCTTCCTGAAGCAGGTAGTGGTGTCTTGGCTGACCAGACGCATAGACAAAAGGGGCAGCGTTTGATATTTAGACTCTAAAGATAAGAGAGCCTACGCTGGTGACCCAAAGGTTAGAAAGTCTATGCTGGTGACAATCAGCGTGCACAAAGGAAGAGTGCATTAAGGAAAGACTTCGACTAGTGCTCACATAGGCCAATGCCCCATCGAAAACCCAACTATATACTTCTTTCCATTATAAAACGCTTACAAACTTTGACACGGCTTGCACCCCACAGGCAGACAACTACGCTTATACCTGCTTACACAGTACACAGACATTAATTTGTACACCACCTGTGTGTGTATGTGTGTGTGTGTGCACCTCCAGCACCTGCATGCAATGCATACTTATGCTCACCTCACCTCTTCATACGCCACACCACAACTTTGCGATGGCCTGCCTCAGGCCCTGCTGGCAGAGTCCCTTGGTTCGATGGAGGCCGCAGATAAGATGCTGTCCGAGTCTTTGTCCATCGTGGCTGAGACCAAGCAACGCCAGCAGCAGCGCCAAGCACCACCCAACCCCGTTGCCAAGGCGCCCTCTTCTGCAGCAGTGTACGGGCCTGCCGTGAGGCCGGTGTTCCTGAAAGCCAACCCACGTCTGTCCGTGCAGCTGCCGCCCAAGTGCGTGAGGAAAGGGGTTGTGAAAATGGGGTTGTGATTGTGATGTGTCATGCGGTGCTTGTGCCTGTCAAGTACTTAGAGGATGAATATGTGAGATGTGTCATGCTGTGCTTGCGCCTATCTAATGCTCAGAGGATGTTGACGTGTTGTTCTGTTTCTGGGTCACCCAAGGGCACCAAGAATGTGTGTGTGTGGGGGGGGGGGGGGAAGAACGTGACAGGCGACATGCTTTAATTGAGTCAGTGCGTTACCTGAGTGCTTAAAAGATCAGGGCTGCGACAGTGTTGTGCAATGCTCGTGCCACCCAAGTACGTCAAATCAGGGCAGGGGGTGTAAGAGGGTTGTACTGTGTTTGTTGTCGTGCATTGTACGGGAGGACATTGTGCTCTTGGACAAGCTTGCGCGTGCTTTGCATACATTTTCGCAAATACACGATGCGATCAATGTGTTGCAATCATCAAAGCGGTGGAAGTAGTGGCGCATGCACTGGTCGATGCGTCTTCTTTCTTGAACTCCCTACTCCTGATCATATACTCACATTACACGTAATCTTTGCATTCATTGCTGACCACCCTTACTTTATCCATTGGTACAATCTGTTTTCTGACTTCATGCCTGTTGCATCCAGCTTGCAGCCACTAGATCGCTTATGACTCCTACTCGCAAAAAAGGGATCATCCATTAAATCGGGAACACACACACTTTCAACCGCTCACTTCCAAATCCAGGCAAGGTGAAGGAGCGACACACTCCTCTGAAGAGGCGCCCCAAGTGCAGCCTCGTGTCCCAGCCGACAAGGATGCTAGCACTACTGCTGCTGGCACTACTGCTACTGCTACTGCTGCTACTGCTGCTGCTGCTGCTGCTGCTGCTGCTACTGCTGTCACCGGCACTGCCCCAGCTCCTGACCTTGTCCCATCCATGGAGGGTAAAAGGTCCGGTGTGAACAAGAGGGACGACGACGACGAGAGCAGCAGTTCATCCTCCTCCTCCTCCTCCTCCAGCAGCAGCAGCAGCAGCAGCAGCAGCAGCAGCAGTGAAGAAAGTGGGGATAGCAGGGGAGGTGGTAACACAGCAGCAGGAGCAGCAGCCCAGCATGCGCATGGTGCGCCCACAAAGTCCAGCAGCCCTCATCGCTCAAGGCTCCTCACCCCTCCTGTTGAACAGCAGCAGGGTGCTGGTGCTGCACAGGTGCCCCAAGAGGAGGTGCCCAAGTTTGAATCAGGCCCTGCGCGTGCATTGGCTCTGGAAGCTGCCCCAGAGGGAGAGGGGGAGGGGGAGCGTGCGGCTGCGTTGCAGGTAGGTGTGTGTGTACGTGTTTGTATGTGTGTTTGTGCCCCACGTACTGTTGCAGGTTTGCAACATTTGTGCGTAAAATCTGTCCAGCCTGCTATGTCGCAAATGCATGAGGATGCCCAAATCTTGCACCTTAAAGGGGCTAACTGCTAAAATACTGAAGTGGGACAGATATTACGCACAAATTTGGCAAACCTGCAACACAGGTAGGTGCGCATTTGCATACCCCTAATGGCGTCTTGCTTAAGATTGCAGGCATATAGCTTGTAGTAATCTGCGCGCAAGATTGCTGTATTTTGTTTAAGCTGCCAGTGTTTTTCAGCGTGGCTATTTTTTTATTATTGTCAAATTCCAATCAGTCCATGTCCAGTGAATTAGCGGCCCCTTTCATCAAGTCTAAAAGTGTGCACCATTTGAGCGTCTGCTTTATTCCATGAAGAAGGCGAAGCTGTGTTGTCTTCTTGCACAGGCAGCAGCAGCTGGTGACATGGACCCTGCGCAGCGCATGATGGAGCGGCGGCTGAGAGCCAGGCGGCTCCTTGCTGCTAAGGTACGAGAAATCTGCATACGCAGGTGTCGATCCTTTCATTCCACATTGCCCACCAACACATTTGCTCACCCAAACAATTGGGGTTTGTCATGATGGAAATCCTTGCTAAATGTCAATAAAACTGAAATAACGAAAACGTGGAGATCCTTGTTACGTTTCATGTACATGCTAATTCTACGTACTTGCACGTCCATTACTGAGTGTGTGTGCCAGTACTGCTTGCAGCTTTCCCCTCAATCTGCTCCAATATCACCATCTGCTCCAATCATCACCATCACCACCTCCCCCATCACCACCAGCACCACTACCAACTTCACAACTGCCTCCCACCACTCTTAGTATCACTTCCACCACCGCTTGCACCACTTCTTGCACCACCGACATTTTTGCCATCACCACCATCACCTCCTTCACCATCGCCACTACCAACGACACTCTCAACTCCGCTAACACTACCGCTTGTAACTCCTCCAGCCACACCACCCTCTAACCATCCCTCATCACCACTAGTTACCCCTGCATCTCCTCCGGTAATCAGGGTTGTTGGCAGATTGTGTGCGCTCTGGCCGTCCTGCTGCTGCTGGTAGTGCTGGTGCTGGTGCTGGTGCTGCTGGTTTTGCTACTGCTGCTGCGGTTGTTGTGGTTGTTGTTCTGGTTGTTGTTCTGGTTGTTGATGGTGTTGGTGGTGTAGTGCGTGGTGTTGGTGCGGGTGCTGGTGCTGGTGCTGCTACTGGTGATCCTCTGGATCAATGAGCTCTGTTGGCAGAGTCTGAGGTGGTGAGTGCAACAGGTGAGGTGCAGTGTCTGGGCTGCTGGTGTTGTTGCTTGCCCCATTGAGCGTTGATCGAGAGACAGGCTTTGCTCCCAGATGGCAGCAGGGTGTGTGTGTATGTGCGAGTAAGGTTGATGCTGTGTTCAACCTTATTCGCACATACAACATGCCTGTGCCACCACTACTATGTACTGTGCGTGGAGTGTATATGGCTGTCATTCTGAAATCTCACCACTATTACTGTGCGTGGAGTGTATATGGCTGTTATTCTGAAATCTCACCACTATGACTGTGCGTGGAGTGTGTTGCTGCGCTGTGAGTGTGTTTGCCTGAGCTGACTTGCACTGTGCGTGGAGTGTTCAGCTGCGCTGCACATGCATGTGTCACCACTACTACTGTGCGTGGAGTGCGTGGCTCCTGCCTCCCAGTGTCATTGCTACTACTGTGCGTGGAGAGCGTGTGGTTAGCACTACTACTACTATTCTACTATTGCGTGCCACTGCTGTCTGCCCCACCATTACTACTGTGCGTGGAGTGTGCAACCCACTGCGCTTGCTGCTGCTGCCTGTGCTGTTCCAGCTGCTGCTGCTGCTGCTGCTGCTGCTGCTGCTATATTGTTGCCATTAGTTCTGTCATGATTACTGACACTATTACTGTGCGTGGAGTGTGTGCTACTGGGTCTTGCTGGAATTTCATCCATCATTACCTGATGCCGCTTTTTATGTCACTTTAACTATATTTGGCTTGCTATAAAGTGTTGCATTAAGCGACGCGCTGTGCGTGGAGGGGGTTATTCGAGTTGCCGAGTTTTGAGGCGGATTGTGCATTTTTTTAAATACCTCCGTTTGCGCAGAAACGGGGGTCAAATGCCAGATGGCAGATTGTGTGCGCTCAGAGTCAGGTCAGCCATTCCTGCTAAAAGTTTTGCCCCAAAGCCGAAAAGTAGATTTAAGTATCCAGAATCCTTAGTTACATATATTTAAGCACCCCTGCACACTCAGTTTTTGGAGGGAGGTGCCCAGATGGGCAGGGTGGACCTGGGTGGAAATCCCTGCCAAAAAGTGGATTTCCAAAAGCTCCTGCCCGGTGTCAGAAAAAATCAGGGGTGTTCTAAATAATATTCCCGACATTTTGGTGAAGGTCCAGGGGTCTGGGGTGAAGTTCCGGTTTTTGACCCCACTTTTGGCAGGTAAACCTGCCAAATCTATGAAATAATGACACAGTCCAAGTCGCCCCAAACCGATTTTTGCGATGGATTACATGACTATAAAACTATAAAACTACGAAATGGGGCCTTCTGAAACAGCTTAGCAGTCTCAGATCGGCCAGATCGGGTGTCAGAAAGGTGTTTTCGAAGGTGTGCAATAATGCATACTTTTTGAAAATCTCAGCTGTCGCTGCCCACCACAGCCCACCCCCAGCATCCCAGGCCATAAAACTTGATAAAACACCCCTGGGGATTATACTGAACAACTCCTGCTACTCAGATGGTGTCCAAACACCGTGCTTCCATGGTTTTCAAAAAATGCACATTTTTGCCTTGCAAACAAGCCCACGCACTAAGTCCTTTGGAGCAAATATTTTGCCCCCCTTTTTATTGCCCAATGGGTAAGGTTGGTCCTAAAATGTACCTGAGAACAAAAAATGGGGGAAATTTGTGCTTGGACATGCACTTCTGCACTCATGTCACTATAGTGAGCTAACTTGGCAGGGAAACGGCACAAATCCAGCCCCCCACTCACACCCTTGACCCCAAACCCATTTATTTGTATGCAGAAGTGTTACATCTATGTATAGAAACCGCTGTGTGACCTCACATGTGTATTTTAGAAGTGGGGCATTAACTCCCCCTTTTTTGGGTGGGCTTGGCGGACTTTCGGTAATAAAACAAATTAACGGTACCTATGGTAGTTTACATTTACGGTACTTACGGTAAACTTACATTTACAGTACTTACGGTAATTTACAAAATTACGGTACGTACGGTAAAAAGCGTACCGTACCGTACACCGTACAGTGCACAGGCCTGGTTACTGCACAGATATACAGAACGGGTTTTGTAAGGCAACTCAAGCCAGGAATGCATCATCCTCAGGCCTGGCCATAATTGCAATCATGGTATTGGCAAAATGCAACGCACACATACACACGCGTTCGCACACATTCAGGAGGACATCATCCTCGGAAGGAAGCTAGCCACCGGTGGCTTTGGCACTGTGTTCTTGGGACAGCTCAGAAAAGCAGACGGCTCTTTGATGCCTGTGGTGGTGAAGAAGGTATGTGTGTGCGTGTGCATGTGTGTGCCTGTGTATGTATGTGTATTAATCTTGAAGCGTGTGTGTGTTGTGTGTTGCGCTGGATTGTATGTGTGTGGTTTGTGCTGGAGTGTATGTGTTGGCGTGTATGTCTAGTTTTGCGTGTGCATACTGCGAGCATTCAGGGTTTGTTTTTACAGGTCTGCAGGTAGCGTCTTGGTGACCGTGGCACAAAAAAGGGGGGTATGCATCTTTTTTATTTTGAACAAAGAGTGGACGCTTGTGATGTCTTCACGCTATTTACTCCTTTGCACAAGATAAATAAGACATGTCTGTGTAAAAAAGGAATTTGGCACCCTGATACTTTGTTAGACGCGCTGTTCACTCTTGCTGCATGAATGAGGTATCTTGTGATGTGTTGTGTTTGTTAATTTCAAAATGGTAAGGATCTTCTTGATAATCTTCTATCTCGTATTCAGGAAATTTAATGGGCAAAAATAGGCTCGCCATTTGGATAGTTGATGACTTTTATAACACAGGCATACGCACATGCGCTAACACACAAACACACACATATGCACGTGCGCTGACACGCAAACACATGCATACGCACGTACGCAAGCACGCAATCACACTAACGTGCACACAGTCAAATGCTACAAAAAAAAAGTTGTAAATTGGATTGATGATTGATGAGTTTCTGGGTGAAGCTGTGTGGACATGCACGCGCGCACACACACATACAACATACACACAAACACACACACACACCTGCACAAGCACAGGCCAAGGAATTTGGCCAAGCAGAGGTGTGGATGAATGAGCGCATGATGCGCTTTACGGAAACATGCACGCACGCACGCACACGCACGCACACACACACACAAATGCACACAAATACACACAAATACACACAAATACACACACTTGCACAAGCGCAGGCCAAGGAGTTTGGCCAAGCAGAGGCGTGGATGAATGAGCGCATGATGCGCTTCTCCGGCAAAAGTGTGGCAGAGTTCATCACGGCCTTTGATGGGGGGTCCTCAGGTGGCAAGAGGCAAAAGAACAGCCCGCTGGACAACGACGTGTGGCTTGTGTGGAAGTGAGTAGCTGTTATTTTTCCAGACATCTGAATGAAAACCATGTACTCAAGAACAATAGCCCCCTTGGTGACAATGTATGGCTTGTTTGGAAGTGGGTAGCCTTTGAAAAGTTGAACACATTGGCAGAAAAATGTGCGGAATAGATAGGACAGTCTGCTGGACAACAATGTGTGGCTTGTGTGGAAGTGAGTAGCTGTGCAATCCCTAGACATTTAAATGAAAATCACATGCACAACAATAAGAATGGCCCTCTAAACGGAATTTTGTGGCTTGTTTAGAAGTGGGTAGCCTTTTCAATTCATGACGCAATTAGCAATAATTCATGGTAAACAAAAAAAACAGCCCGCTAAAAGACAAGGATGTGTGGCTCGTGTGGAAGTTGGCCATAATCTTGAATGTTTGGCTGAAGTCAGATCAATTCTAGGGCCAAGTTAAAATGAGCAGCCGACTTGCAAGTCTAACTGCCTGCTTGTATTTGTGTGTGTACTGCCTGCTTGTATTTGTGTTGTGTATATGTATGTATGTGTGTGTGTAGGTTAGTGTGCATGGGCATGCAGGCGTGTAGACGATCGTACATGTGTGTGCGTGTGTGTGGTTGTGTGTGTATATGAGGGTCTTTGAGTGGGGTGCGCGCACATGCACGCGTGTACACGAGTGCACGGCCCATTTGTGCTTATTTATTCTTTGTTCTTTGTGTGGTCAAGGTTCTTACTGGTCTGTTTCACTGATAGAGGACACAGACTAGCCAGAACCATTGATTTTCAAACCAAGTAACTCTGCAAGAATATATATAATTAATCTTTAAATAAGAAGTGAACTACCGTAAGCCTATCTGAATACCAGTTTGTAGACACTGGCATTCCACACACATTTCACATTTCGAATGTAAACAAACCTTGTCTTCCCTTAGGCCGCGGTCACACGGGATTTCTATCACTTTTTTAACTAAGCAATTTTTATCTTAACACAGTGGTCACACGCTAAAAAAGATTTAACGCAAAATTTATCCCAAGTGCTAAAATTCGTTAAGCAGCGGTCACACGCAAAATTTTTATCATTTTTTTATTTATCTCAGGAATACTGTTAGAATATTTTTTCATCTCGCACACCATTTCCACTGCCCCTCCGATGACGTGGGCTGTGATACTAGTTGCTTGGCTGGCCACGATGCCACAGTTGATGCCTCAGCAGCAATCAGAGTTCCTCAATTGGGCCATCACGACCATCCAGCTGCTCTTAGAAGGGGGCTTTCCAGCTCGGGGCTTGCCTTGCCCTGGTCCATGTTCAAGGGCATGTGAGGCTTGGCAGCAAGGCAAGAGCATTCTGAAGCATTCACTGGCTGAGTGTTGGCTGAATGTTGCTTGCAGCATCGCATGTGAGTGATGGTTACAATGGTTACCATGGGGGGCGACCTTCAGCCAGGTTGTTTGGCTGATCGGCTGCTGACTGGTCTCGGCCAGCCACAAATTACCGTACCAAAATTATATCACCCCGCAAAAATAATGTTTTTGAGGGGTGCGGCTAAGTGCGGACAGAAAATTAAATAAATAATTTTAGGCCTGCGGACTGGTGAAAATGGCCTAATTTGGTGAGAATGGCTTAAAAATGGCCTGCGGACTGGGTTATAATAAATATTGAAGGGGGTGCGGATTGGTTGCGGATTTGCAAAACTAAATATTTTTTTTTGGGGTGCGGGATGATTAAATTTTGGTACGGTAATCCATAAGCTCAGAAAGAAAAAGAAATTGTTCTGCTGAGAAAAAAAATCATGAACAAGTTGGTTGTTGACCTGTTGCAGCAAAAAGGGTTGGGCATGTGAGTGATGATTCCCTCTCCCTCCTCACACCCTCCTCTCCTTTTTCCCCCTCCTCAAAAGGGAGCCCTTCCTATGGGTTCTGGGAGAAGCAAGTGCTGGGCGCGGCAGGGGCAGACACACCCTGAGTACGAGGCGGAACGATTCCGCAGAGCCTTCCGTTTGAGCAAACCAGCCTTCAATACCCTGCTGCATAGGTACTGTGCTGCACTAATTAAGCAAAACACGATCATGCGCAGTGCCATTCCTGTTGCAAAGAGACTGGCTATATTTTTGGACTGGGCAAGCTCTGGCGGGTCTCCCAATCAGACCCTAGCACGCACATACGGTGTTAGTAAGGCTGCAGTTTGCAACATAATCCATGAAGTTCAGTTTGTGTAAAGAATTTGTGGTATGCTTGCTTTTCCGGGAATGACCTCGACAGGCCCGTACCAAAAAAACTGCGAGCGAGAGAGAGCCTGGATGGGACGTTCATGAAAATTGAGAAGCCCTACAATTGGGGTGATACTTATTACTGTTACAAGAAGCATATGGCAATTATCCTATTCGTACGTGTTGATGCGCGTGGCAGGTTCATGTATGTTAGTGCTGGCAGGGCAAGTCGGTGATGCCCACGTCTGAAATCACAGTTCACTAAAGGCTCAAATTGAGTGGTTCTTGGCTTGCTTTACATACCTCCACATTTCCGCAATGTGGCGATGGATGGAACTGTGATGAAGCCGTACATCTGTGCAGATTTAGCTTTAGCCCTGTAGTCCCCTGCTGTAATGAAGTGCTATAGAACTCTGAATCCAAACAGGACGCAATTCAAGTTTAACTATGCACTGATTTGTTAGCTGTGCCTCCCCTGCTGCGTGCGCAAGGGCTTGCAAAGGATTGCCAGCCTGGCTCCCCCCAGCCTGGCGGCCCACTACCACCAAACTCTCTGACATACGCAGCCCTCTGCTGCTGGACACACTAACTGATCAGAGAGTTCAAAGCCCACCATCATGTACACACACACTGATTAGTGAACTCTGAGCCCAACATCGTACACACACACAGGAGCTGTCCCCTGAGTATCATCAGCCAGTTCCTCTGGCCCTTTACCTCTGCCCTTTTTTCTTTTAGGAGCCCCATGCCAATTGGCACTGCTGAAGCAGGCCTGCTGGCCATAATAATTATTTCTTATTTTTATCAAGTTTCTTTGGGTTTGCAAGCCAGGGGCATCTTCCTGGAACACTCCCCAACCATTTGGAATGTTGCCCCGGCTTAAAATATTTTGGTAAAATCGCTCTCTGGAGATTGCTAAAAAATTGTCGAGTTAAATTTTTTTACTTTTCCTGTGTGACCGCTAAAATTCTTGCTAAAAACATTTATCGAGATAAAAACAAAGCGATAAAAAAAATCCCGTGTGACCGCCCCCTTGAATTTACGTCCTCTACGTGCAGGTATGAGGGCGACAACACATTGTCAGATCTAATGGAAGCCAAGGTTTGTGTGCACATGTGAATGTGTGTTTTGGTGTGTGCATGTGTATGTGTACGCACATGCATGTGTGTGCGTGTGTTTGTAAACACGTGTACGTGCGTGTGAGTGTGTGTGTATGTGCTTTTTTTACATGCAGTGAAGGGCGCGCTTTCATCTTCATCTTGAACCGTTCAAACAAAAACTTCCTTCTCGACCTGGAGCCCCTCCTGTTATAGAGTGAAACCGTCCAAACAAAAGGCTTCCTTCTTAACCTGGAGCCCCTCCTGTTATAGAGCCCCTCCTGTTATAGAGTGTTGTTTTTGTACGCCAAAAGAGCCACAGGGCCTCTTTTTCTTGTGTGTGCGCGTACAAAGCGCAGGACTTCCCCTTTAACCTGGAGCCCCTCCTTTAATAGAGCCCCTCTTGTTATAGAGCCCCTCCTGCTATAGAGCCTCTCCTGTTTTAGAGTGAAGTCTTTGTACGCCAAGAAAGCCACAGGGTTTACTCTTTTTGCTCCTGTGTGCGTGCGCATACAAAACGCAGGACTTCCCATTCAACCTGGAGCCCCTTCTGCTTGAGCGAGAGCTGCGTTTGCCCAAAGGTCCCAGGCGCAAGCAAGCGACCATCGGTCTGGTTATGAGTCAGCTCCTTGAGTCTCTGCAGGCGGCACATTCCACAGGTGCTAGTGAACAGGCTGCTGGCCTTGGTGTGTGTCATGTTAAAGCTGGCGTGTGTAGTGGCGAGGCAACCTTCAGAAGTTCTGCATATATGTATTATATATATATGAAGCGCACTCCACAGGTGCTAGTGAAAAGGCTGCTGGCCTTGGTGTGTGTCATGTTAAAGCTGGCGTGTGTAGTGGCGAGGCAACCTTCAGAAGCTCTGCATATATTTATATATATATGAAGCGCACTCCACAGGTGCTAGTGAAAAGGCTGCTGGCCTTGGTGTGTGTCATGTTAAAGCTGGCGTGTGTAGTGGCGAGGCAACCTTCAGAAGCTCTGCATATATTTATATAT
>Ga0307974_1000724_pt1 | contig 21232 bp, 14 predicted proteins | sample OrgLakmetagen784_FD_201812 | JGI IMG/M metagenome (GOLD analysis project Ga0307974, IMG submission 201812) | Saline water microbial communities from Organic Lake, Antarctica - #784 | ecosystem: Environmental > Aquatic > Non-marine Saline and Alkaline > Saline | place: Antarctica: Organic Lake... | reverse complement strand
CGTGTGTGTGTGTGTGTGTGTGTGTGTGTGTGTGTGTGTGTGTGTGTGTGTGTGTGTGTGTGTGTGTGTGTGTGTGTGTGTGTGTGTGTGTGTGTGTGTGTGTGTGTGTGTGTGTGAACACAGTTTATACACATTTCAGCTTACCTTTGTACCACAGCAGGCACCTCGGAGCTAGCTGCGGCAGCTCTGGTCTGCAGGCCCTTGGTCACCTTCGAAATTGGCCACACAAACAGTTCAGCTTGGAAAAGACCAAACGAGAGACACATCAAACAATTGAAAATACAGCCAGTAGCAGTCCATTCCCGCGCACCGGCTTCTGCGCAGAGAGGGAGAACGAAAGCTTGGTTGCGTTGCACTTTGTCGCTCCAGCGAAACTCGCAGCGCGTGTGCGAAGCATCATTTTATATACTTTTAGGTTTCTCGATTAATCGATTGAGTTTTGTGTGACCTTTCATCTCCAGCTCTCTTTTTGCTACCCAATTTCAATTAATTAACCTATTCTCATTTTCTTTTGAGATCCTCACCTAACGCAAAGGCCTTTCTCTCAAACGATGCGCCTCTTTTTCCTCTTTTCAATCTGCGGGCTCCTGTGCCTTGTAGCAAGCCAGTTAGGCGCTGATGTGATTCTGCAGCAGGCAATGGCACAAGCCAGAGTGCCCGAGGAAGTCACAGACCGTGCAAGCAGGGACGCCCTCACAAACTTTGACAGCATCAGAAGCATGGAGGACCCTCTGCGGACTGCGGTGAGTATGTAGACCAGTAGAAAATACACCTGTTTCCATGGATAACTTTGGTTGATGTACTGGTTTTGTGATAATAGATGTGATCTGAAATAAGTTGGTGCTTTTATTTCTGACGGCTGCTTCTCTCGCTGTTTGCTGTTATCCCATTTAGTTCTGCTTCAATCGGCTCAATCAATTTAAGTACATACAAGCTGCAGAAGAAGAGCGTGGTGCTCTCTCTTCTTCACCCTCCAAAGCGGGGTATCATGATAGTACACTTACGATCCCCGCAGGTAGCTGCGACGCGAGTGGACGCTCACAACTACGATAAAGTAGCAAACACGCTGGCAGGCGCGTTAGCAGACTGGAACGGGCAAGAGTGGATAGCCGCTCCAAAGGTGCACGCCTTATTGTGTTCACACAGTTCATATTAGTTTTTAATTAAGCACCAATGCGTGCGTACTTGGGAAAAGGGTTGCTTCCTTTTTGTCAACCCCTATGCATTCTCAAAAAAAGTGGTATGATGCTGTATAATGTCAGTAAGGAGACCAACAGAGACTCGCAATGGAACAGCCTTGGTGTACAAGCAAGATTGCTCCCTGTTTTCCCCCTTGTGTTTAGAGGCGGCAATTCATCATGTCAACTCTGCCAGGATTTGAGCATGTTGGCAGATCTAAAGCAAAGCATCCAACTACCCATATCGGAGGTGACCATTTTTTTCCCTTTTCTTTACAACCCTGACACACAGCTTCGAGCCTCAATATCAAAATGCTTGCACTTAATCCAAGTGTCCAGTTCCCAAACCAAAAAACACAGGCATCATCTGGCGTCTACACTTGATAAAATGGAAATCGTAGCTCTTGTGCCACTCTTTTCTGCAGGATCCTGACGCTCCGGTTGCAGCATGGCCTCCCAAAGATACGGAAGACACAGGGGTGCCTGCTCCAACGTCTCTCCTGGTTTCTGAACTTACGGCAGCTAAAGCCCAGCCTATTCCTTCTCAGGTGCGTTTGATGGTAGCTGGAGGCTCTTAAATTTCTGTGTGTGTGTGTGATCTTAGTGATCCGTTAGTAGCCTCTCCTGATCTCTGGTGCCAAGCGTAGATAGAACAATGTGTCAGCCTGAATGGCTCCGAACCACTCTGAATCTGCCTCAAGCATGTGCTCTTTGAACGCACACACAGGTGGATCGGAGCAATCCAGCCAGTGATCACTGCTGTGGTCTGTTGGAGCGTGCCGGTTTTCGGAGCAATTTACCTGTGTTTGTTGTCAATACACTGGGGCCTGTGGTGATCCCTGTGCGCTCTAGCGTACGTGCTCATATGTGCACGTGTGGGGCGGCCTTTGCAGGTATGTGTGTGTGCGTGTGTGTGCACGTGATTGTTTGATTGTGTCTTGAATGTGTGTGCCGGGTTATATGGACCTGAGGGGTGTTTGGGTTGCAGAGTGCACAAGATCAAGGTAGAGAATTCAAGAATGTTAGGCACATATTGATGCTTGTGTTTCGTGTTCAACAAGAGAGCTATGAAATACAAAGTACGAACCAGTATGCTGGCAACCAAAAAAGTGTTACGGGTTAAATGGATGCTTCAACAACGAGCCTCCCAGAGCCTGCGCGCAGACATGGAATTCTGGGATTAGAGTTAATCTTGTATTTGTAGGCCTTTAGCTTGGGAAAGGCAAAAGCTTTCCATTGTATTTTGCGAGGTGTTTCTCTGGCGTGCTCCATATGTTGCCTGTGTTGCATGTGTTGCCTCTTGCCTGTGTTCCATGTGCTGCATATTCTGTCTGTGTTACATGTGCTGCATCTTACCTTTGTTCCATGTTCTGCCTCTTACCTGTGTCCCATGTGCTGCATCTTGCCTGTGCTACATGTGCTCCATATTTTGCCTGTGTTGCAAGTGCTCCATATTCCTATGTTCTCATGTGCTGCATCTTGCCTGTGCTACATGTGCTGCATCTTGCCTGTGTTTGCAAGTGCTCCATTTTTTGCCTGTGTTACATGTACTGCATATTATGTCTGTGTTCCATGTGCTGCATCTTGCCTGTGCTACATGTGCTGCATCTTGTCTGTGTTTGCGAGTGCTCCATTTTTTGCCTGTGTTACATGTACTGCATCTTCCTGTGTTCCATGTGCTGCATCTTACCTGTGCTACATGTGCTGCATCTTGTGTTTGCCTGTGCCACAGGTCTGGCATACTTTCCCAAACTTTTCTGTAAGAAATGGTACCCTAAAATGTTTAGCTCACTCAAACTTCTACCCTCTGTTCCACACCCGACTTGCAGCAATGGGAGGGGGTGCTGCAGAAGACTATGATGGGTACATGAGTGTGAAGATCAGAGGATCCTCCTCTGCTGTACAGGTAGGTATTGCTTTGGCTACAAGGTAAGAAAGACTATTGGAAAAACAGGGATTAAAAAGGAGGGATCACGCCAAGGGTACTGAAGTGTGACGTGTTTTTCTGCTGTCCAGGTACGTGTGAACCAAAACACCTTTGGCTATCAGAAAGCAAGAAATTAATCAAGAGCGTTCGCATTGGTAGTGCCAGCATACCCAGCATTTTCTGGTGATCATGAAGTATGGTATGTACAAAGGTGCCAAATAAAAAACCTTCCCATTGTTGAAGTGAAGCCACCGTTTGCTGAGGCTCTGGCCAGTGCAAGCACTACTACTCTTTGCTGAGCACTCTTTGCTGAGCACTCTTTGCTGAGCACTCTTTGCTGAGCACTACTACTCTTTCCTTGTGCATGCTGGCCAGTGCGAGCACTGCTACTCTTTCCTTGTGCACGCTGGCCAGTATGAGCACTGCTACTCTTTCCTTGTGCACGCTGGCCAGTATGAGCACTGCTACTCTTTCCATGTGCATGCTGGCCAGTATGAGCACTGCTACTCTTTCCTTGTGCACGCTGGCCAGTATGAGCACTGCTACTCTTTCCCTTGTGCATGCTGGACAGTATGAGCACTGCTACTCTTTCCCTCGTGCATGCTGCACCCAATCAGCATAAAGTCATGGGCTCTCTAAAAGAATCTCTTGTAACTAAGGTTTGGTGTAGCCGCTGCTGACAACTAGTACGATTCTCGCTGGGGTCGAAAGCACCCAGTGCTAAATGTGGTGAGTCAATATGTCAATACATGCAACGGATCTTCGACGCAGAAATGACTTAGGTGCCTATTCCCCTAAGTAAGGTCAAGATCTTGATGGGTGTTGTCAATAAACACGTGGATTTATCTGTGCATGAATGTGGAGGTGTGTGACTCATTTACTTTGTATGTGACACACCTATTTTTTGTGTGTGACACGCCTACTTTGTGGAAGGCTTGAGTAGAGTTGTGGTTGTGGTGATGGAGGTGGTGGGTGAGGCAGCAGGAATGTGAAGGTCACATGTGTGTGTTGTGTGTGCGTGCGTGTGCGTGTGTGTGTGTGTGTGTGTGTGTGTGTGTGTGTGTGTGTGTTTTACGAAATATGGCAGTTCATGCAGTAATGCTTGTGTATGTGTGTGTGTGTGTGTGTGCGTGTGTGTGTGTGCGTGTGCGTGTGTGTGTGTGTTTTACAAAATATGGCAATTCATGCAGTAATGCTTCAAGGCAAAAATCTTGATTGTCTTTTAAAAATCAACCTGTTATGTGGATTCACATTTGGTGGCTACTATGCAGCATGTGAAAAAGCAGCTGGGAATTAAGCTCAAGTGGCCCAAAAAGGAGGAAGAGGAGGAGGAAGAGGAGGAAGAGGTGAAGAAGCAGGGAGATCGCAAGGTGATCGCACTTAGTTGTAGCAATCCAATCCTAGCAGTTGTATGAGGCAAACTTTTTGATCTGCTTGAAATGAAGCAATGGATGGATAATAAGAAATAGTTGAGTTGGCCAGAACCATACAAAAGTACGGTGTATGCACAGTAATTTTAGCAGGGAAATGTCTATATATACGGTCTTGGCCAAACCTAGCAATGATGCACATCCCCCAATATCAAGGAAAGAGAGCCACTTAGGTATCAAGCGCAATAGTGTACCTTGTAGTAGGGAGTTTGCTATCTCCCCTTGATCTATGAAATCCGCACTAGCATGTTTTGTTCACACTAGCGTGTCATCTTGCATACAATCCCAGAGGGGGTTGACTGGCCAAATTGCAGGATATGTTCCTTCCTAATTTTTTTTCCCACTTGCAACCATGCCAACCTAAATATTGTCAAGAAAGATTACGTTCACCAAAAAATGGTGAACATCGGATGACCCCAGATCACACTTCTGGCCTCAGATCAAATCAAATGGGCCCACAGCTCCGCCCTGGGACCATTTCTCATTCTCAAAACTAGGTATTTACGAATTACTTATACCATGCGACCATCCTGCATGTTCCAAAATAAGATACAGGGATGTCTATAAATTGCCTTTTTGGCACCTTCTTGGCTGATTTTCTCATGATTTTCTTTTAGGGAAGTGGCTGGAATTCTGTATCTCACTGATCAGTGGATCTTTTCCCCTCATTTTTTTTGCAATGATGTTATTTATAGAATAAAGTCAAATTCAATTATAATGACATGATTTGGTGCAGCGGTTAGTCAGATCCAGCATACGGGTGCCTGAAAAGTAGGGTCCACGCTGCGGCCGATTTGGCATAAGGGCCCACGTTTGCTTTGATGAAACTCAACTGCCCTGCTGCTGTTGTAGCATGGGCTACCATTTAGAGCCATGTTTGACTTTAGCAAACGATAGCCCGCATACTCTGGGAACATTTGAAAAACACCACACCACAATTTGAGGGGTCAGTCGTTCCCCTCTGATACAATCCAATCTCCTAACGCTACTCAGTTTATGCGTCTTGCACAAAAAGTGCTAGTTTCGCTGTGTACACATGCAGAAAGCAAATTGATGCACGGGTATGCTGCTCAAACTGTTCCAAGCTGTAATCCTTTTTTTGCTGATACCCTCAGGCGCGTAAGCTATCATCTAAGGAAGAGGAAGAAGAGGAGGAGGAGGAGGACGAGGAGGATGAAGATGTGAGCGGAGATTTGAGTGGCGTTCCTCCTCTGGGCAAGAAACGCAAAGCCAGCTTAGCAGGTGAGTGTCAGTCTCCCCATATTGCCGGGCATGTTGGTCGAACAGGTGATCTGAATTAATGTTGGTCAAACAGGTGATCAGAATTAATGTTGGTCAAACAGGTGATCAGAATTAATGTTAATCAAACAGGTGATTCGAATTAATGTTGGTCAAACAGGTGATCCGAAATAATGTTGGTCAAACAGGTGAGCCAATTTAATGTTGGTCGAACAGGTGATCCAAATTAATGTTGGTCAAACAGGTGATCCAAAGCAGCTGGATATGTCAATAGAGAGAAGCAAAATAAAATGAAGAGGTAGAAATCAAAACAGAATCAGAAGAGGTAGCTCTCCTGTTTGCAAGAAAATACCTCGAGAGGAGATGCTTCTTTGCACAGTTGTACGCTTGGATACAACCTTTGATAGCAGAAGACACTGTGCTTATTTTAAACATGTTGCGATAACACACACACACTCCTCCAGGTGGGGCAAACACGCGCACACACATGCCCACACACATGTTTGAGCGTGTGTGTATATGCAAGCATATACACACACGCTCAAACACACACACACACTCACACACACACACAAACAAACAAGCACACACACCCACTCACACACACACGCACACACACAGGCACACACACGCACACACGCATTCACGCACACACGCATTCACGCACACACAAGCATAGGCGTCAGTAGTCGCACAAAACGACCCATACTATTCATCCTGGAACACACAGGAATGCCTGCCGCCAGTCATTTTGTACTGTGGGGCGGTGACGGTGACGGCACGCTGGGGATGAGAAATGCACTGGCCTATGACACGTCACGAGCTTTGGGGGAGTGGGCTCCAAGGGTCCAGAACTGCGAGCTGTTCGTGATCCAGGTTTGTGTGCGTGTTTTGTGCTTTGTTGGTCAAAGCCTGCTTGGTGTAGATTTTAAAAACTAACGGACAACAGCTATTTGTGATCTGGTTTCGTGTGCCGTTCATGCTGCCCTGTTTTTACATCCTGTTTGCCGAAAATCTGAAAGTCGTCCCCAAGAGAGAAACTCACGCTGGCAGTGAAAACATTTGAAGTTAATAGACATGAGCCTGAATCTACACGCCCTGAACTTGTACTTTATTAGGGCTGGCCAGGACCGTATATTAACGGTGTATTCGTGGTATTTCTGGCAGGGAAATCACGAATTCGTGTACAGTCATATGTGGTGTACGCACGGTTCTGGTTTACCCTATGCTTTAAGCACACACAATGTAGACACTGTTATCTGGATTGCATGTCTTTTGCCTAACACGACGTAGACGACAATAATGTCAATACACATTTTAAAAGGAAATAGAACAAAATGAAAATTATGCAGGTAGTGAAAATCCTCTCCCCACATTAACCAAGAAAAAAGGTTCACCTTAATACCAGGTACAGTAAACCTTCCCTCAGAGAAGGGAAGAGAGAGATATCATAATGAGGACCAGTAGGGTTGCAGGCTTGGTCTAACACCGGCTCCTGATGAGAGTTGGTAATGGTGCTGGAAGGGCACGTCTACATACACACACATACACACGCACACTCGAGGATAACATATTAAAATGCACACACAGACACACCAACACACATGCATACATACACACACATTCCTTTGCTCCTCTTATTTTATACAAATAGGACGGCCGCCCTTTGAGCTTAAATCACTACTATGGAAGCACACTCCTAATGGAGCGCATCAAGAGGGACAAGGATCGTGTCGACGTGCAAAAACTGAAGCCAGAGGCAGATTTGTCAGGTGAGTGTTTGATCTTTTTTTGTCAGGTGAGTGCTGATCTTTTGAGATCAGCAACTCAACTTTGCATGTGCGGGTTTTGCTGATAATATGAGATCTTACAGCTCAGATGTCCATGTGCGGGTTTTGCTGATCATTTGAGATCTTACAGCTCAGATGTTCAAGTGTGGGTTTTGCTGATCATTTGAGATCTTACAGCTCAACTGTTCATGTGTGGGTTTTGCTGATCATTTGAGATCTTACAGCTCAGATGTTCATGTGTGGGTTTTGCTGATCATTTGAGATCTTGCAGCTCAACTGTTCAACTTTTCGTGTATGGGTTTTGCCAAGGTGTCAAAGGGTACCAAAAGCCTTTCCTGAAATGCTACTGCGAGACGCCTACAGCTTCTGCAACCTTTTGCACTCTGAACAAAATGTTTAAAACACCACAATTGCAAATAATGCTCATAAGCTCTCAAGATGAGAAGATTGTGTGGACATGAATGCTGTCAAGCAGCAAATGCATCCAAAAATTGCTGCCCGTAGATGGCAGCATTTAGGACTATGATCAGAAAGTGTGCACGTGAAACGACACACACGTAACACATTGCACCTGTCTGCATGTGGCTATACTGGGGGTACAAGCAATAAGTGTGGACGTGTTAAACACACATGCACACTCATAACACATTGTCCTGGCCTACGTGAGGCTACATCTGGGGGTACAAGCAAAAAGTGTGGATGTGTTAAGCGCACATGCACACTCATAACACATTTTCCTGCAGGTGGCTACATCTGGGGCTAAGAGCGGAATGTGTGGACACGGTACAATACCAAAACGACGCTTTATTTCTGCCCGCAGGTGGCTACATCTGGGGCTACGAGCGTAACTTGTGGGACGATCTGAGGTTTTCACCCACACGGTTGAGAGGAGATGGACGGGGACTGACGTAAGTTGTAAACGTTGTGAACCTGACGCAAGTTGTGAGTCTGATTCTGAGACGTAAGTTGTGAGCTTGAGTCTGAGACGTAAGTTGTGAGCCTGACGTTACGTTAGTTGTGAACGTTGTGAACATGAAATTCACTGTGAGCCTGTGCCTGAGACGTTAGTTGTGAGCCTGACGCTAGTTGTAAAAATGACGTAGGTCGCCTAAACGTAAAAAGTAGAAGTTGAAAGCAAAATTGCAAGTCTGAAAAACAAGGTTGGCTCAAGAAGGCACCACTGGGCCCTGCTTGGGAAGTAAGTATAGGTTCAAGCTGGAGAAGATCAGCATGCATCAAGGAAAGATTCTTAAGTGCAATAACTAGCCAGAGCCCCATTGCACAATTGAAACTTAAACAGGAGACTGTAGCTGTAGTGATTTGAATTTTCATCTGTCTTTATCACTATGTGCTTGGCACAAGTAATAAAGTTGCACACACAAGCTCATGTATGTCCTAGGTTGGACTCTTACACACACATTGCTGTGTCGGGTACCGTACCACATTATGTTATACACACTTCCTTCACTGACACTGCTGTTCCAGGTACCTGATTGAATAACTGATTCATATGTTATCAGACACAAATTCTTTCACTGCCACTGCTCTCACTGTTCCAGGTACCTGATTGCTTAACTAATCCACATTTTGTTAGACGCAATTTCTTTTACTACCACTGCTCTCTGTATTCCAGGTACTCTCAACTGTTCCAGGTACCTGATTGACTGACTGTACCACATTTTGTTGGACGCAGTTTGTTCATTAGAAGGAACAGAATGAATAAGCCACGCAGGCACCGTAAAGAAACCGTTCCCCACATTAATTAAAGAAAAAGAGCTGCTCTGGTACCAGTTACCGTAAAACTTCTCCACCAAATATAATGAGAAAAGATCAATGGGAATCTGCAGGTTTGCAGGCTTGACCTGAACCCAAATCCTGATAAGAGTTGATGAGATTACCTTCCTTCATCATTACTGCTCTGTTCCAGGTACCTGATTGACTACCCCAAGATGAAGCAAGCCATTCGAGATCAGCAACGAGGCAAGCTGAGCGGGACAGCGCTGGAAATTGTCGCCTGGTCTGGAAGGTGTGTTTTATCAACAGTGTAAAATTCACAATATGAAAACTTAATTCCATTAAGTCAGGAGAGGGAAATTACAATTGGCCAACACCCAAGCATTAAAAGCAGTAGCAAAGAGGCAAGCTGAGCGGGATTGTGCTAAAGATCATCGCTTAGTGTATGCAACGTGGTCTGTGTTGAATTACACTTCCTAATTGGTCACTTCTAAGGAGTAACGGTGAGAAGTCTTGTCTATATGGAAGCAATTGTTCTTTGTCGTATGTTGAATTACACTTCCTAATCAGACACTTCTGGTAAGAGGACTTGTCGATAAGGAAGCAATTCTTTGTCGTATGTTGTTAGGTTACTTAGCAATCGGCAGTGGCAAGTGGGGCTTATAGGTGCCTGCACCTATGTGCCATTTTACCTTGTCGTTTCTACCAGCGTAGTTCTTTTTTTTTATTCTTGGTTGCCAAAGGCTGTTGTATCACGGCTACAATTTAACCAATTAGATCCGGTTGCAAGGTGACGTGTCCTGCAATGCATTCTTACTGTAGAATTAATGTGCAATATTATGACCTCGAAATAGTGCTTGTGTTAAGGAAACACTCTACTAGTGCTCAAAAGTGCTCACGCTAGCTAGCAGTGTCTAGCAATTGGTAGCCAATGTTACCGGAACTGCGTCTTCAGCACAACGCATACCGCAAATCTTTAACGTGCGCATTCTAATTCCTTGAAAGCTTTGCGATTCTTTCAAGGATCACGCCCTGACACACACACACTCAGTTTCCCCTTCGTAAATGCTTACTTCTTACCAATTTTATTAACGCAGGCGCACACACTCAGTTTCCCCTCGTAAATGTTAGCTTCTTACTATTTTTAATTTAAAACAACGCAGGCGCACACACTCAGTTTCCCCTCGTAAATGCTTGTTTCTTACTATTTTTTATTTACGCAGACGCACACACACTCAGTTTCCCCTCGTAAATGTTTGCTTCTTACCCTATATTATTTGATAACCAAGTGCGATCTAGGAGCTTAAAAACTCCTGTAATCAGAAAACATACACAGGCACATATACACTCACACATTTCTGCTGACACAGTTTTACAGCCTTGCTACACCTGGCAAAACTTATACTCGCGTGCACACGCTCCGTTCAATTTTGCTGTTTCCTCGTACTACCTACCCACAGCTACGTGGCAGCTGCAGAAGCATAAATTTTGCTGTTCCCTCGTACTACCTACCCACAGCTACATGGCAGCTGCAGAAGCAGCTTTGGTACGCGACCAGCCCCCACGAGATGCCACAAGGGCTCCCTCCTCAGGCTCTTGGCGAGCACTGGTGAATGAGACGGCTATGATCAACTACCTGCTGGCAACTGAGGTCACAAAGGTGTGTCAGCTACACATCAGAGAAAGAGAAGAAAAGAAAAAAACTACGCAGGCAGCTTTGTGACTGAGGTCACATAGGTGTGTCAGCTACACAAATGAAAATAAAGAGAGAACAATTACGCAGGCAGCTTTGTGACTGAGGTCACAAAGGTGCGTCTGCTACACAGAAGAGAAAAGAACAGGAAATAAAAACCGTAGGCAGTTTTGTGACTGAGGTCACGAAAATGTGTCAGGTACACAGAAGAGAAAAGAACAGAAAAGAAAAACTGCGTAGGCAGCTTTGTGACTGAAGTCACAAATGTGTGTCAGCTACACAGAAGAGAAAAATAAAGAAGGCTGGGCTGGGAGTGTTAACGCATCCAGCGTGATGAAGGGGCAGAGTGTACTACAATGACAAAAAATAAAAATTTGCAGGCAGTAAAACGCCACTCCCCACAAAAAATAAGGAAAAGAGTCATTTTGGTACCGGGTACCATAAAAATCCCTTACCAAAGAAAAGAGAGAAGAACCAATGAGTATCAGGAGGTCTGCACAGGCTAGGCCTGAAAACGGTTCCCAGTGAAAGACTGTACTGATGAACATTAACGATGTTATGCAAGTTGCGACACACAAAGATTTTCAGCAGCCTGCTAAAGACAAGAAACTGAATATAAACCAGTGGGAGGCTCACCTGATTGAGTTTAAATTCTGTCAAAACACTAGGCCTGATCCTCAATTTCAGAAGGCAAAAGCACATCACAGCGTGCTTATCTCCTACATAGACATGGATATAGGGAAGTCAAGCTCCACGCGATCCTCGTTGGAGTAATTGAGACTATCTACAAAGACCATACAGACAAACCTCTGGTAGACCTCAATCTGGATTGCCATAAGATTAAAAAGCTGACACACAAACTGAATGAACACTCCATTAGACATGCATCTACACTCATAAGAACGAGTTGTGCACTGCAAAACAACTTAAGAAACAACAGTCAAAGTGCGGATCTGGGTGCCACGCCACACAACCCCCTTGACCAACATTAGTATTTTTCTTTTGTTTGTTTGCGCGGAGGGGGGCTGCCTGGTACGGGCACCTACGGAACCCCTTTCCTAATCATGCTGGCTGTATCATCACTACCAGCGGCCTTTTCTTTTCTTTCTTTGTGATGCTATACATTGACGGGAAATGAAGCAAGGTTCTGCCAGGCGAGGTTATATGGATCTCATTTCTGGAAGTGTGATCTAGATGGGTGTGACCTAGATACCTTTAGGAACCTGTGTGTGATCTGACGGTTCACTGCATGCAAGAAGGCTTGTATTGACTCAATTGCCGCCAAATGAGAGCAAACAACACACAAGAATTTGTTACCATGACTCTGCATGACTCCAAGATATTTATGTCAAAATGTCAAAAAGGGCACGCTTATAACAAGTAATATCATGTCACTTGTTTTCTGTGTGCAGAACCCAGACGGCTTCCGTGGAAGTATCTACATGAACAAGGTGGGCAACTGAACGACCTGGTTTCAGAAGATTACCATATAGCACATAGAAGATCACCATATAGCACAAGGAAGGTCACCATGTAGCACAAAAAACTCAGAGAGCGTACTTTGCCGAATCGACTGCCAAACTCGGATTTCTCTACCTCTGTTGTGGAAAGATGCCCTCGCTCTAGTTTGAATATCCTCCTCCTGGTTTGCTGCCTTACACTAGAACCTCAAGATGTACAGCGCAACGAGTTTCTCTTGTGCCGCAGGACAAAGGAAAGCCATTGCACGTTGGACCCATCTGGGATTACAACGAAGCATTTGGAATGTGCTGTGGGTATCCGATCACAGGCTACGAAAATAAGGTGGGTGGTTTGGGCTGAATGGCTGGTTAGTTTTTTGTGCCTAACTTGGATTACAACAAAGCTTTTGGAATGTGCTGTGGGTATTCAATCACAGGCTACGAAAATATGGTGGGTGGTTTGAGAGAAATAGTTTTTTACGAGTAGCCAAAGTTTGATAAACAAAGTAAAAGACTTGTGAGGTCACCTCCCCTCCTTTTGCTCTAGTCATTTTGAACAGCAGATTCTAATTCAAGGACACTTCCTGCAGAAGGGATGAATTAGATGTGATGAGCGACGTGTGATGAGTGACGTACGTGTGATGAGTGACGTGTGATGAGTGACGTGTGATGAGTGACGAATTAGATGTGATGCACAAGATGCTACGACCTCACGGACCCTTTTAAAACTTTGAACAACTTGGATAGCTTGGACTGCTTTGGACCACTTTTATTGTTCGTTTGGTAGCTGCTCTGCTGTGGTGGAGTCTTACAATACCCAACACCAGTACTACTCTGTTGTGGTGAAGTCTTAGATATTGCAAGCAGCTACTGTCCTGATTTTTGGACGTGGTATTTGTAGGGTTGGCCAAAACCATACATACATACGTATATACGGTGTATATACAATATTTCTAGCAGGTAAATTACCATACAAACGGCCATATACGGTTCTGGCCAACCCCAGGTATTTGCCATTGATTCTCCTCATTGACCTTATGTCCCCTTTTCCAAATATCCCAACCAGGGCATCAGCAACGGTACAAGTGGGGGCAGCGCCATTTCTCCTGAAGGCTTCCGTTTTAACATATGTGATGAGCCTCGTCGTTGTGTTGAAGACCCTGTGGACGGTATCTCCCTGTGGTTTAGAGCAATCTGGCGCAGGGTGCGTGAATTTGCTTGCATGTGCCTGGATCGTGTGCGCCTCATGCACACATGCTTAACTAAAATTGTAGTGAATATGCACATGAATTGGAAATCGGTGCGATTATGTGTGAGTGAGTAAGGCAACTTAGAGATCGTTGTGCATAGAGTGTGTGTGTGAGTACGTCAACTTAGAGATCGTTGTGCATAAAGTAGGGATGTGTGTGTGTGTTTGTGTGTGTGTGTGTGTGTGTTTGTGTGTGTGTTTGTGTGTGTACGTCAACTGAGAGATCGCTGTGCATTAAGGGGGTTTGATTAGGTGTGTGCTTAAAGGAACTAAGAGAGTACTCTACATTCCGTGTGCATGAAATTGGGTCTGTCGTCTAAACAGTATATAAATCACCATCCTGTGTGACGTCACCCTGTTGTGACGTACGTCAACCCTAAGTGTGACGTCACACTCCTCTGACATCGCCCTGCTGTGACGTTGAGTGTGATGTCACCCTCCTCTGACATTACCCTGCTGTGACGTTGAGTGTGATGTCACCCTCCTCTGACATCTCCCTGTTGTGACGTTAAGTGTGATGTCACCCTCCTGTGACATCACCCTGTTGTGACGTTAAGTGTGATGTCACCCTCCTGTGTGACGTCACCCTGTTGTGACGTTAAGTGTGATGTCACCCTCCTGTGTGACGTCACCCTGTTGTGACGTTAAGTGTGATGTCACCCTCCTGTGTGACGTCACCCTCCTGTGAGAGATCACTTTGTTGCGATGTGGGGACGCGCAGCAGGGAGCACGTTTGCTTCTGATTCACGAGCACTAGGAGCCAGCAGTTGGAGCTAATATTAAACGCTATGCTGGTAAGGATTGAGCATATGACGAAACACTTGCAGCTAGTGCTCCCACGTTACCTAGATCCCCCTCATAAGACAGTTGATGTTGCATGTATACAATTGCACACATGCATATTTGCACGCACCACATTCACAGGAGCCTGCATTTCGAGCCAATGTTGCAAAGCGGTGGAAGCAGCTGCGCAGCAGTGCAATCAGTGACGAATGGTTCAAAGCCAGGCTACGCACGTATTCTCAGGAGCTTGCATTTGCTGCACCCCGCAACTTCATGTGGGTAAACACGCACACAATGTAATGACATGTGGGTTGCCACGATAGGGAGGTTGCAGAGGGAAAAAAGGAAGACTTGAGTATGCAGGCAGCGAACATCACTCCACAATAATTAAGGAAAAGGAAGCCATTTTGGTACCGTTATATTAGTTTGCTGTAAGATTCTAGCAAAATAGGAAGAATGCAGGCTATCATGTCTCATTGCATCAATCGAGAATGTCACAGGCCATAGCTAGGGTTGGCCAGAACCATATATATACGGTTTACATACGGTATTTTTGGCAGGGAAATCACCAAATATACAGTCATATACGGTGTATATATACGGTTCTGGCCAACCCTAGCTAGGGCCTTTTTGACTAAGAACTCCATCACAAAGCAATTTCGGTCATTTTCAGCCTCATCTGCTCTGAGGCGCGTGAACACATCCACATAGCATACACTTAAGAAGGGGGAGAGACATATCCACATATCATACACTTACAAAGGGGAGGAGACACAAATCATACGCTTACCAAGGGGAAGAGTTTACTCTGATAGGGATCAGCATAATGCACAAAGAGCCACGACGTACGACTGGTGCTCATACTTGCCCCACCACAGACGCACCTGCATTTCACACATCAGCATGTCACACAGTCACACATCTTTTGTGACATGATACACATGGTTGGTGTATAAACCATTGCACATTCCCAACGTAACTCTTTTGGCCGCAACGCTGCGCTTCTCCTCATCACTGCTGCTCGTGATTGCCTTTGCACCCTGTGCGATACCCGCGCATCCTACATTCTTTGTAGGGTGTGCCACAATCATACAAACATGCATACACTTTATATATATACATATATACGCTTTACGGTATTTGTAGCAGGGAAATTCCGTACATACGGTCGTGCAAGTTGCACAGATACGGTTCTGGCCAACCCTAATTGTTTGCAAATGCCTATTACAGGCTCGTCCTCGTCACACACCGGCAAGTCGTTCACACTGCATACAGGCTCGTCACACACTGACAAGTCGTTCACCTGCATGTATGCACACTGCGGCACACACACCCTGCTACTCATCACACGTTGAAAAGTTGCATGTCGTTCACAGTACACAGTACACAGTAGTACACAGTACACAGTACACAGTACACAGTACACAGTACACAGTACACAGTAGTACACAGTACACAGTACAGAGTAGTGTACAGTACACAGTACACAGTACACAGTACACAGTACACAGTACACAGTACACAGTACACAGTACACAGTACACAGTACACAGTACACAGTACACAGTACACAGTAGTACACAGTACACAGTACACAGTACACAGTACACAGTACACAGTACACAGTACACAGTACACAGTACACAGTACACAGTACACAGTAGTACACAGTACACAGTACACAGTACACAGTACACAGTAGTACACAGTAGTACACAGTAGTACACAGTACACAGTAGTACACAGTACACAGTACACAGTACACAGTAGTACACAGTAGTACACAGTACACAGTACACAGTACACAGTACACAGTACACAGTACACAATACACAGTAGTACACAGTAGTACACAGTACACAGTACACAGTACACAGTAGTACACAGTACACAGTACACAGTACACTGTAGTACACAGTACACACTACACACTACACACTACACAGTACACACTAAACATTGGTGCACACTACACAGTAGTACACACTACACAGTACACAGTAATACAGTAATACATAGTGCACAGTACACAATACACTACTGTATTACACAGCACGTACATACAATGTGACTCCTTATCCGGATCCCATGCCGCATCATCCAGGCAATGAAATAACTAATGCCTGTGTACGATAGCTCAAATTGTTGGGCCGCACGTTTCACAAGCCTCCTTCTGCAAAGTTGCCCTTTGGAGCGCGCAACAACAAACACGTGTGTGTAGCCACATAGCTCACAGTCATTGGGCCGCGGTTCATCATGAATCACTTTAATACGAATGTCCTTACGCTTTGTACCGTTACAATAACCGATACGTGTGTACTGTGGCTCGCAGTCGTTGGGCCGCGGTTCATGAGTCACCTTACTATGAGTCTCCTTATGCTTTGTACCGTTGGAGCGTGCGCACAATGGGAGAGTGGCTGATGCCGCACCTGGCATGGCTTGACGCAGGTGTGTGCTCTGCTTATGTTTGTGTGGTGTTGAACATGAAATGCGCAAATTGTTGACGCTGTGACGGCTGTGACATTTTGCCTGGCATGTTTGCTTCAGTGTAGCATGTCTATGAGAAAGTTGGTCGGATCATTTGTTGACACTGTGACGGCTGTGACGGCTGTGACGGCTGACGTTTTGCCTGGCATGTTTGCTTCATTCTAGCATGTTGATGAGCAGTTGGTCAAATCATTTGTTGACACTGTGCCGGCTGCGACATTTTGCCTGGCATGTTTGCTTCATTGTAGCATGTCTATGAGTGGTTGGTCAGATCATTTGTTGACACTGTGCCGGCTGCGACATTTTGCCTGGCATGTTTGCTTCAGTGTAGGTTGTCTATGAGAAAGTTGGTCAGATCATTTGTTGACACTGTAACGGCTGTGACAATTTGCCTGGCATGTTTGCTTCAGTGTAGGTTGTCTATGAGAAAGTTGGTCAGATCATTTGTTGACACTGTAATGGCTGTGACAATTTGCCTGGCATGTTTGCTTCATTGTAGCATGTCTATGAGCGGTTAGTCAGATCTTTTGTTGACGCTGTGACGGCTGTGACGGCTGTGACGTTTTGCCTGGCATGTTTGCTTCATTGTAGCATGTCTATGAGCGGTGGGTCAGATGGCTGTGGTGAAGACACATTCATGATCAGCGTTGTAGTACTTTGCGTACATGGCACAAAAGGAGGCAGGTTTGCGACTGGACGATGAAACTAAATAAGCACAAACAACCACACGCACATTATGTGAACAAATACCCGGACCCTGAATTTTCCACCTGACTCACTCACAACCTTGTTCCTTGAACCTTTGCAGAATGATGTGAACAAATACCTGGTCCCTGGATTTTCAACCTGACTCACAACAACATTGTTCCTTACACCTTTGCAGCCTTTGACACGGTGCTAAAGCAGGACGGAGGGTTAGTAGGACAGGGGGCAGTGGGAGGTGAGGCAGGGTGGGAGAAGCGAGTGATGGATGCTGCAGTCGCTGCTGCTGACGCGGACGCAAGGAGTGCTCCCAAAAGCGCCTCTCCTAAGGTATGCATGCAAGGATCCACACTTCGAGGCTGTGGAATGGTTTTTCAAATACAAGGAGTAAGGAGTGCTCTGGAAAACGGTGTTCCGAAGGTAAGCATTTGGTATGACTGCTGCTAATAAAGCACGGAGTGGCTTTCTTTTCCTTAATCATTGCGGGGAGAGGTTTTCACTGCCTGCGTAGCTTTTCTAGCATGGAGTGCTCCTAAGAGCAGCTGCTGCTAATAAAGCATGGAATGCTCCTAAGTCTAAATTCTGTGACACTAGGCCTGATCCCCAACTCCAAAAAGCAAAAGCACACAGCACAGCAGCACAGCATGCTTTTTGCCAACCTAAACAGACAAGGATATAGGGAAGTCAAGCTTCACGTGATCCTCGTTGGAGCTATGGGGACTACCTTCAAAGACTATACAGACAAACCTCTGGCAGACCTGATTCTGGATTACCATAAGATAAAAAAATGGACACACTAACTGAACGAACACTCCATCAGACATGCATCTGCACTCATTAAAACGAGGTATGCACTGCAATATAACACAAGCAACAACAGTCAAGGTTTGGGTCTGGGTGCTACGGCACACAACCCCCCTGACCCACATTGCTTTCTTTTTAATTGTTTGCGCGGTGGGGGGTTGCCTGGTGCGGGCACCTAAGTAACCCCCTCCCTTAATCATGCTGGCTGTGTCATCACTACCAGCGGAGTCTGTTCTTTTTCTTTTTAGAGCAGCTGCTGCTAATAAAATATGGAGTGCTCCTAAGAGCAGCTGCTGCTAATAAAGCATGGAGTGCTCCTAAGAGCAGCTCCCACAGGGTATACAGTACATGCCTGTGTAATCATTATAAGCTTCCCTCTTTGCTTGCATATTGTTTTCCTTACAAACCATGCAAGATCGGCTGTGGTTGGCCAGAAACTCTTTTAATTCAATGCATATTACTCCTGATAAAAGAAAAAAAGAAACGAAAAACTACGCAGGCAGTGAGTGAAAAACCACATTGATTAAGGAAGAGGAGCCCCTTTGGTACCGTAAAACCCCTCCACCATAAATAAAGGATGTTGCCTGCAACTTTTTGTGTCAAGATTTGGCTTCAGAGAGCACTGGTCTACAAATCTGCATATGCTGATCTTGAAACGTGTGATCTTTTATGTTGTATGCTGATTTATGTTGTATGTTGTTTATGTTGTATGTTGTATGCCGATCTCTGCAACGTGTGATCTTTTATGTTTGCACAATTGCTTGACTGACTTGCAGGTATCAGAGACCTTGAGTGAAAACAACGCCAATAGTGGACAGGTTATAGCACCGTCTTTACCAGGATCTGTAGCAGATAGAATTGCATACTTAAGAGCGGCAGTAGGATAGCTGAACAATATATGCTCGGAAGAGTCTTAAGAGCGGTATTAGGAATAGTCAGATTCGATGATTGGTGGTGTTTGAAGTGATGTTCCAAATCCATGGAAGAACGACTTCACCAAGCAAGATAACTATGTATTTCACTGTCTGCGTAGTTTTTTCTTATTATTTTTCTCCTGAAGAGCTCCCTGCTATAGTAATGAAAAGTTCACTTTCTGCGTAATTAAATTTTTCTTTTCTTTTTCAATTTCTCCCTGCAAAGCTTTCTGCAACATTAAAGGTTCTTGGTCTACAAGGTAAAAGCCAGCAGTCACAGTTCATGACTGCTACGCTTGAATTAAGTTCAAATTTAAACATATGATATAAGAAAAAGAGCTGCACGCAGGGAAAAATACAGTAAAAAGTAAAATGTAAACATTTGGGTCAACAACCAAGAATAAGAAAGGCCGCACACAACAGAAAGCCAGTGCGAGGAACCAGGAGCACAATATTGCAAAGTGAATATATCTCTGAAGTAAAACATATATAGCAGCGCAGTAGACAGACACAATTATTGAGTCTAACAAGGGCGTTCCTTGTGTTCATGTCCATGAGCCTTGCCATCCAGTCTCCTCTATGCAGCTCGTTCTCTCTCTCTCCCTCTCTCTCTCTCTCTCTCTCTCTCTCTCTCTCTCTATCTATCTATCTCTCTCTCTCTCTCTCTCTATCTCTCTCTCTCTCTCTCTCTCTCTCTCTCTCTCTCTCGTTGATTCCTTTGAAAAAGCTATGTCACTGCATGAATTAAAATAAAGAATGCAGGTGGTGTTAACGCTACCAGCCTGGGAATTTTCTTCTGTTTTGGGTCGTCTTGTTGTGACCTGAACTACCCTATGGAGCCAGAGCCACGCAATATCCCACCTGGAGAATATATAGAGGAGGGGCTTTTCAGTGGGGATCTGGTAGCAGAAATTGGTAGATAAGCTTAATGGACTCTCTGTTAAGTATGCCTACCCGCTAATTTAATGAATACGCTGCACGTGGCAATGAAGATTACAGCCCAGGTTTGGGTATGGGTGCTTTTACACCTCCCTGGTTTTCATTCCACAAGTAACTAATTCCAGGGCTTTCTGTTCCTGGCACATAAGTGCCCCTATATTACAATTTTGTACTAACACTACTGTCCACGTTAACCACGGCAGCGTTAGCCACGGCTGCCAGAAACTGAATTGTTTTACTAGAAAAATAGTTTATATTTTTTTCATTTGAAGTTCAAAAAACACGTTGCCTGCCTGTGTGGAGTCGAGATCCAAGTTGTGGCTTTTTTCATCATCATCATCACACACAGGAGGGTGTTTCTTTTCTGGAAGGCACGTATACTTTTTGGGGTGGACACCCCTGAGGGACCACCCACCCCCCAAACTCCCCTTCCGATGCCCCCACCCAGACAAAAAAGGGTACCATTCTGCTCCTTTTTGAATTCTGCATCCATCTGCATACTCATCGATACCTGAAACTATAATGCCGCAGAGTTATGGGGCAAAAGCTGAGATACGGACGCCCATGCCCACATGAATCACCAGGCACCCATAACTGGCTTGCACAGTCCCACATTGCTTCCATTTCTTCTGATTCCACTGACTATCTCGTGCTGGCACAATTCTGGAAGTTTGGAGTGAATTGCTGCTCCATTGGCTTGACTCACCCCGCGGCCTGCACCGGAGCGTTTGTACCTCAGACTTTTCGACATGTCCACAGACCCCCCCCTTTTACCCAATTTGCTCAGGGTGACATTTAGCTGGGCTTGAGCTGAGGATTCCGCTGATATTTTATAATTTTTGTGGAAGTGGCCCAGAAAGAAACTGGAGACCCCCCCAAAAAAAACTGTAACCACATCGGGAC
>Ga0307974_1000723_pt1 | contig 21235 bp, 30 predicted proteins | sample OrgLakmetagen784_FD_201812 | JGI IMG/M metagenome (GOLD analysis project Ga0307974, IMG submission 201812) | Saline water microbial communities from Organic Lake, Antarctica - #784 | ecosystem: Environmental > Aquatic > Non-marine Saline and Alkaline > Saline | place: Antarctica: Organic Lake... | reverse complement strand
CACACACACACACACACACGCACACGCACACACTCTCTCTAGCACCCTGCACACACGTGCTCACACACACGTGCTCACACACACACAGACACACACAAACATTAACACACTCTAGCTATAGCACCCAAGCAGCACGCAAAGCTAGCACGCGCATGCAGCAGCAGTAGCAGCAGTGACGGCAACAACAGCAAGAGTGCTTACTCCTTTGAGAGGGGGTGGTTGCTGAATGTTACTGTAAAATAAATAATTCTAGGGGGGGTGGTTGCTGTTTTTTCTGTAAAATAAAACTTTTTCCTGGGGGTTTAGGAAGGTATGTACGTACTGTATTTAACAAGCAATATGACGTTTAAAGACATTGACTTGCCGAGGCCAATATATGAAAGCCTGGGGCTGGAACTAAGTCCGGTGGAATCCATGCCAAGAAGTTTTTGTTTTTTACCTGGTGGTAGTGTGCTTTTTGTGCTTTTTGCGCGCGTGGTTTGAAATATTTGTGGCTTAAGTGTGGCAAGGGCTGTCCCACAGATGTGAGCAAGTAAGAGGAGTGATTGCCATCCCTTTGATTGGACGTACTTAGAGTTGGCCAGACCATGCAGGATATGCACCGTATATGCACCGTATATTTTGTGACTTCCCTGCCAAAAATACTGTATATACATCGTATATTTATGGTTCTGGCCAACCCCAGGTGCACTGTTTGCATGATGACCCTGGGAGACAGGTTCGGTGTATTGTGAGATGTGAGTCAAATGTTTGTGTATGTGTGTCACGGTGCGTGTGTGTGTCTGTTCTGTGTAACGTGGGATGTGAGCCAAGGTAATGGTTTACACTCCAAAGAGCTATCGTACGGATTGGTGAACAAGGTCAGGAAGTCGTTGCTAGCTCCTAAAGTACACGATTTGCACCGCAAACATCCTTGTCAAGATCCAACGCCCAACATCGTCATCAACATCCAACATCCTTGTCAACATCCAAACATCCTTGCCAAGATCAAAACATCCAAACATCGGTGTCAACATCCAGCATCCAAACATCCTTGTCAACATCCAACGCCCAACACCGTCATCAACATCCAGCATCCTTGTCAACGTCCAAGGTCCAACATCCTTGTCAAGATCCAAACATCCAAACACTGGTGTCAACATCCAACATCCAAACATCCTTGTCAACATCCAAACATCCTTGTCAACATCCAACATCCAAACATCCTTGTCAACATCCAAGGTCCAACATCCTTGTCAACATCCAAACATCCTTATCAAGAACCAAACATCCAAACATCCTTGTCAACATCCAACATCCAAACATCCTTGTCAACATTCAATTTCCAACATCCTTATCAACATCCAAACATCCAAACGTCGTTGTCAACATCCAACGTCCAACATCCTTGTCAACATCCAAACATCCAAACATCGTCATCAACATCCAACATCCACACATCCTTGTCAACATCCAAACATCCTTGTCAAGAATCAAACTACTTGCATGGCATGACTCAACAGCGTTAACGGTTGAAAGGAAGCTATAGAGCTAGCGGTGCAAAAGTGATTATAATTTGTAGTTCCATGCTTACTGCTGCTTACGCTGCAAAATTTCTGACCTGCAGGGTCACCAACCACCCGCAACATGCAACTCAACCGCATGGGCAGCAAAGCAGGAGGGAGAAGAACCAGCGTAGCAGGGGGGGGTGTCCGCACAAAGCCGCTGACCGCACTGCGCTTTGCGACGTTTAAACCAATGGACAAGGCGCGCAGGTGAGAAGGAGAAGAGTCAGTGTAGCAGGGGGTGGTGGTGTGTGTGTACATATGGGCGAACAGCATTTGCTCTAACAGACTGAGCTAGCAGCGTGTGCTATTGTGCTAGCAGCGTGAGCTGGAACGTTGTGGTAGCGTGCGTGTGTAGCATGCATGCGCGTAAACGTTTTGTTAGCGTGTGCTGTTGTGCTAGCAGCGTGAGCTGGAACGTCGTGGTAGCGTGCGTGTGTAGCATGCGTGTGCGTAAACATTTTGTTAGCGTGTGCTGTTGTGCTAGCAGCACTGCGCTTTGCAATGTTGAAATTAATGGACGAGGCACGCACGCATGCGTGATTGTGTGTGAGTTTGTGTGCGTTTTTGTGTATGTGTACGGTTGTGTGCGTTTGTGTGCTGGTGGGTATATATATTATATATGGACATGTGGGTATGAATAAATGTGTATTGTGTATGCTGGCTAATCTGAAGGGTTGGGCAAGATTGCAGGCCAAAATAATTGGAGGTTTGCAAGGCCTAGGGGGTGGCCTAGGGGGTGTGGCCTAGGGGGTTTGCATGGCATTTAAATACATGATTTACAACAAGAGTTGCCCACGCATGCTTTATTTAACAGTACTCAGCAGGCATGAGGTCCACCTGCGCAGATTTCAGCCCTATTTATAGCCACCTCTTTGGTTGCCCAAAGTGTGTACACAAAGTGTGTGCCCACGCATGCTTTATTTAACAGTACTCAGCAGGCATGAGGTCCACCTGCGCAGATTTCAGCCCTATTTATAGCCACCTCTGTAATTGCCCAAAGTGTGTACACAAAGTGTTTTCCCACGCAGCTTTATTTAACAGTACTCGGCAGGCATGAGGTCCACCTGCGAAGATTTCAGCCCTATTTATAGCCACCTCTGTAATTGCCCAAAGTGCACACAAAGTTTTTGCCCACATATGCTTTATTTAACAGTACTCGGCAGGCTTGAGGTCCACCTGTGCAGATTTCAGCCCTATTTATAGCCACCTCTGTAATTGCCCAAAGTGTGTACACAAAGTGTTTTCCCACGCAGCTTTATTAAACAGTACTCGGCAGGCATGAGGTCCACCTGCGAAGATTTCAGCCCTATTTATGGCCACCTCTGTAATTGCCCAAAGTGCACACAAAGTTTTTGCCCACATATGCTTTATTTAACAGTACTCGGCAGGCTTGAGGTCCACCTGTGCAGATTTCAGCCCTATTTATAGCCACCTCTGTAATTGCCCAAAGTGTGTACACAAAGTGTTTTCCCACGCAGCTTTATTTAACAGTACTCGGCAGGCATGAGGTCCACCTGCGCAGATTTCAGCCCTATTTATAGCCACCTCTGTAATTGCCCAAAGTGCACACAAAGTTTTTGCCCACATATGCTTTATTTAACAGTACTCGGCAGGCTTGAGGTCCACCTGTGCAGATTTCAGCGCTATTTATAGCCACCTCTTTGGTTGCCCAAAGTGTACACAAAGTGTGTGCCCACGCATGCTTTATTTAACAGTACTCGGCAGGCTTAAGGTCCACCTGTGCAGATTTCAGCCCTATTTATAGCCACCTCCTTTGTTGCCCAAAGTGTACACAAAGTGTTTGCCCACACATGCTTTATTTAACAGTACTCGGCAGGCTTAAGGTCCACCTGTGCAGATTTCAGCCCTATTTATAGCCACCTCCTTTGTTGCCCAAAGTGTGTGTACACAGAGTGTTTGCCCACGCATGTTTTATTTAACAGTACTCGGAAGGCTTGAGGTCCACCTGCGCAGATTTCAGCCCTATTTATAGCCACCTCCTTGGTTGCCCAAAGTGTACACAAAGTGTGTGCCCACGCATGCTTTATTTAACAGTACTCGGAAGGCTTGAGGTCCACCTGTGCAGATTTCAGCCCTATTTATAGCCACCTCCTTTGTTGCCCAAAGTGTATACACAAAGTGTTTGCCCACACATGCTTTATTTAACAGTACTCGGCAGGCTTGAGGTCCACCTGTGCAGATTTCAGCCCTATTTATAGCCACCTCTTTGGTTGCCCAAAGTGTGTACACAAAGGGTGGCCCAGAAAGCCACGCCTTGCGTTCAGCATAGGGTTATAGCATAGGGTTAGCATAGGGTTATAGCAAAGGGTTATAGCATAGGGTTATTTACATTAGGGTTATAGCATAGGGTTATAGCATAGGGCCAAAACCATACATACGTATATACGGTGTATACACGGTATTTCAAGCAGCAACAGTGATGTTCAAAACCTGCGGTATTCTTGATATCGGGTTAAGGATAAGAGAAAATCCCGCAGGTTTACTTAACCCCTTGAACTTCCCTGAGCAGCAAATATACTTACGGTCATATACAGGCTTGGCCAGAACCGTACATATGCACCGTATATGACCGTACATTTGGTGGTTTCCCTGCCAAAAGTACCGTATATACACCGTATATATCTATGGTTCTGGCCAACCCTAGTCACATACAATGCACATGTACGGTGTTGGCCAACCCTAGTCATATACAATGCACATGTACGGTGTTGGCCAACCCATCAATGCTGAACACCTTTGCTCTCCTCGGTTGGTTTTAGAACACCCACTGCACTCATTTTTATGGAGAGTGCAGCAGTGGATGCCACACAACGCATCCTGTTTCGCCTCTCTTTTTTCCGCACTTGCCTGTGCAGAGCAGTGCCAGCCTTGGTCCATAGCCATGCCTGCACTTAATCCATAGCCACGCCTGCACTTAGTCCATAGCCACGCCTGCACTTAGTCCATAGCCACACCTGCACTTTGTCCATAGCCACGCCTGCACTTTAGTCCATAGCCACGCCTGCACTTTGTCCATAGCCACGCCTGCACTTAAGTCCATAGCCACGCCTGCACTTAGTCCATAGCCACGCCTGCACTTTAGTCCATATCCATGCCTGCACTTTAGTCCATAGCTACGCCTGCACTTTAGTCCATAGCCACGCCTGCACTTTAGTCCATAGCCACGCCTGCACTTAGTCCATAGCCATGCCTGCACTTAGTCCATAGCCACGCCTGCACTTCAGCATAGCCACGCCTGCACTTAGTCCATAGCCACGTCTGCACTTAGTCCATAGCCACGCCTGCACTTAGTCCATAGCCACGTCTGCACTTAGTCCATAGCCATGCCTGCACTTAGTCCATAGCCACGCCTGCACTTGGTCCATAGCCACACCTGCACTTAGACCATAGCCACGCCTGCACTTAGTCCATAGCCACACCTGCACTTTAGTCCATAGCCACACCTGCACTTGGTCCATAGCCACGCCTGCTCTTTAGTCCATAGCCACACCTGCACTTTAGTCCATAACCACGCCTGCACTTTAGTCCATAGCCACGCCTGCACTTGTTTCCATGTCAAGGATTGCAGTGGCAGAGCCGCGACACGCGTTTTCCCTTTGTCACTTTTTTTATACTTGCCTGTGCAGAGCAATGCAAGGCATGATTGGCTTCATAGCCACGCTCACACTTTTTCATACCAAGGAGTGCAGTGGCAGAGCCGCGACATGCGTTTTCCCTTTTGTCACTTTTTTTTATACTTGCCTGTGCAGAGCAATGCAAGGCATGATTGGCTTCATAGCCACGCTCACACTTTTTATACCAAGGAGTGCAGTGGCAGAGCCGCGACACGCGTTTTCCCTTTGTCACTTTTTTTTATACTTGCCTGTGCAGAGCAATGCAAGGCATGATTGGCTTCATAGCCACGCTCACACTTTTTCATGCCAAGGAGTGCAGTGGCAGAGCCGTAAAATGCGTTTTCCTCCCATCAATCCTTACACTACTTGCCTGTGCCGAGCAATGCAAGGCATGGTTGGCTTCTTCATAGCCACGCTCACACACTTTTCCATGCCAAGGATTGCAGTGGCAGAGCCGTAAAATGCGTTTTCCCTTTGTCACTTTATTTTCTACTTGCCCGTGCAGAGCAATGCAAGGTATGAGTCTGTCCAAAAAAAAGCGGCGTCGGCGCTCGGTCGCTGGTCGATCCCAGAACGGAGACAGTAGCGGCAGCTATGACACAGATGACGAGACTGACATTGCTCGGATGATCAGGAAAGAGGGTGAGTGTGTATTGGATAGGGTTGGCCAGAACCGTACTTATATACCGTAAATAACCGTATGAATTGTGCTTTCCCTGTCAAAAATGCCGTATATGCACCGTGTATATATATATATATGGTTCTGGCCAAACTTAGTGTTGGAAGTTGGGTCGTGGTTTGGATGAAGTATTCAAGAAGGGGGTGGGTTTGATGATGCGGATTTGGCGTGGAAGACCATGGCATTGATGGGGTTTGGGATGGTGCTAAGAGGCCGAGGTAGGAGGGTAAAATGGATTTTTTGGCTGGTAAAGAGGGTGGCTGTGACGTGTCAGAAGCTGACAAGCTTCTCACACACACACACACACACACATACACACACACACATGCAAGTAACTTAAGGGAAGGACGAGTGTGCGCAATGGAGTTGTGAGCTGAATTTGTTTGTACCGACTGTGCTACAGAGTGCTGTGGCAGAGGATTCCTGCGAGTACCTGGAAGTTATAAGATGTGAAAGATTGCTAAACTTGACCCAAGTTTGGGTGAGAAAAAGCGCAGCTGCAATCATTGTGTAAGGTGTTTTCAACCTTGAGGTGTATAGGCAGATCCTGCAAACTCTGAACAAGCTCATTCCCAACAGGACTGACGAGCTGCTTAAGATGTGTTATACAAGAGAGAGAGAGAGAGAGAGAGAGAGAGAGAGAGAGAGAGAGAGAGAGAGAGAGAGAGAGAGAGAGAGAGAGGAAGAGGGTGTGTTTAACGGAAAAGTTTTCCATGAAGTCAAAAAAGCTGGAGCTCGCGCGAATGTTGCGCAAAGCGCAATGATAAGTTTGCACCAGATGCTTAAAAAGCTGGCGTATCCAATTTGTTGCTGATGCAGACCCAAAGGAGACGCCCACACACATGGGTGTGCACACACGCATACACATACACACAAGTACGCAAACGCATGCGCTAAAACACACAACTTCCTTTTCCATTATTGATGTGCAGACCCAGGTATAAAAGAGGAGCATGCGCTGCTGTCAGGCAAACACACACACAAAAACACATGCGCAAACACACAATTTTATTTTCCATTGTTGATGTGCAGACCCAGGTCTAACAGAGGAGCATGCGCTGCTGTCAGGCAAACACACACACAAACACATGCGCAAACACACACAATTTCATTTTCCATTATTGATGTGCAGACCCAGGTCTAACAGAGGAGCATGCGCTGCTGTCAGGCACACACACACACACACACACACACAAAACACATGCGCAAACACACACAATTTCCTTTTCCATTATTGATGTGCAGACCCAGGTCTAACAGAGGAGCATGCGCTGCTGTCAGGCAAACGCACGCACACACACAAACACATGCGCAAACACACACACACAAACTTTAATAATACAGACCCAGGCCTAATAGAGGAGCATGCGCTGCTGTCGGATAGGCTCATCTTCCGTGACAACTTGGGGCTTCTGAAGAACATAGCAGGCTTTGCTGCTTTGGGTGCCAGTGGCAACCCAGAAGGCATGGGTACTGCCATACAGAAGCAGGTGCGTTGTTTTTGAATCCTGAGTTTGTGTTTAGTATATTGACAATCGTCATTAAGGGGGCATGGGTAGTGCCATACAGAAGCAGGTGCGTCGTGTGTTTTTTAATATTTGTCAATACTGAGTTTGTGTTTAGTGTATTTTGCATTGGGTGCAATTGGTAATCCAGGTGGCGTGGGTTGCGCCAGGGGTGCGTCGTTTGTTTTGATTTGTCCTCGATACTGAGTTTGTGATAAGTGCATTGTGCATTGGGCGCAAATGGTAACCCAGGAGGCATGAGTAATGCCATACAGAAGCTGGTGCGTCGTGGTTTTGTGAAAGCTTTGTCTTCAATACTGAGTTTGTGTTTAGTTTATTGTGCATTGGGCGCTGGTGGCAACCCAGGAGGCATGGGTAGTGCTATACAGAAGCAGGTGCGTCGCGGTTTTGTGAAAGCTTTGTCTTCAATACTGAGTTTTTGGTTAGTGTATTGTGCATTGGGCGCTGGTGGCAACCCAGGAGGCATGAGAAAGGCATACAGAAGCAGGTGCGTCGCGGTTTTGTGAAAGCTTTGTCTTCAATACTGAGTTTGTGGTTAGTGTATTGTGCATTGGGCGCTGGTGGCAACCCAGGAGGCATGAGAAAGGCATGCAGAAGCAGGTGCGTCGTGGTTTTGTGAAAGCTTTGTCTTCAATACAGAGTTTGTGTTTAGTGTATTGTGCTTTGGGCGCAATTGGCATCCCAGGTGGAGTGGGTAGTGCCGTGCACAGGCAGGTGCGTCGTGGTTTTGTGGAAGCTTTGTCTTCAATACTGAGTTTGTGGTTAGTGTATTGTGCTTTGGGCGCAAATGGCATCCCAGGTGGAGTGGGTAGTGCCGTGCACAGGCAGGTGCGTCGTGGTTTGTGGAAGCTTTGTCTTCAATACTGAGTTTGTGGTTAGTGTATTGTGCTTTGGGCGCAAATGGCATCCCAGGTGGAGTGGGTAGTGCCGTGCACAGGCAGGTGCGTCGTGATTTTGTGAAAGCTTTGTCTGCAATACTGAGTTTGTGGTTAGTGTATCTGTGCTTTGGGCGCAAACGGCATCCCAGGTGGAGTGGGTAGTGCCATGCACAGAAGCAGCAAGTGCGTTGTCATTTCATTGCGTGATGCGACTATAAGTCATACTTTCGTTATGAGCGTCGTGGACCTGATTTGTATTGGTGATGGTGGCAACTTATTTGGTGGCAATCTCAATTGGTGGCAATCTCAATTGGCGACGACACAGAGGCAGGCCAAATGCTCAGGGTCGGCCCTAAGTTCTGTCAGTCAGCCTTCCCCCCTCTTCCTTTCGCAGAGGTGTTTTATATACATATGCATGCCTAAAGACGCGCATGTGCACACAAAGACACACACACACATGAACACACACATACAGGTGAACACACACATGAACACACACACATACAGGAGCTCATGTTAACCAAGCTGCAAGTTGAGCAAGGTTCTGTATACATATGCATGCCTAAAGACGTGCATGTGCACACAAAGACACACACACACACACACACACACACACACACACACACACACACACACACACACACACACACACACACACACACACATGAACACACACACATACAGGTGGAGCTCATGTTCACCAATCTGCACGTTGAGCAAGGTTCTGTATACATATGCATGCCTAAGGACGCGCATGTGCACACAAAGACACACACACATGAACACACACACACATACACACACACACATACAGTTGGAGCTCATGTTCACCGAGCTGCAAGTTGAGCAAGGTTCTGTATACATATGATGCCTAAAGACGCGCATGTGCACACAAAGACACACACACATGAACACACACACACACATGAACACACACATACAGGTGGAGCTAATGGTCACCAAGCTGCAAGTTGAGCAAGGTTCAGTATATATGCATGCCTAAAGACGTGCATGTGCACACAAAGACACACACACACATGAACACACACACACACATACACACACACAGGTGGAGCTCATGGTCAGCAAGCTGCAAGTCGAGCAAGGCTCGATAGGGGAGGAAGCTGGAGCACATTTGAAACGCATCCAGTCCCTTATCAACAGTGCTGCGCGCACATCAGTAGCTTGCCAAGAAGAACAGACGGCAATCATCAAGGCGCTGGAGGTGGAGGTGAGTGGTAGAGTATTTGTGCTTTGAACAAAACCCTGTTAATACCTGCGTCCTGCCAAGAAGAACAGACGGCGATCATCAAGGAGCTGGAGGCGGAGGTGAGCAGAAGATTATTCGTGTTTTGAACAAAACCCTGTAAACACATATGTAGGGTTGGCAAGAACCATATATATAGCTTGTGTATACGTTATTTTTGGCAGGGAAATCACCAAGTATACGGTCATTTACGGTATATATATACACAGTTCTGGCCAACCCTGCATATCTGCGTCCTGCCAAGAGGAGCAGGCAGTGGTTATCCAGGCGTGGGGGGGAGGAGAGTGGTAGAGCAGTTTCAGCTTCAAACATGTCAGGCGTGTGTGCCTTTGTCCTGCCACAAAAATGAACAAAAATGGTCACAAAAATCACTTAAAAGCGCTGGAGGTGGGAATGAGTGGTGGAGCATCTGCAGTGTATAAAAGGATCTGGCTTGCACGAATGCCTGGTAGTAAGAACAGGCAGCAACAAGAACAAGGGCACAAGGCTACCAAAGTGCTGTGAATCCTACTTGTTGCGGGGTGCCCAAATAATTAGCATGATTTGTGTGCGAGCATTGGGGCTTTGCGAGCCCAGCCAAATCGATGCATTTTTTGCGAGCTTTTGCAACTTTTTGGGCAACTCTGTGTGCCCTGATCTCCATAATAACCACCGCCTATACTGAGGGAGCTTGCAACTTATCAGGTCGCCCACATCTGTAACGGTAAAACGTTTTGGGTCAGTTCTTGACGTCCCAATTTGGCAGAGGGGTTTACACCCAGCACCTGCAGGCTGCAGCCAACGATGGACTGTTCCAAGTCAAAGTTTTCCGAGGCCAGGAATTTCCCAAATAGTTTGCGTGTTGAACAGCGCGAGCGCCCAAATAAAAATTAAACCATTTACTCACAGTACCACCAAAAGCCTTATGGTAATGCTGTAAAGTCAGGGGTGGGGGGTTACGGTACTGTACTTAGACGGGGTGTGTGCTGAAATGTATGCAGTATGCACGCCATAACGTGCTGAAAACATACGCAGCATGCACATCACAACATGACAACTCTCCCATACTGAACTTTGCTGCAAGCTCTTGCCGCTTTAGCTGTGTACCATCACAACATAGCACAGGTGTGTAGCATCACAACATAGCACACGTGTGTACCATCACAACATAGCACATAGCACACGTGTGTAGCATCACAACATAGCACATGTGTGTAGCATCGCAACATAGCACACATGTGTACCATCACAATGTAGCACAGCTGTGTACCATCACAACATAGCACACGTGTGTACCATCACAACATAGCACATAGCACATGTGTGTAGCATCACGACATAGCACACGTGTGTACCATCACAACATAGCACATAGCATACATGTGTACCATCACAACATAGCACATAGCACACGTGTGTACCATCACAACATAGCACATAGCACACATGTGTACCATCACAACATAGCACACGTGTGTAGCATCACAACATAGCACAGCTGTGTACCATCACAACATAGCACATAGCACAACTGCGTACCATCACAACATAGCACAGGTGTGTACCATCACAACATGGCTCACGTGTGTACCATCGCAACATCACAACATAGCACATAGCACACGTGTGTAGCATCACAACATAGCACAGCTGTGTAGCATCACAACATAGCACACGTGTGTACCATCACAACATAGCACATAGCACAGCTATGTACCATCACAACATAGCACATAGCACAAAAGTGTAGCATCACAACATAGCACAGCTGTGTACCATCACAACATAGCATACATGTGTAACATCACAGCATAGCACACGTGTGTAGCATCACAACATAGCACATAGCACAGCTGTGTACCATTGCAACATAGCACATAGCACATGTGTGTAGCATCACGACATAGCACACGTGTGTACCATCACAATATAGCACATAGCACACATGTGTACCATCACAACATGGCACAGCTGTGTACCATCACAACATAGCACATAGCACACGTGTGTACCATCGCAACATAGCACAGCTGTGTACCATCACAACATGGCATGTGTGTAGCATCACAACATAGCACAGCTGTGTACCATCATCATCCCTGCTGCACGACATGGCACACGTGTGTACGCTCACACACACACACACACACACACACACACACACGCACACAAGCACACACACACATACACACACGTGCATACACACACACTGCACACATGTATACACAAACACCCACATACACACGCATGCATGCACTCACACACATATACGCATGCACACACACATACGCACGCACGCACACATATAGGCACAAACACATATACGCATGCACACATACATACACAAACACCCACGTACACACACATGCATGCACTCACACACACATACGCATGCACACACACATACGCACTCACACACATATACGCATGCACACACACATACGCATGCACACATATATACACTAACACACACATACGCATGCACACAAACATACACAAACACACACATACACACACAAGAATGTACTCTTATTCACCACCAATTTTGTCCAACTGCTGCAGCTGCAGCTGGAGAGCCTTTGTCAAACTGCTGCTGCTGTGGAGCGCTTCTTCTGTGTCTGTCTGTGCCAAACTGCTGCAGCTGGAGCGCTTCTTCTGTGTCTGTCTGTGTATCTGTCAAACTGCTCCAGCTGGAGCGCTTCTTCTGTGTCTGTCTGTGTCTGTCAAACTGCTCCAGCTGGAGCGCTTCTTCTGTGTCTGCCTGTATCTGTCAAACTGCTGCAGCTGGAGCGCTTCTTTGTCTGCCTGTGTCTGTCAAACTGCTGCAGCTGGAGCGCTTCTTCTGTGTCTGTCTTGTCTGTCAAACTTATCAGTTCAGTGTGAAACACCTGAACTCAGGTTTTTGAAGTGTAGCATAAAGTGAGATGTTCTCACTTTCTGCTTTTCTCTGGTTTCTGCTTTCCTTCTCCATTCTTTGTATTCCTTGGAGAACACAACTCTCTCTTTAGTTTACTTCCCCCCCTCCCTTCCCTCTTTTCTATATTTTACCGGGTAGTCTTTAGTTTCCTCCCGTTTCTCCGGTTTCTCTGAGTTGTTGTGTTCTCCTTGGTAATAATGACAGAGCCCTATGCATCTCACGATGCAAGCGAAATATAACTGCTGCAGCTGGAGCGCTTCTTCTGTGTCTGTCTGTGTCTGTCAAACTGCCGCAGCAAGAGCGCTTTTTCTTTGTCTGTCTGTGTCTGTCAAACTGCTGCAGCTGCAGCTGGAGCGCCTGCAACCTCGCATATTACCTCCCCCTGTCAAGGAGGACAAGGACCACACACATGCACACAAAACATATGCATGCAAACATGCAAACACATGCACACACACAAACCACGATTTTGCTCTTACTATTGCAGTTAGTGCCTGCAACCCTGCATCACACCCCTCCCTGCCAAGGAGGACAAGGCCCACACACATGCACACAAAACACATGCATGCAAACACATGCACACACACAAACCACCATTTTGCTCTTACTGTTGCAGCTGGAGCGCCTGCAACCTTGCATCACACCCCTCCCTGTCAAGGAGGACAAGGCCCACACACATGCACACAAAACACATGCATGCAAACACATGCACACACACAAACCACCATTTTGCTCTTACTGTTGCAGCTGGAGCGCCTGCAACCCTGCATCACACCCCTCCCTGCCAAGGAGGACAAGGCCCCCGGCCCTAGCCTCCAGCAGCAGCAGCGTGATGCAGAGGAGGTGTGGAGGAAGCAGCAGCGCAAGGATGAGAGCGAGAGGCACGCTGCTGCTGTTGCTGCTGCTGCAGCTGAGAATGAGGTCAGTGGTTGTGATTGTGTTTGTAGTGCCATAATGCTGCTGCTGAGAAGGCACACTTCTGCTGTCAATGCTGCTGCTGCTGCTGCTGCTGCTGCGAGGATGAGGTCAGTGGATGCAATCGTGAAGTGTGTTGTGTAATGTGTGGTTGATTGTGGAAGAGGCATTTTGGTGGAGAAGAGGAAGCTTGCAGGCACACCGCATCCCACGTCTGATAAACGTGTGATGGGTGGCACATAGAATAGAATTCAAAAAGGCTAGCCAGAGCAAATATTTGAAAACAAATGCAGAGTATGTACGGTTACCATGGTTGGGGAGATATGCCCAATATAAGGGTATTGACCCTATTTGCCCAAGAGGGGGGGGGATTCTGCATGGGGACGACCGGTAATCTTAGCAGGGACACTCAAATGTAGGTCATTGTGCCAGCATAGGGGAATTAGGTTACACACATACATTCACAAGCACTACACCTCAAACGTACGGTTATACATCATCATGCATCACACATCACACATCATACATGGTCACACATGGTCATACATGGTCACACACGGTCATACATGGTCGCACATGGTCATACATGGCCATACACGGTCACACATGGCCATACATGGTCATACACGGTCACACATGGTCATACACGGTCACACATGGCCACAAATGGTCATACATGGTCACACATGGTCACACATGGCCATACATGGTCATACATGGTCATACATGGTCATACATGGTCATACACGGTCATACACGGTCACACAAGGCCATACACGGTCACACATGGTCATACATGGTCGCACATGGCCACACATGGCCATACACGGTCACACATGGCCACAAATGGTCATACATGGTCACACATGGCCACACATGGTCATACACGGTCAAACAAGGCCATACACGGTCACACATGGTCATACATGGTCACACATGGCCACACATGGCCATACACTGTCACAAATGGTCATACATGGTCATACATGGTCATACATGGTCACACATGGTCATATATGGTCATACACGGTCACACATGGCCACACATGGTCACACATGGTCACACATGGTCATACACGTGTGTTTGCGGTCAAGGTCGACCTCAAACATAGATGGCAGTGCCGCCAGGATGCAGCAGTCAGGAAAAGTGTCAGACGAATGCTGTCTACACTGCACGAGCGCACCATGCCTTCGTGCTTATGTACAAGTGTGTGTGTGTTGTGTGTGTGTTGTGTGTCCAAATGTGTGTATATATGTGTGTGTGTGTGTCCTAGTGGTGAAGCTGGAGGCAGACAGAAGGACTTTAGGAGCCGGTGCGATGGCTTTAGTGTAGAGATGAATGCACAGGTGTGCTGTGGTTCTGGTTGTGGTTGTGATTGTGGTTGTGGTTGTGGTTATGGTTGTATGGGGAAAAGCTTTGTGTAGTCATTAAGCAGATTGTACGTACTAGTAGAGTAGAGTGGAAAATCTGCTTCTTAAAAGGCTTTTGCTTTGATGAAAGGTTTGAGTGTTTTGCATACGTAGCGGCAAAGCTAGAGGCAGATAGGAGTATCCAGGGAAGTGATGCATTGCTTTCTAGAAGACAACGGTGAATTTGTAGGGTTGGCCAGAACCGTATATATGCACCGTATATGACCGTATATTTGGTGATTTCCCTGCCAAAAATACCGTATATGCACCGTATATATAAGGTCCTGGCCAACCCTATGAATGTGTGTTCGTGTATGTCTGCATGGTGAAGCACCACTCCCAAGGCTAGAATGGTGCAAATGAGCAGGAGAGCAGAATTCCCAAACGTCACACATACACACAGGCTGTCGCCACACGCTTTGTGGTGGCAGGTGCAGCAGCAGAAGCACAGATGGAAGCAGATGAGCATAACCCCTATTCGAGCATGTCTACACTTACGTACACACGTACACGCAGGCTGTTGCCACACGCTTTGCGGCGGCACGTGCGGCAGCAGAAGCGCAAATGGAAGCAGATGAGCAGAACCCTTATTTAAGCATATCTACACATACGTAAACACGTACACACAGGCTGTTGCCACACGCTTTGCGGCGGCACGTGCGGCAGCAGAAGCGCAAATGGAAGCAGATGAGCATAACCCCTATTCAAGTATATCCTTACATACGTACACACGTACACACAAGCTTTCGCCACACGCCCTGTGGTGGTAGGTGCAGCAGCAGAAGCAAAGATGGAAGCAAATGAGCATAACCCCTATTCAAGCATATCTACGCATACGTACACGCGTACACGCAGGCTGTTGCCACACGCTCTGTGGTGGTAGGTGCAGCAGCAGAAGCACAGAAGGAAGCAGATGAGCAGAACCCCTACTCAAGCATATTTTCATACGTACACACGTACACGCAGGCTGTTGCCTCACGCTTTGTGGTGGCAGGTGCAGCAGCAGAAGCACAGTTGGAAGCAGATGGGCATAACCCCTAATCAAGCATATCTACACATACGTACACGCGTACACGCAGGCTGTTGCCTCACGCTTTGCGGCGGCACGTGCGGCAGCAGAAGCGCAAATGGAAGCAGAAAAACAAGAAGAGCGGATGACAGTGTTCAGGGAGCAAAAAGAGGTGGCTAAAAGGGCTAGCACGCCCGAGCAAGCACAGTCTGGCATTCCACCGGTAACTCCTCCAGGTGGTGAGTAAAAGTGTGGGCAACGAAAAAAGAGACGCTTGCTAGCAGCACTCTGAGGGAAGGCGATGATTTAACAGGCTTGATCAATTATAGTCTGTCTCTCCTCAGGCAACCCCTCCAGGTGAGAGTTTTAAGTGTGGGTAAAAGGAAAGAGACACTTGCTAGCAGCAACACAAGGCTAGGCAATAACGCATGTGGCCAGCGGGGTGTGCGTAGCAAAGCGGAGTGTGCGTAGCAAAAGCACTGTGGGCAGGGTGGGGGTATATGTAGGGTTGGCCAGAACCGTTATTATACGGTGTATGCACGGTATTTTTGGCAGGGAAATTAGCAACAGTGCACTTGGTGACAGGATGCTCAGCAAGGTTGCTCAGGCAAAAATGAGGTTGCTCAGGCAAAGTAAAGGTAGCTCAGGCAAGATCAAGGTTCCCCGGGCAAGATCAAGGTTGCTCAAACAGAAATAAGATTACTCAGGCAAAATTGAGGCTGCTCAGGCAAAAATAAGGTAGCTCAGGTAGATCTAAGGTTACTCAGGCAAAATCACGGTTGCTCAAGCAAAATCAAGGCAGCTCAGGCAAAATCAAAGCAGCTCAGGCAAAATCAAGGCAGCTCAGGCAAATAAATAATTTTGCTCAGGCAAAATCAAGGTAAAATTAAGGTAGCTCAGGCAAAGTTAAAAGGTTGTTCATGCAAAATTAAGGTTGCTCAGGCAAAAACAAGGCTCAGGTGAAATTGAAGCCTCAGGTAAAAATGAGGCTGCTCAGGCAAAAACGAGGCTGCTCAGGCAAAGTTAAGGTAGCTTAGTAAATGCAAGGTTACTCAGGCAAAAGTAAGGTTGCTCACGCAAAAACGAGGTTGCTCAGGCAAAAATGAGGCTGCTCACGCAAAAACAAGAATGCTCAGGCAAAGTTAAGGTGGCTCAGGTAAATATATGGTCACTGAGGCAAAGATGAAGATGAAGTGGTCGTGACCAGGATGTTACAAGAGAGTAAAGAAAGAGGGAAACGCCGTCAATCTCGATCGTGGAATCACGGACGGGGAGGGAACTTGGCAAACACTTCACAGTTCCGTTCTGTGACATGCCTTTGTGTGTCATCCTACGTGCCTACGTGTTTCATCCTATGTGCTTACGTGTGTGTCATCCTACGTGCCTACGTGTGTCATCCTACGTGCCTACGTGTGTTATCCTGTGTGCCTACGTGTGTCATCCTATGTGCCTACGTGTGTGTCATCTTATGTGCCTACGTGTGTCATCCTACCTGCCTACGTGTGTCATTCTATGTGCCTTCGTGTGTCATCCTACGTGCCTACGTGTGTCATCCTACGTGCCTACGTGTGTCACCCTATGTGCCTACATGTGTCATCCTATGTGCCTACGTATGTGTCATCCTGTTTGCCTATGTGTGTCATCCTTTGTGCCTACGTGTGTGTCATCCTATGTGTGTCATCCTCCGTACCTACGTGTGTGTCATCATATGTGTGTCATCCTATGTGCCTACGTGTGTCATCCTATGTGCCTACGTGTGTCATCCGTACGTGCCTGCGTGTGTCATCCTACGTGTGTCATCATATGTGCCTACATGTGTCATCCTACGTGCCTACGTGTCATGTACTTTTGCTCCTATGTGCTGCCCCAATATGTGATCGTAACTGCGCCAGTTGTGTTCAAAGCCTGGCTCTGCTGCTGTGTAATGCTGCTGTGTATTGCTGCTGTGCTTGAGCAATGACCTGACCATAATGATGAGTCGAACAGGTTTCAGGCTTTGTACTGACTGTCTGAACTGCTCCTTGACAAACCAGCCAACCGCACTTGCACACATGCCCAAGTTCACCCAAAGCTCTCAGACGTCGCACACAAACTTGAACGCGAAAAGCATCCTTACAAACACACACACTAATACACACACAGGGGCCAGCACGCCAGCTGAAGACAGACGTGCACAGCTCGCTTCAGCAAAGGCACAAAAGCAGGAGTCAAAAAGCACCCCAAACTCTCGCAGGCTTGCCTACCCCACAGAGGCTCGTGTAAGCCCCCGTGTCGCCATATCTCCATGGAAACGAACACAATTACGCACAGTCAGCCGTAAGGCTAAGGGAGAGGTAGGATTGTATGGGGTTGTGAGTTTGTGGGTGTGGGTGTGGGTGTGGGTGTGGGTGTGGGTGTGGGTGTGGGAGTGTGTTTGTGCGTGTGGGTGGGTGTGGTTGTTGATGTGGGTGTGGGTGTGGGTGTGGGTGTGGGTGTGGGTATGGGTATGGGTGTGGGTGTGGGTGCTTCTTAACATTCCATCTTTTGGGTACCTACGACTGGATATGTGTGCGTCAACACAAAAGAAATTTCACCAACCTTCTTTGGCATAGGAGAGTGCCCGGCCAGGAATTCATGCATACCGTATGTAAATTAAACCACCCTCCCCTCAATGTTTTTGAGAGGGTAATTAAGGATGTAATGCTCATGTGTGGACACATGCAGGATGCTGCAGAGAGCACGCCCCAGCGCAGACTTATGAACACCCAGCGAAAACCTGCGATCCATTACATACTTGGCACACACACACACACAAACAAACAAACAAACAAACAAACAAACAAACAAACAAACAAACAAACAAACAAACAAACAAATACAAAAAAGCATTTGCTGTACGTACACATGCCGGGTGCCGCAGATAGCACGCCCCAGCAACTCATCAAGAATAATAATGAAGATAAATTTGCTAATTGCATATATTCACTGTGCTGCAGGTAGCATGCCCCAGCGCAATACTCTTTACACCAGAGCCAAAATTCAAGATCATACACTTATCTCTGTCCTCGGTCACTTTGTTGCCGGGGGTGCGCAGTTTTTTTTCCATTTGGATATACCCATACAAGAATGTAAAAATAAGGGTGGGCTATAGAAGATTTGAACTACTCAGACCGTAAAGTATTACTGAATGCTGTATGTGTATGTGCAGGTAAAGTAATACTAAATGCTGTATGTGTATGTACGGTAAAGTATTACTAAATGCTGTATGTGCACGTGTGGTAAAGTATTACTAAATGCTTTATGTGCACGTGTGGTAAAGTAATACTAATTGCTGTATGTGTATGTACGGTAAAGTATTACTAAATGCTGTATGTGCACGTGTGGTAAGTGTTACTAGATGCTGTATGTGCATGTACGGTGAAATATTACTAATTGCTGTATGTGCATGTACGGTAAAGTAATACTAAATGCTGTGTGTGCACGTGTGGTAAGTATTACTAAATGCTGTATGTGCATGTGCAGGGTGTAACAGATACCACGCCCCAGCGCAATCCTCTATACACCAGAGTGCACCGTTCCTCCTCCATGGCCATACGTAAGTTTCAGTGCTCACTTTCTCGTCGTGTTTCTCACTCACATTTTGGTCGTGTTGTTTCACTTTTCTGTCGTGTTTCTCACTCACATTTTGGTCGTTTTTTTTTTAATTTTCTATGTGTGGGTGTGTGCGTAAGTGTGTGCGTGTGAATATGTGTATGTGAGTGTGTGTGTGCTGTGGGTGTGTGCGTAAATTTGTGCGTGTGAATATGTTTATGTGAGTGTGTGTGTGTGTATTTATGTGTAAGTATGTGCGTATTTATGTGTCAGTATGTGCGTAAGTGTGTGTATGTGTGTGTGATTTGGGTGTGTGCATTTGTCGCGCAAACCTGCCTTGGTAACACACACTACACTAAATCACCCACTGCTCTTACTTACACTCTGTAAAAACATACACACACACACACACTTAGCACACACACACACAAACCTAGCACACACACAAACCTAGCTTGCACACATAACACACACATGCACGCATATACAGACACAAACACACACACACGCTTGTTCCATGTACACGCAGGCTTCCGTCCGCTTGCCAGAACGCATTCCAAGCGTGCAGAGGTGTGTGCCTAGAAGGGTTGGACCATAACCATATCCGCTCACTGTGTATGACTGCAAATATATGGGAACTTTCCCTGCCATGAATACTTTAAAATTAATGTATACTCATCGTATTAATCTGCAAATACATGGGAACTTTTTCCCTGCCGTGAAGACCGTAAATACGCTGTTAATAGTTAGTACATACATATGAATGGTTCTGGCCAACCCTGGTGCTTAGCTCTCTAGTGTAATGCCCTAGTGGCTAGCTCTCTAGTATAGTGCCATGGTGATAGTGCCCTAGTGCCTAGCTCTGTGTATGTGGTGATCTATCTGTCATAGAATCAATTGTCCCTTTCACTGTTTTTATGAATTCGACCAGTATAGTGCCTTGGTGATAGTGCCCTGGTGCTTAGCTATCTATTATAGTGCCCTAGTGCCTAGCTATCTATTATAGTGCCCTGGTGCCTAGCTATCTAGTATAGTGCCCTAGTGCCTAGCTATCTATTATAGTGCACTGGTGCTTAGCTATCTAGTATAGTGCCCTGGTGCCTAGCTATCTAGTAAAGTGCCCTGGAGCCTAGCTATCTATTATAGTGCCCTGCTGCTTAGCTGTCTAGTATAGTGCCCTGGTGCCTAGCTATCTAGTATAGTGCCCTAGTGCCTAGCTATCTATTATAGTGCACTGGTGCTTAGCTATCTAGTATAGTGCCCTGGTGCCTAGCTATCTAGTAAAGTGCCCTAGTGCCTAGCTATCTAGTATAGTGCCCTAGTGTCTAGTTATCTAGTATAGTGCCCTGGTGCTTAGCTATCTAGTATAGTGCCCTAGTGCCTTAGCTATCTAGTATAGTGCACTGGTGCCTAGCTATCTAGTATAGTGCCCTAGTGCTTAGCTGTCTAGTATAGTGCCCTGGTGCTTAGCTATCTATAATAGTGCCCTATTGCCTAGCTATCTAGTATAGTGCCCTAGTGCCTAGCTATCTAGTATAGTGCCCTAGTGCCTAGCTATCTACTATAGTGCCCTAGTGCCTAGCTATCTAGTATAGTGCCCTAGTGCCTAGCTATCTAGTATAGTGCCCTAGTGCCTAGCTATCTAGTATAGTGCACTGGTGCCTAGCTATCTAGTATAGTGCCCTAGTGCTTAGCTGTCTAGTATAGTGCCCTGGTGCTTAGCTATCTAGTATAGTGCCCTGGTGCCTAGCTATCTATTATAGTGCCCTAGTGCCTAGCTATCCAGTATAGTGCCCTAGTGCCTTAGCTATCTAGTATAGTGCCCTAGTGCCTTAGCTATCTATTATAGTGCCCTAGTGCCTAGCTATCTAGTATAATGCCCTAGTGCCTAGCTATCTAGTAT
>Ga0307974_1000722_pt1 | contig 21243 bp, 17 predicted proteins | sample OrgLakmetagen784_FD_201812 | JGI IMG/M metagenome (GOLD analysis project Ga0307974, IMG submission 201812) | Saline water microbial communities from Organic Lake, Antarctica - #784 | ecosystem: Environmental > Aquatic > Non-marine Saline and Alkaline > Saline | place: Antarctica: Organic Lake... | reverse complement strand
CGTCTCACGAAAGCTGGGGATTGTCTTCAGATCGCGCTGGTGGCCTTCGGTGGCCAGAACTGGATGAACACAGCGCCAGATCGGTCAGCAGTTTTTGCAGAAGATTGAGAGGCTGATGACGGATAGTGCCAAATCTCACGGACCGCACCGCCATGCCAGATGCCAAGAGCTTACCCGCCGCCATACCTGGAGGCACATCTTGGATATCTTCAACACTTTGCCCGAAAACTGTTAAACCAAGAAGTGCACACAGGCCCCCTGCCCTGCCGATCCGTGGATCGCGAGGGCCAATTGCTTAACACCAATAGTGTTAAATGCCTTTCCGGCCCAAAGGAGACATCCGCCATCCGGTTCGAGGCCGCACCGCAGCTTTCGCATTCCTGTCGTTCGTGCCGATGCAGCATTTCGACGGCTGAAACGTCGGTTGTGCAGGATATGCTTGTCTTTTACGGTCGGTGGTCTTGTCACGCTGAAGACGACGCTGATCTGCGTCAATGCCACGAGCCTTAAAAGGGCACACTATCGCCACGCCAGAGAGTAAGAATTCCATGATGTGCAGCACTCGCGCTGGATTTGGAAAGCGGGGCATCGGTCGGTTTCTCTTATGGACTGCGTTCAACCATAGCGCGCAACGCAGCCCACTCTCATCGTATTTGCGCCAAAAATGGGGAGGCAAGATTTTTCATGATCGAAGTTGAACATATTGGTGAACATGGCATGATCGAGATCCGGATGACGGCCCCGGTTTCCGACAGCGACTACGAAGAGAGGCTCATGCCGGCAATCGACAAGGCCATTGTCGGTGGCGATTACCTTCGCATGCTGGCCATCGTCGAGGCCGGATTCTCGGACTTCACGCTGGGTGCCATAATGCAGGACGCACGCCTCGGTCTCAAACATTGGCGCGGTTTTGATCGCGTGGCTGTGGTGACCGACAACGGCGCGCTCACGAAGGCCATCGGAGCCTTTTCCGTTTTCATGCCCTGTCCCGTTGCGATCTTCGAGATGAGCGACGTGGATGATGCACGCCGCTGGCTGCGAGAGAGCATCGGCAGTATTCAGAAAGAGGAGATGGGAGACGGTGTGCTTCATGTGTCGCTACTGGGAAAGGTCGACATCGAGCAATATGAAAACGACATTGAGGACCTGAACAGTTTCTTTGCAGGGCATGAGAAAGTCCGGCTCCTGATCGATCTCCGCAAGTTTGACGGGTGGCAAGGTTTCGGTGCGCTCAGGGATCACTTCCATCTTGTCCGCGGCCATGCCAACCGGGTCGAACGGGCTGCCGTCGTTGGAAACGCCGGCTGGCAAGATATGGCCGTCCAGATCGGCAGGCGCGCCTTCGATATCGATGCCAGACACTTTCCAACAGAAGAGCTTGAGGAAGCGAAATCCTGGCTCGTCGGGTGAGTCAACAGTCGATCGGTTCCCGATTGGAAATTGGGGCACCCAGCTGTGCGTGAAGGAAGGGCGGCTTCAGAACAGAAGAAAATCCCTTTGTCCTCGATGCCATCGTCGGCCCGGCTTCTTGCGCCGGGCCAGCAACGCGGCACGCGAGTCTGGGCCCTGTGGCCGGTGGATCGACGTGGACCGGCCCAGACCGGTCACTCGTCGGTCGCTCCAACGCCGCACCGCAGACTTCGCTTTGCGGCCATTCGTGCATCTCGCAGCATTTTTTTAGGTGGAAGACCGTAGTGCTGCGTATTCCACGGCATGTGGCCACCTGTTCCACGCGCATGTGGCCACTTGTTCCGGGGGATCCGCCCACCTGTGACGCGTTGCCGTGAGGCAGTGGATTTTGGCTATCAGGTCTGAGGCCTTTCGTCATCCATTTTGGCGATGGTTTTGCGCAAGCACGCCCCCTCGAGCTCGAGGCGGTAGGAGGCGACAAGACCTGCCAGGTCGTGCCGGCGTTCGACTTCCCGCAAGAGCGTCAGTCCGGCATCGGAACTCATCTCCGCGCCGTCAAAATTGAGAAGGATGGGTTTGCCGTTCAAGGGTGACAAAGCGGGTGCGGCGACGGTAGACTGTGTCATGGTGAGGGGACATAAATTGGAAACTGAATTTTCTGGCGTCGACAACCGAAAAATACCAGAATTCAATAGTTTATGCCAACATCAATACACCCTTATGAATAATCCAGGTTAGATAGGTTTGGCGCCGCTCAACCATGGTTACGCTTCGGTGCCGATCCAACCCTTGGCACACCGATGCCGTTGGGGGGCGGTTACCTCGTCAAAGCCGGTCGGGCTGACACATGGCGCTCCCGGACGGCACGTGATGCCGTGCCGGTAACGCTTCCGCGATCCTGTAGTCGCGGACTTGGTCAGCCTTTTTCCGACACTTCCTGAGCGGGCGGCAAAATATCGGCAAGCTTCAACCGTTGGATCTTGCCCGACGGCCCTTTGGGCAGCTCCGCCATGAAATGCACTCGGTCAGGCGATTTGAACGGCCCCAGCCTGTCTCGGCAAATGTCGATCAGCTGCGCCGGGTCGAGCGCCGAGCCCTCGCACACGCGAACCGCCGCCTCGATCGTCTCACCGTAGCGCGTGCAGGGCCTGGCAAAGGCCGCCGCCTCCACCACATCGGGGTGGGAATAGAGCACCTCGTCCACCTCACGCGGGGCGATATTCTCGCCACCCTTGATTATCAATTCCTTCAGGCGACCGGTCACGAAAACATACCCGTCACCGTCCATCCGCGCCAGATCGCCCGTCCTGAGCCAGCCGTTGCGAAAGGTGCCAAGGGTCGCGTCGGAGTTCTTGAGGTATTCGAGCATCACGTTTGGTCCGCGCACCACGATCTCGCCCTCAGTATCAGCGGGCGTCTCATTCCCCTCGCCGTCTTGGATCTGCACCTCGCAGCCATAGGCGATACCCGGCGAGCCGATCTTGCGCGTCTGAGGCGGCAGCGGGTTCGACAGGATCTGCGCCGCCGTTTCGGTCAGTCCCATGGTCTCGATGATCGGCACATCAAAGCGGGCCTCGAAGGCCGATTGCGTCTCGACCGCCAGCGCCGAAGAGGCCGAGCGGCCGAACCGCAACCGCCCGCGACACTTCGCACCGGGCTCGTCCTCACCATGCAGGAGATGCGAGATGATCGTTGGCACGACCGAGAACCAGGTGACCCTCGCCTCCCCCGCCTGCGCCCAGAATTGCGACGCCGAAAAGCGCGCCGTCATCGCAAGCGACCCACCAGAGACGAGGCTGCCCATCACAGTTACGCACAACCCGTTGATGTGATAGACCGGCAGCACGCAGAAGCCCCGGTCCTGCGGTCCCAGACAATGCGCCACAGCGGTGGTCCAGCCGCCCGCCAGTAGGCTGGCATGGCTGTGCACGACGCCTTTGGGCCGGCCCGTGGTGCCCGATGTATACATGAGCAGCGCATGATCGTCCGGCGTGACCTCGTGCAGCGCGGCGTCGTCCGCCGCCTCCAGCAGCAGTGTCTCGAGACCCGCGCCCGCCGCACCCGCGAACAACTCGGCGCAATCGGGGTGCACATAGGCAAAGCGAGCCTCAGAATGCTCGAGCGCATAGGCGATGGCATCGCGCCCCGCGGCAAGGTTGATCATCACCGCGCGGAACCCGCCATAGACCGCCCCGTAAAACGCGCAGAGCGCCTCTGGGCTGTTCGGGGCCATCACGGCCACGCTCTCGCCCCTGGCCACCCCTCGCGACGTCAGCGCCCTGGCAAAGCCGATGGCTCCCTCGCGCAGCTCGTGCCAGCTCAGTTCGGCCCCTCTCTCGGGAAACACAACCGCCACGCCGCCGACATCGGCATCGGCGCGCATATCCAGCCAGTCGCGGATTGTCCCCTTGGGCGGGGTGTCTTCGGTCATCTTCATTTGCCGACCTCCTCCCAGTAACGCGCGAAAATATCCTCAAGGCTCGGCTCGCGCGGCGAGATTTCCCGAACGATCCTGGTGGATTGCAGGTAATGCCGCCAATGCAGGTTCTCATGCGTGGTGTTCCCGCCCCAGGATCCGCAGCCCATCGACAACGAGAATGGCATGCCGTTGGTGAAGGACCCGCCGACGGCGAACGTGTGCGGCTGGTTGACGATCACACGGCTGGTGGGAATTACCCTCGCGAGGATCATCGGGCGCGAGTCGTCGCTGCTGTGCAGCCCCACGGAGTGGCCCGCGCCCTGGTGCAGCTGGATCGCGCGCGTCGTCTCCACCGCCGCGTCGAAATCCGGCACGCGATAGAACGCCAGTACTCGGCTGAGTTTCTCGCCGCTCAACGGGTGATCGGGTCCGATGCCGTCGGTCCGCACGGCGATGTACTCGGTCTCCTCGGGCACCTTCCCGCAAAGCCCGAGGGCTGCGATCATCCTGTCGGAATCCTGGGCGATAACCTCGCGGTTCAGGTCCCCGTCCGGCCACATGGCCGAGACGATGGCAGCCTCATCCTCGACCATGGCGCCGCCCGCGGCGGCCATGGCCTCTACAAATGCGTCGTGGATCGCGTCGACCACCACCACCGCGTTCTCTGACGAACAGGATGTGGCGTTGTCGAAACATTTCGATGCGCGGATCTTCTCCGCCGCCGCCGCAAGATCGGCGGTTTCGTCGACGATCACCGTCGCGTTGCCTGCGCCCACGGCCACCGCGGGGGTGCCCGCCGTCTGCGCGCGATGCACGTTATTCTGGCTGCCGGTGCAAACGATCTTGTCGCAGCCCTGCATCAGGGCATGGGTCTTTTCCTTCGAGCCCGGGGGCGGCACCATCTGCACGAGGTCCGGATCCTCGCCGAACTTGGCGAACTCCGCGTGGATATAGCCGAGCAAGGTCTCACAGCTGGCCACGCCCTTGGGCGACGGGGCCACGACTATGGAGTTGCCACATTTCACCGCGTTGATGATGTTGTTCGCCGGGGTCGCTGCCGGGTTCGTCGAAGGGACGATCGCCCCCACCACGCCCATCGGGCGGGCAATCTCGGTGATTCCAGTTGCGGGGTCGTCCGAGATCACCCCCCATGTCACCGCATCCTTGATGTCGCGCATCAGGCCCAGCGTCTTGCGGTGGTTCTTGATGATCTTGTCATCCACGTTGCCGAGGCCGGTGGTTTCCACGGCCAGCTCGGCCAGGACGCGGTTGCGGGCGGGCTCCATGATGGCCCATGCCACTGCCTGCGCCGCCCGGTCGTACCGCGCCTGGCTGCCCTCCAGCTCGTAGCGGGCCTGCGCGGCGCGGGAACGGGCAATCACGTGTTCCAGCTCAACCAGCGGGTCCATAGCGGTCATCTCTCCACCTCCCTCTTGCAATGACCGGGGCGCACGCGGCGGGCGCGCACCCCGGCAGGTTTGACGTCAGAGCCCTTCGAGGAGCTCCTCGAGGGTGTCCTGGCGGGCCTGCCACATCTCGATGACCTCGTCGCGGGTCATGACATGCATCGGGCTGCCACCCTCCTTCATCTTGCCGACGACGCGCGAGTTGCGGAACATCTCGGGCACCGTATCGGCCAGCTTGTCGATGATCGGCTGCGGCGTGCCGGCGGGCACCATGATGCCGCGGAAGTTCACCGACGCATTGTCGATGTCGTATCCCTGCTCGGCCATGGTCGGCACTTCGGGCAGGAAGTCGTTGCGCTCGACATCGAACACGCCGAGGATCTTGACGTTGCCCGCCTCTTGCGCGCGGAAGGCATCCGACAGGTTGTTGACCCCGCCCAGCACGTCAGCGGCGATGACGGCCTTCATGGCCCCCGCGCCGCCCTGGCTGTTGGGGATGTAGGCCAGATCCACGCCGGTAGCCTTTTCGAGCTGGAGTGCTGCGATGTGGTGCCCCACGAAGAGCCCCGCGCCCGAAAAGGTCAGACCGCCGGGGTTTTCCTGCGCATAGCTAACCACGTCCTGCATCGAGTCGAAATCGCTGTCGGCGGAGACCACGAAGACCGCCGGGTCGGCGCCCCAGTTGGCGATCGGCTCGAAGCTGTCGGTGGAATAGCTCACGCCACCCTCGATCGACTGGGCGATGAAATGCGGCACGTTGTAGGCGGCCAAGTCATAGCCGTCGGCCTCGGCCTGGGTGGCAAAGTGGTTCCAGCCCACGCGGCCTCCGGCGCCGGCGCGGTTGACGATCGCGATCGGCACCCCGAGCGCGTCCTCGTTGGCGGCAGTCATGGTCACGATCCGCGCCTGGAAATCGGTGGCACCGCCGGCCCCGTAGCTTACCATCAGCGTGATGGGGCGTTCGGGATAGTTCTCGTGCATGTCGGCCAGCGCGGCCCCGCTCGTCGAGATCAGCGCCACCGACGCGGCTGCGATAAGTCGTTTCATCGTTTCTCCTCCCGTTGGGTTGGTTCGGCCGTCATCGCGGCTCAGAAAAGGATCTCCTGCGGTGTGCGCACGTTGAGCAACATCGCGAAGAGACCGTACATCACCACAACGAAGCAGGCGGTGACGATCGCGCGCCTGACCCAGCTGCGCGGCTCGTCGTGCGGCGAGGGGTCATAGAGCGTCAAGAGAATGAATACGGTAAGCGCCGTGGCGGTATAGAAGCCGAGCGTGCTGGCCGCCCAGAAGACATAGACCAGCGCGACGATCAGCCCCGGCCCGAGACGGAGGACCGCCGTGCGGTCCAGCCCGTTGCCCACCTTGGTCTTGCCCACGAGCGCCTTACCGAAGGTCCAGAGCGCCAGGACCGCGAAGAAGCTGGAGATGATCCGCGGAAACAGGAAGGCTCGGGAGGGCTCCGCGGTAAAGCTGATATAGGCCACGACGACGCCCAAGGCAGCGACCAGCCCGCTCGCCAGTATGTGTTGGGATTGCCAGTAGGTTCTCACGAGGACGCCTCCTCTTCTTCACGGCCGACGACCTGGTCCTTGGTGGTGTACCGGCTGTGGCGCAGCTCCATCCAGACCGAGTAGATGACCGAGACGAAAACGACCGAGATCAGGATCAGGTTGAGCGTTCCGGTCATGAAATATACCCACAGGTTCGACGTCGCGTTGGCGATCATCGCGCCCTCCACGAAGTTCGCCTCCGCGATCGGACCGAGGATCAGCCCGAGCACCAGCGGCGCCGCGGAAAAGCCGAAGCGCTCGAGGAAATACATCCCCGTCCCGAGCGCCGCCATGACGTAGACGTCGCCCATGGAGTGCTGCACGGAATAGCTGCCGAACACGGCCAGCGAGAGCACGATGGCCGCCATCACCGCGTTCGGCACCTGCGCCACGCGCGCCGCGAGGCCGGCCACGTAGAGCCCGAACACGCACATCAGGATCTGGCCGAACAGCATCGAGTTGATGAAGGTCCAGGCGACTTCGGGGTGGTTGTCGAAGAGATCGCTGCCGGGGAAGATCCCGTGGATCAGAAGGCCGCCCAGGAGCACCGCCGCCGTGGGCGAGCCGGGGATCGCCAGCGTCAGGAGCGGCACGAGGCTCGGCCCGACCATGGCGTTGTTGGCGCTTTCGGCCGCGATCAGCCCCTCGCTGTGGCCCGTGCCGAACTTGTGGCTCTCCGAGCTCATCTTCTTGGACTGGTCATAGGCCACCAGCCCAGCGATCTGGCCGCCCACGCCAGGGATCATCCCGATGAACGAGCCCGTGAGCGTGCCGATGGTCAGCGCGCGCGAGCGTCGGAACACCTCCGCGATCGCCTCGCCGATCGGGTGCGGCTCCACGCTCAGGGCCTCGGCGCCGGAGGGCCTGCGCCCGTAGGCAAACATCGTGATCACCTGCGGAATGGCGAAGAGCCCGATCAGCGCCGGGATGATGTTGATCCCGCCCGAGACCGCGTCGTGAAAGATGAAGCGCTGCGCGCCCATCATGTCGTCGAAGCCGATGGTCGCGAGCCAGAGCCCGATGCAGCCCGACAGCAGCCCCTTGACCACCGACGGCGAGTCGAGCGACCCGATCACCGTCACCCCGAGGATCGCGAGCCAGAAAAGGTGCGATGGCCCGAAGGCGAGCGCCCATTCCGCGAGGATCGGGGTGATCGTGATGAGCAGCCCCACCCCGAACAGCCCGCCGATCAGCGACGACACGAAGGCCAGCTGCAGCGCCTTCGCCCCCTGCCCGTTCCGGGCCATGACGTGCCCGTCGAGCATGGTGGCGATATTGGCCGGCGCGCCGGGGATCTTGAGAAGAATGGCGCTCACGGCGCCGCCCGCCACGGTCGAGGTGTAGACCGATCCCAGGAGGATCAGCCCCTGCGTCGCGTCGAGCTGGAACGTGAACGGGATCAGCAGCGCAACGGCCATGGTCGGCGAAAGCCCGGGCGTCGCGCCGAGGATCAGACCACCGATCGAGCCGAGCAGCAACAGCCCGAAGTTGATCGGCGTGAACACGTCCCCGATATAGCTTACGAATTCCACTTGGGCGGCCTCCCTTTCCTCCAAGTTGACTTTTTATCGTAAGCCATGAAAATAGCATTGCAAATGTTTTCATTATTTTCTTCGGAATCGCAGGTAAATGGCTGGATCAAAAAACAAAAACTCGGACATCGTCGCCGTTGCGAAGGCGGCGCGTGTCTCGCCCTCCACGGTGTCGCGGGCCTTCAACCACCCCGATCTGGTCAAGGCCACGACTCGCAAGAGGATCGATGCCGCGGTGCGGCGTCTGGGCTATATCCGCAACCGCGCGGCGCGGACGATCCACGGTATCCGGAGCGGTACGATCGGCCTGATTGTTCCCACCATCGACCACACGATCTTCGCCGAGCTGATTCAGAGCTTCTCAGACGCTGTGGGCGAGCAGGGCTTTACCATCCTGCTCGCCTCGCATGACTACAGCCTTGAGCAGGAATACGCCCTGACCCGCAAGATGCTGGAGCATCGTGTCGACGGGATGGCCCTGATCGGCATCGAACACGCGAGAGATACATACGTTCTGCTGGATCAACAGAACATCCCCGCGATCCTGCTGTGGAATGTGGACGAAGGCTCGCCTCTCCCCTGCGTCGGCTCCGACAACTATCTCGCCGGGCGCCTCATCGGCGACCATTTGACAGGCCTCGGCCACCGAGATGTCGCCGCGCTATTTCCACCTCTGGGTGGCAATGATCGCGCCGGACGGCGCTTCAGCGGGATGATGGACGCGCTGAACACGGCCGGGTTCGACATCCACGCGTACCGCCGGCTCGAGACCACGTACAGCATCTCCGACGCCAAACGCGCCGTGCTCGGCCTGATCTCGGAGGGTCCGATGCCGAGCGCCATTCTATGCGGCAACGACGTGCTGGCTTGGGGCGCGCTGCACGCCCTCGCCCGCGCGGGGGCCCATGTGCCCGGCGATGTCAGCGTGACGGGCATCGGTGATTTCAAGGGCTCGCGCGAAATGGAGCCGCCGCTGACCACCGTCCGCATCCCGGCCCAGCAGATCGGCATAAGAGGCGCTCAGATGATCATCGCCTCAATCACCGGATCCGACACCGATCCACAGAACGCCCTGCTCGCGCCCGAACTCAAGGTTCGCGCCACGTGCCGCGCAGTCCGCGTGTCGTGGCGTTGACGTGACCAAAGGCCGTGCGGGGGCTGGCCCAGAGCTACGGACCCGAGGTCCGATCCGCATCAACAGCATCCCCGCATCCGACACCAATCCACGCCGGGGACCGCGCGGAATAAAGTGTGAGGATTCGGTTCACGGGCCAAGCGGCAAGCGCCCCCTGTCGCCCGCCGCGAGCCTCATGTTTCCGGATCTCGTCTGGAATACCTCATCCAAGCTCTGTCGCAAAAGGTAATCCGGGCCTGCCACCGCCCCACAAACCCTGACCGATAATAGGTATTTCCCCCGCATTCCCCAAGTAATCCGCTGATTTCGCTGTCCTGACCTTAATATTGCCTAAATACTTCAGGGTGTTGATGACTTTGAATGGCATTTTTCATGGATCACACAGAGGGTGCGAGCTTGCAGCGGTAAGTTCGGGTGGATTGGGCTCCTTGCAGTCATGCGGCAGTGCAGCGCTCTTGGCGGGTTGGGGCCTATCTGAATGTCGGCTCCCAGATTCTCCACACGTTCACCTTGCCATCGCAGCGAATGACCGGAATCCGCCCTCTCTTCCGGATGTCGCGTCAGCAGAGCGGGGGATGATGCGCCCGCAGCGAAGGGACGAAAGGTCCGCGCTGCCACCTTCACCCCCAGGGATATGCTGCACACCGGTGCGAATGGCCGGTTCGGTGAAGCCGCACCGCAGCGTCGACGAGAACAGCGAATGACCGGAATGGGCCGAAAGCACCGGGCAGCGCGTCAGATTTACCGATGCCCGATCCAGCCGCGATCATCGGTGAAGGCGCGCGCGTCGGAGATTTCTGTGGGGCCGTAGCCGTCTGGCAAACTGTCCAGACGCTCGAGCGGCCGAAAGGATGCCGCGAGGAGGATATTGGCTTGGCCCTGCGCGTTCATCTGGCCCTGAACGGCCCCGACGTTCGGATAAAGCTCGCGCAGGATCGCATGGACGCCGCGCGCGAGGCGGCCATCGGGGGCATCCAGAAGGTTCACATAGACCGGGCCATCGACGATCTCCCTCAGGCGGGCGAAGGTCTCGCGCGTGACCAGATGCGCCGGGACCGAGCCGGAGGAGAACGCGTCCATCACGGCGGCGTCGAAGCGTTGATCGGTTTCGTTCAGGAATACACGCCCGTCGGCGTGTACGATGCCGAGCCGACCGTCGGCGCGGTCATCTTCGGAGACGTCATAGCCGGTCTGCGCGATCATGTCCGCGGCGCCCGGCATGTGCACGCGCACCACCTGCGTCACCAGTGGGTCGATCTCGACAGCCACCGCCTTGGCCTCCGGCCGCGATGCGAGCAGCTTTGTCGGCAGCGTGTACCCGCCGCCGCCGACGAACAGAACCGATGCCTCCAACCCCAGATCGCGATCCATGCGCGCCCAGAGCCACTCGGTATAGCTCAGAACCAGTTCGACCGTGCCATTGTCGGCCTCGGCCGACGTGACCCGCTCGGCGGCTTGCACCGTGCCGTCCGAGACGAGGCGCACCTCCGGGCCCCGCTGGACGACATGCAAGCAGGACAGACCGGATTCGTACTGGCAGGCCGGGGATCCGGCGAGGCCTGCAAAGCCGACGAACCCCGCGGCCGCGATGATCACGCCGGGGTTCCCCTTATGGCCGCCGCGTATCAGGGGCAGGCAGAGCAGCGCCACGGCCCCACAGGCCGCAAAGGTCGCCGTCGAGCCGATCAGGGGCAAGGTCACGAACCCGGCGAGGATGGCGCCGAAGATCGCCCCGACCGACCCCGCGGCCAGCACGAACCCCAGCGACGATCCCTCGCGGCCCGGCCGCGCCTCGATCGCGAGTTTCGCAAGCAGGGGCGAAGGCAGGGTTACGCAAACAGACGCCGGGAAGAACACGAGGATCACGCTGAGCATCATGCCACCCGTGCCGCGCGCGCCCCAGGCATGCACGAGGCCGAGCAGCGTCGGCGACACGGCCATCAGGACCGCCGTTGCGACGAGCGCGCTGCGGACAGTGCGCAGGGCGACGGCGCGCGGCCGTTCCGCTACGATTCCCCCGATGGCGCTGCCCAGGGAAAACCCGCCCAGAACCGTCGCGATCACGGTCGTCCAGGTCAGCAGCGACGTGCCGAAGAAGGGCGCGAGCACGCGGCCCGCGGCGATCTCGTAGGTCAGCCCCACGGCCGACAGCACGAGAATGAGGGCGATGGTGACCGAAAAGCGGATGGTAGCCTCCTTGTGGTTTTCAGGGACAACTGAACGGCTTCGCCCCTACATGACCTCGCGAAGTAGCAGGCTTTTCCCGGAAGTCATACCTTCCCCGAATAGAGGGACCGACCGGCTTTTTGTCTGCGTGCAGATAGGCATAGCACCAACCTGAAGCTTCTCGTCATGAAGGATAAGCCCGCAGGGGGCAGGTCACGCTGAATAGAGGAAACGACATGTCCTCTGGCAACCTTTTCACGATCTGTGAGTTCATCGGGCGCCAGATACCGCGCTCGCAAGCGAATGGCGGCAAAGCAGGCTGGAGCAGCATCTTGAAGGCGGATTCAAGGTGCAGTTTGGGCCGTTGCCAGCCAAACCAGCTTAAGAGTTAGAAATCTTCCCGCCATTTGACGGCAGTCATCTGGAGCCAGGTGGGCAGGAGCGGTTTCAAGGTTGGTGTTAGATCCTCATTGGCGGCGCTTCGGATCAGATTGAGAACCTGTTTGTCATCGCGGTTCAGTGCGCGTGTTGGCCAGGCGCCCTTGATGCCATCAACCGCCTGGGCGAAGCCCTTGGTCCAGGCTTGGAAGCGCTTCGGGGGCAGGTCCCGGACCTCTCGGCCGATCTCGCCGAGGATCACAGCCTCGTTCAGCGCGCCATAACGCAACATAAGGATGTCAAGGATCCGTTGAATGGAACCGTGGCCCTTCACCTCGACCCCCTCCATTAGCGGGGTCAGCCATTCATTTGGTGATGCCAATTCCGGCGCGATCAGCACGGCGGTCAGGTAGCCATCGATCTGATCCGATTTGAGCGGGCTGCCTTTGAGCATCTTGGCCAACTCGCCCTGTCGCTCAGCCTCAATTTCAGGTGGCTCGAAATCTTCGGTGTCCCACTCCAGTTCATCGTCGAGATCTTCCATCGCGCGCGCCGCTGCCACCTCCAACGTTTGCCCGAGGATATCCTCAAAGACGGGTATTTTCTTGATGTCCCGTCCAGCCTCCAGCGCCTGGGCGACAACGGCAAAGCTCATCCATGCGTCAGGCGGGGCGCTGCGGTCGTGGCGCAGGATCAGCGCTGATCGGGCAAAGAATTTTGCCCAGCGATCACGCCTTTCCTCAAGATGCCCCGCGACGATCTTTTTTGCGCTGGCGGCGGTTGACGCCTCTTCAAGCGCTGCCATCAAAGTGGCGTCAGAGACGAACCAGCTGCTGGAGATGTCATGCTCTGAGAACCAGTCCCGGCTCTTGCCGACCAACCGGCCGCGGCGGTTGTCTGACAGAGCCGCAAGCTCTCCTTCCGGATCAACAACCGCGAGAAGTGCCGCATGCCCCCCGGTTTGTGGCGTGACATCGCCAACGCCGAACATCGGCGCGACATCCAGGAAGCCCGGCGTCGTCACCGCACCGCGCGCCAACCCGTCGCCAAGAGCGAAACCAATGGCGGGGGCGAGGTAGGAAGGAGACACGTCATGCATCGTCATCGCCTGTTCAATTTGCTCAACGATGGTTCTCTGATCGCTTCTGCTGGAACAAGGAATGACATAAGCGTCCTTCATCCCGTGCCCTTCCTTGATCATTGCCGCGGCCACCGCGCGCGTACTTCCACGGCTACAGACGCCGATAATGCTTTGCGAGCCGGTGCCGTCGGGAAGCGACGTCATCACCCGATGAAGCTGCCAGGGTTGCGGAACAGTTCCACCTGACGGCTCCCGCCGCAGCGCAGTCTTGATCAGTGTATCGAGCGCTTTGCCGTTTGGCAGCCAGTTGCGGATCAGGATGAGGTCGGACAGCAGGGCAGCATCCACCTGCGCGCTTTCCGCGAGTAGCCCGAATCCGGCGATGGCCGCATCGCGCATCTCTGCAACCGGATCGAGCAGAAAGTACCGCCCCACGGCAATCATGCGCGGATCGCCTTGCCCGATCGCCTGCGTCAGAAATGCGTTTGTCACCTGAGCCGGCATTGCGCCCACAACTTCGCGAAGCCCGGTATATGTCTCAAAAGGCGTGGACCCGTCCGGAACAAGCACTTCCGCGAGCCCCGCGACATCCGGAAGCTCAGGTATCTCGTCTCCCGAAAAGGCCTCAAAGGCGTCGGGTGCCGCGCGCAGTTGGTCGGGGGGAGTGAGACCGGCGCGGAGGTAAGCCTGGCAAAGCCCGAAGCAGGTCTCGGCGTCAAGCTCACCTGCCTCAGTCTGTTCTGTCAGCCCTGCCGCGAGGACTTGAAAAAAGTCGTTCGCCCCCGGCTCCTCGTTTTCATGGTTCATTCGCGCCTCGTCCAGGATGCGCGACATGAGGGCAAGACAGTCATCGGTGCGCTCTGTGTCATCTTTGGACAGCGTGTCGACGAGCTCCAGAACCGCTTCCGGATCATGGGAAAGAGACGCCGCCCATCGATCCGCCCACAACAGCGTTCCTCTTGGATCACCGGTGATTGGCCGATCCATTAGACAAGTGTCGACTACTTCAATCAACAATACCTCCCACTTATTCGAGCTGCCTACCGCGTCAAATGCCATAGCGTGCCACCGTTCTCAGCAAAAGCTAACATCGGCAAGTGGTGTCCGAAAGTCGGCTTCGTTCGTTGCCCGTGGGAATTCGACGGGGCCTGAATTGCGCGCGAGTGGCGAATGTCTCCTTCGACGGGCCGCGGCGCAGCGTCTTGTCCCATCGGGGAATGGCAGGATTCCTGCGCATCACCGCCTCTCACGTCGGCCCGCGCTGCACCCGCCGCGAACGGCAGGAATGCGTCAGCTGCACTGCGGCGCGGTGCGAACCGGCGAATGTCTCTTGTGGGCCGCTAATGCTTGAAACAATTTTCTCGGTGCCAAGTTAGAAACTCGGGCCTGGGCCGGTTGGCTGGACGTTCAGGAGCCAAGACCTTGCCTGAAGCATTGATCATAGCCTTTACGGCATCGAGGTCATTGCTCTGTCTGGAGACAAGTATGTTCAGATCGTCAGACAGCCCGACCAATCCTCGGTCAAACATCCAATGTGCGGTTCCGGATAACGCGAGTCCGTTACTCACAATATCTGGACCTTCATGCTCCACCGGTTTGATGTGTGCAGCCTCGGCCTCTGCACGTCCACCACCGTTTATTAGGCGTAGGCCTGTTATCGCGCAGCGTTCACCGTAGGCACTGAGCACATTCTTTCGAAAGTTCCGATCACGAACGGCGCGGTTAGTCAACTGATTGATTCGTTCGCGTGCCGACAGGTGTCGAAAGGGTGCATGTGCCTCTTGAAAGCCACCGATCGGCACGCTTTGATCAGTTCGAGGCAGAATATCGTCATTTTGTCCGAGGCCACGTTCAACAATCCGGGCAAAATCCTCCGGCGATAGTGACCGCACAGCTGCCTGAGCACGGCCAGAGATCTTTCCATCGTCATTCAAAAGGCCCTGCTCAACAACATCGTCAGCATCGCGAAATGGTACCGGATCACCGAAGTCGAGATACGTTCCGGGCTCGATGATGGCTAAGTGCATGTCAGCGTTTCGGGCGTCGGCAATAATCTCTTGTACTTTGGCTACGGCAAAATAACCCTTGGTATTTTTAACCTTGCTGGGTTCGAGGTAAACGATCCAGTCACCTTCACACTGCTGCACACGAGATAGGTATTGTTTCGGAAACTGATATCGTTCCGAAGGGACGTCATCATAGACTGAATCAGTCCGGTGAATGAAAACCCCAAACGCCATGCGGTCTAAGATGCCCATAAACCACACGGGAGCCAACCTGAAAAAATTTCGAGGAGGAAGGTTCGCGCTATGAAAGCTCCAGCGCAGCGCGCGACGTCTTGGTTAAAGTTCGGTAAGGGCCGTGATGGCGGTCAAACGGGCAGGAATGTGGATCGGTCATGCCAAAGGTATGGGTTGCGGTCACTGCGTCGGCGTGTACTGCGTCGCCGGGCCAGTCTCGATCTGGCCAAGCTGTTCGCAGCCCCAGACAGGCTTGATACAAAGATACAAAAAGGACTCCAGACAATGGCTCTTCTCGTCTCAGAGCAGATGCAAAAGCGCAGAGAGCAGAAGTTTCGCAGGGAGTTGACCCGCGCATTATCTGTCTTGCCAACCAAAAATCTGAACGGTTTCATTTCTGGAGTTTTCGACGACTTCGACAGCAAACCATCGCCTGACGATTTCGTTGAGATGACGATTGCATCTAAATTTGGAACTGGAAACGCCGTCTCGGAGGGCGGTAGCGGCTTCCTGCTGGAAGCGTCCCTCAAAGTCTTCACCGAAGCAAAAAATAGTGGCAGCCTTCCGCGCGGTGAAATTCAGCCTTGGGGTTCGCGCCATTCGGTAATGTTTGACAAGTCTGACTGCTGGAACGCAGCTTTTTTGCTTGAGGCCGATGCGCAGATTTTGCCACACGCGCACAAGATCCGTGCGGAGGATCTTATCTGGGCAGATGAGATATCCCCCTATCTCTTTCTGGACAGAGAAACTCATGCCTTCGGGTTCCTGATTATCCCGATGCCTGCAATGAATCTCGACGAATTCAAGGCATATGGCAGTACTGAGCTGGATGGGTGGGAAGAAGGAGTAGAGAGCCGGTTCCTGAAACAAGGCTTTTGCCACTATCACATCCCCGGTTTTGATACTGGTCCCATGGAATATATCAGTCCCGTTCATGTGAAGTTCGGACCGGTCGACAAACTGATCCAGCTTCTGCCAGATCGCAAGAAGCACGAGGTTTCGTCCCACAGCCGAACATTTCGATCGGGAAAGGTGACGACAGTTCAGGCGCATCGTCGGAAAAACCGACTTAGGCTGGTAGTGAACAACCGCGCTCTAACTGATCATATCGTCTATGAGGTTCAGGACGCTGATGGCACAGTCAGGTATTTTGGCGAAGGCAAGAGCGATCGTTGGAAGCATGTGAATTCCGGTGTTTCCCACAACCGGAAGATCAATGAGCATTTTTTTACCCGTGGTGAGATGACGGTCAAGGTCGTCCTGGAAGGACTTACGAAGAGCGAATCACTAAGTATAGAAAGGCTGCTTATCCGCAATGCCCATGGCCAGAACCTGTGGAACGTCAAAGACTACGAGCCTTTTCGTCCGGTGAACGAGCGAACTATTTCTGAAAAAGAGATCGAAGACCTGTCTGGCGACCGATTCTGAAAACCGCATCGGACCGCTCAGGCACAGCATAGTTTTGGACATTCGAAGTGATCCCAGACGTCCCGAAGCGGCCACTCATTTTAATGCGAATTTTCGGCATCTCGATGGACAACCGGTCCTTTACGAATTTTGTTACGAATTCTGTTCAGCCGAAGGTTGTGTCCGCCAACTAACTTTTTGTCAACGGCGATACCGCATGATCTAATAATGCCCGCTTTGCCGGGCTGCGCTGCAGCATTGTGCCAGCGAGTTAATGGCCGGTCTGGGCCGGATGGGGGCATTCGTAGTGATCGGCCGGGGGTTTAAGACCCGTAAGCTTCCCGCGGTTCAAGTGCTTTTGGCCGGATTCAGGAAGCTGTGTACTGTTTACCTGGAAACAAAAATTTACCTTTCGCTTGAAGATCGGAAGGGTCTGTGTTCCAATTTACGTGTTAAATCAAAAGGAAAAATGGAGGAAATCATGACATTTCGCCATCTCGCCATAGCCCTCGTGGCAGGCCATGCTTCGATCGGATCTGCCAGCGCACAAGAGACGTACGTAGCCGGGGTCGAGGCGTCGTTCCCACCTTGGGCATACGTGGAAGAAGGTGAGTTCAAAGGCATTGCGATCGACGCCATGCGTGCGATCGCCGAGGATCAGAACCTCGATGTCGAGTTTCGTGACATGCCTTGGCCCTCACTGATCCCGGCGCTTGCCCAGGGTCGTATTGACCTCCTGGTGACCGGTCTCAACGTCACGCCCGAGCGCGCCGAGGTTCTGGATTTCTCGATCCCGTGGTGGGAGAACGACGACGAAATCCTTGTTGCCGCCGATTCAGGCAAGAACATGATCGACGTGCTGTGCTGTGGAGCGACCATCGGCGCGCAGGGCGGGGCGACTCAATATGCCTGGATTGAAGAGAACCTCGTCAACCGTGAGGGCGTGGACGTGACATTGCGCGGCTATGAGGACTATGTCGTTGCGGTGGAAGACATGCTGACGGGGCGCACCGATGCGGTCGTGACCTCGACCGACACGGCGGAGGAATTCATCTCGAACGGCCGCCCGGTTCGCATCGTCGGCACGATCCAGCAGAACCAGCCACAGGCGCTTGCCGTCCAGAAGGGCGATCCCAGGGAGCTTCTTGCCAGCCTCAACCGCGGAATCGTCAATATTTACGAAAGCGGCGCGTGGGAAGAGATCGTGCATACGTATTCGCCGCAGGCATCCATCCGGCAGATTCCGACTGCCATGCCGGATTTCGTCGATTCCTATGAAGAGCCGATCCCAGGATATTCCGACTGATTACCCCTTGAGGTGAAAGCGACCGGGCCGCGTGGATTTGCGGCCCGGCGATACAGATTGGGTGGCTGGACACATGATCTTTGAAATCATCATCAACCACATTCCCTATCTGCTTGGCGGGCTTTGGGTGGCGATTCAACTTCTGGCCTGCGTGCTGGTCATCGGCTTTGTCTTTGGACTGCTGCTGGCGCTGGCCGAGGTTTATGGGCACTGGTCGCTACGCTGGAGCGGCATTGCCTTCGAGCGCGTTTTCCGCGGCATTCCCGAACTGGTGCTGATCCTCATGTGCTTTTACGGGGTGGGCAATTGGTTTCCTATCGATCCATTCCCGGCAGCCGTGCTGGCGCTTGGGCTGCGCTCCACCGCCTATCAGTCGCAGATTTTCCGAGGCGTGATCCAAGCGGTTCCCACGGGCCAGGTGGCCGCGGCGCGCGCCATCGGCATGTCAGGTGTGCAGGCGGTGTGCCACGTTGTTCTGCCACAGGCATTGCGGCAGGTGCCGGGGCCGTGGTCCAACGAATTCTCCAGCGAGCTCAAGGCGACATCACTGGCCTATGTGATCGGCGTGGTCGAACTGACGCGCCAAGGCAAATACATCATTTCGAGCACGCAGGGGAATATCTTGATCGTCTTTGCGGTCGTCGCGCTACTTTATTTTGTCGTCAACTGGCTTGGAAACCGGGTTATCTATCGCGCCGAGAGGGCGCTGGAGATCCCCGGACTCGAGCGCGGGGAGGGCGACTGATGCTGCTTGATGTCAGGGATATCCACAAGGCATACAAGGACGTGGAGGTCCTCAAGGGGGTCTCTCTCACGCTGGAACGCAGCGAGACAAAGGTGATCATGGGGCCGTCGGGCACCGGCAAATCCACCTTGCTGCGATGTATCAACCGGCTGACCGCGCCAAGTTCTGGCGAGGTATATCTTGACGGCACGCTGATCGAGGAGCGCAACATCAACGAGATGCGGCAGAAGATCGCTTTCGTGTTTCAGGACTTCAACCTGTTCCTGCATCTCAACGCGCTCGACAACGTGGCGATGGGGCCGATGCGGCTCAAGGGGCTGAAGCGCGCGCAGGCGCGCGAGCGCGCCATGCAGGAGCTGCGCCGCGTCGGCATGCAGGACCATGTGGAGTCCTACCCTGCACAGCTTTCCGGCGGGCAGCAACAGCGGGTTTCGATTGCACGGGCATTGGCGATGAAACCCGAAGTGATCCTGTTTGATGAACCGACTTCGGCGCTTGACCCGGAACTTACGGGCGAGGTCGTCTCGGTGATGCAGAACCTGGCCTCGGAGGGTGTCACGATGCTGGTGGTCAGCCACGAGATCGGCTTTGCCCGGCGCGCTGCCGATGCTATCGTCTTCATGGAAGGCGGTTACGTGGTCGAGGAAGGCCCGCCCGCTGACATCGTCAGCGCCCCCCGCGAGGTGCGCACCCGCGAGTTCCTGCAGTTGATCGCGGCAGAGGGTCAGGTCTCGTGATGGAATTTCTTGCCTTTGCCCGCGAGCATCTGCCGACGATCCTCGCTGCCCTGCCGGTGACATTGGGCATGTGGGTTCTGGCCATCATCATCGGTGCCGGGCTGGGCTTGCTGCTGGCGACGGGGCGGCTTTATGGCGGGCGTATTACCTATGCCTTATCCACAACCTATATCGAGGTTTTCCGTGGCACGCCGATGCTTGTGCAGATGTTCTTTATCTATCTCGGCCTGCCCGAAATCGGCATCGTCTTCGATCCGTTCACCGCGGCGGTCATAGCTATCGGCCTGAACTCGGCTGCGTACCAGGCCGAGTATTTTCGCGGAGCCGTGCGCTCGATACCGCAGGGGCAGATGGCGGCTGCGCGGGCTATCGGCATGACCCGGATGCAGGCTCTTCGCAACGTGTTGCTGCCCCAGGCATTGCGGCGCGTGATCCCGCAATGGTCGAATGAGGCCATTCTGGAGCTGAAATACACCTCCATTGCTTATGCCATAGGAGTCAGCGAAATGACCTCGCGAGCCGAGCAAATCGGCTACAAGACCTTTCATTTCTTCGAGGTCTTCCTGCTATTGGCGATCGTTTACGTCGTGCTCACGGGGGTCGTTGCACAGATCCTGCATGTCATTGAGCAGAAGACCTCCATCCCGGGCGTGAACAGATAGTATGTTCCTTTCGCGGCAGCGGCATTTTCCGATTTCGACGCGACTTATTCATGGACAACGAAGCCAAGTGTAGTGCGTGATCGGGTGTGGAAGCACCAATTCAGACCAGACACACAAGTCCGAGCCGTTTGCGTCGAACTCCCCCGAACCCATGCGAAACACGATAAAGAACAGCGTACCCCGGATGAGCGTGGGGGCGGCCATTCGCCGCGAAGTGGTCAAACGTCCGGGGCCGCAAGCAGTAGCGCGTTGTGGGAACCGTGAACAACGCTCTCACTGAACGGAAATCGGTCGCAGCATGTTGTCGGTGTCAAGCTTGAGCGCGCTGCGCCAGAGCGGGGTCTTGAACACATGACACACCTGCTTTCCGGCGCCGTCGTCGTGGGTCTCGATCAGCAATCCCGCCCATTCGAGCGGCCGCAGCACACAAGATGAGAACGCAGCCAGGCGTTTCGGTGGATCGGGCGATTTGGGTGTAGATATCGCCGGGTTCACTTCCGAGAGTGGATTTCAGGACGTTTGGGATAACTATCAATGTAAGCGCTATGATCATCCCCTACGACCGAGCGATATCTGGGTCGAATTAGGGAAGATCATCTACTACTCCTTCAAAAAAGAGTACCTTCCGCCGAGGCAGCACTTTTCCGTTGCCTCTCAAGGTATCGGCACGTCGCTCGAACAACTGCTCAACAAGCCTAATACGCTCAAAGCCAAGACGCGCGAAAACTGGGAAAAGCACTGCGAGAAGGGGATTACCTCGACCGAAGAGATTCCTCTTACCGGCGCTCTCCAAGCTCACTTTGACGCTTTTGACTTCAGCATCTTTACCTCAAAGGCTCATGTTGAGCTAATCGAAGGGCACAGCACGACTGGCTATCACGCGGTCCGCTTCGGTGGAGGTTTGCCACCACGTCCCGACCCAGACAAGCCGCCAACGACGCCTGCGCATTCCGACACATCCGATCAGGTGTTCCGACGACATATGATCAGCCATTCCGGAGTATCCGATCACCCCGAGATGACGCCGTCGGGCGCGGTTTGGTAATGGCTCCTTGGCTTGGCCCGG
>Ga0307974_1000718_pt1 | contig 21288 bp, 9 predicted proteins | sample OrgLakmetagen784_FD_201812 | JGI IMG/M metagenome (GOLD analysis project Ga0307974, IMG submission 201812) | Saline water microbial communities from Organic Lake, Antarctica - #784 | ecosystem: Environmental > Aquatic > Non-marine Saline and Alkaline > Saline | place: Antarctica: Organic Lake... | reverse complement strand
CGGCGCATAGCTTCATGGATCGGGGTAATGCCTGACGTAAATCTATCACGGCTGTAGTCATCACTTACACTATCCCAAACCATATTGGCACTTAGTCTAGGTTCGTATTGTGTATGTGGGTCAGGCAGCGCGACGTGGTCTGATACGGCAGTGTCAGCAGCGCCCGCCGCGTCGAAGCCTAGCGAGTCAATACCATCAAGCGTATCCGCATCAATATTAAGGGCGTCAATATCTGCTTTTGTCTGATCTGCCGTGGCACCGTCTTCAATCCCTAATAGTTTTGTTTTCTCTGCGTCACTAAACTCATTAGTGTCAGCGTTGCTTTCGTAGGCTATTTTAATCTCTGCATCAGTTTGATCTGCCGTGGCACCGTCTTCAACAGTGTCAATCTTAGTCTTATCAGCGCCAGACAGAAAACCTTTTGCGCTAGTCGTGGCTAAGGGATGGTCATTTGTAGCCTCGTGATCTGATACGGCAGTGTCAGCAGCGCCCGCCGCGTCGAAGCCTAGCGAGTCAATACCATCAAGCGTATCCGCATCCAAACCACTACCGGAACCATCAACACTTTTTATCTTATTTAAAACATCATTAGCATTATAATTAGCATCAAGTTGATCTATTGCGGCATTAACATCATCTTGCTGTATTGTTGAATTAGAGTTATCGTATACGATATCAACTGCATTGTGTGCAGTATTTGAATCAATATGGTCTTCAAAAGAAGTTTTATCTAGTTTAGTAGTGATCTGATTCTGCATATTGACAACATTGGCGTCAACTTCATCTAATGCAGATTGAATGTCAGATGAGGATAAACTAGAATTTTCATTGTCATAATAAATAAAGATAGCATCATGTGGATTTTCTGAATTGATGTGATCATTGTAGTCATCAATAACGGATTTCAGTTCTAAAAAATTAGTGTCTAATTGCTCATAAGTTAATGGTGAGTCAGTGCCTCCATTAATACCTAGCCGAATTGTAATATTAGATGATTCTGACATAGTAGTTTTTCTCTTTATATAGAAAGATTGTTAAATCAATAGACTTTTTTATGCTACTTCTATTTATATACAAATAAAGCTACAAATTTTTTTTATTAACTCATTCATACATAAATAAATGTATATAAACAAAATGGGTCTTGAAATATGTCTTATAAAAAAAGTTTCAAAAATTATGGCTTGGTCAGAACAGAAAATTTTAACGACATTAAAAATAAAAAAACAGCACTAACAAATATTCTTAATGATCTAGTAAGCGGTGATCTATCATTTGACGCAGATGATATTGCCCCGATTAATGATTTGTATGTAGAAAAAATGACAAATTCTGATTTTATCAAAATTGCCGGTTCAACTGTACAGAAATCTGATTTTAATTCCATAACAAATCTTATTACTGCATCTCCTTTTATTACGCTAAAAAACAGAATAAACATACTAGAAAGAACTACAGGAAAAGAATCTTTCTTTAACGGTGGAAATGGACTACCAGCAAAGTTTTGGGGTGCAGATAAATTATTGAACTTGTCTGAGATAGATGATGGTGATTCAGTTAGTTTAGAGAATCCTGATACTGTGCTTAATTTATTATGGGATAATGGATCTTTTAGATTTTCTAATATGATAGATAACACTTTGGGGGGAAGTAATGGAGCTATACAGTGGGAAGGTTACTTTACTCCTGTAGAGTCAGGTGTAGTCAATTTTTCTTTTAATACAACTGGATATTTTATATTTGAAGTTGAAAATAATGAAGGCATCTTAGAAGTCGCAAAAAAAGTGACAAATGAGTACACAGCCATATCGTTAAATGAAGTTTCATCAGGTAATCTTATTGAGATTTCAAAATTAGACTACATTAATATCCCTGAAAATGTAAGTGTTACTATTAATGGAGTTAATACACTAATAGAAAATGTTTACGATTCAGGCGACTCAACTAAATTCTACATATTGTTAAGAGATAATGTATCAATATTAGCAGATGAACCATTTACTATTTCGGTTGATGACTATATTGGAGAAGAAGGGTATAGAGTACAACATGCATATCGTAACCTTGAAAAGTTTGTATCAAAAAAGATAAGAATCACATTAATATTTCCCGAAGTTGGTGAAAATTATTTAAGAAAATACCTAGATGTAGATTTTAGGCATAATGTAAATTTTTTTAGGAATTTATCTTTTTTGTATTTGTCAAAAACCCCAAAATATGATAATGAAGTCGAGAAATCAACATTTAAATCTTTTTTTAATAATGCACTACTGGGTGGTGGTGGTACTATTGGACCAGAATCTGTTGAATCTTCTAATGAATACATTAAATTATTAACTACATCACCGCTTTTTGTTGGTTATATTCCACCAAAGGCATACTCGGATATTTTAGTAGGTGACTACCAATACAGAACAGTATCTAATAGTAAAGTAATATCTGTAACAGAGAACTCTCCACTAACAGATGGTATTGAAATTGGTAATATCATATACAATGATAATATTTCAAAAAACTCAAGGGTTGTTGAAATATCTTCTAATATTTTAATAATCTCAGATAATGATTCAATAGGGAGTAGTTCAACAGAATCGGTCAAGTTCTTTAGTCATAAAGGTTATATTAATAACAAATCATATACTTTAAATAATAATGTAGTGACAATTGATGACAATGCATTTCTTAAAGTAGGAATGGTTTGTGTAACAGAAAATACTACTAGGTACTGTAGAGTACAAGAGATACTATCCAATTCACAATTTACTGTAGATGACAACTTAGAGTTAAGCCAATCAGGACAGATGTTTTTTTATCAAGACAAAGGATTGACAAACAACACACTAGATAATTTTTGTAGTGGTGTAATTGGTAAAGAAACGGCTGGTGGTCTTGGAGAAGTTGTAAGTGTTGGCGATACTGATATCATACTTAATAATGTTAGTGATCTAGTTTTAGATATGGTTGTTCAGTCAACAGGTTCTTTTGATGAAGGGACAACAGTAACTAGCATCAATAGTGCAACAAATACGATAACAATATCTAATCCAGCAATAGGTAGCATGATTTCTGGTATCAGTATTGTGTTTTGTCCACCAAGCACTACACTAAATAAAGAGCAATGTATTATACCTCTCAATACAGCCCCTCCATTTAGTGGTACAGATACAGGACTAGCAACAAATAAAAATATCGAACTTTCACATCCGAACTCCAATCTATCTGTCGTATCTTTGACTGCAAACTTAACAACAGTTAATGCTATAACACAAAATAATCAAACATACGACAGAGAAATTGGAATTACTGTAAAGGGGAATAGATTTAATATTATATCATCAAGTAGTTAAACACAAGTTATATGAAATCCCATCAATAACTACGTTCATTTTATGAGAGAAATTCAGATTGATGGATTTATCTACTGTATTATCAGGTAGGCCATCAATCTGAACCCCATTATTATATATCAATGAACCAACAGTAACATTCCTACTTTCTGTAGTAAGTGCGCCTTGTCCATTATCAGACCAAGAATTGTAGTTGCTACTAAATGCCCTAGTTATATCCACATCTTCTGGATTTGAATCAGGATTTGAAATATATAAACCCGGTGAGGATTCACTAAACCCTTCTTGAGAAATGGTATCTGACGGGTCTGTTATGCCAACAGCCCCGTCAATTTCAAGATTATAATCTGTTAAAATTGAAACATCTTTTCTATATTTTCTTTTAGATTCAAACTCACTATAATCAATATTAAAGTTGATACTAGAAAACTCATCTTCTAAATTACCCACATTAAAAATATCATCATTGTTATTTCGTAACTGACTATCATCATTACTATTATTATAAGACACAGACCTAGCTTTTTGCTCTGACAGCATTAGTATATTAATAGATGAGACTGCATCGCTTCTAATTATAGATAGAACGTAATTATCTTCATATTGAGAAAGATCTCCAACATTAATTATATCGCCTGCATCAGATGAATTTTTTTTACTGCTTAATCTAAATTCATCTATAGTATTGCTGTCTGTTATATAAAGATTTTCTCCTAATATATCTCCATTTTCATCAATAAGTGATACAACGTCACCATCAGTAAAAACTGACGCCCTTTTATTAATCTCTTCTGTAGTTGTGTTAACTATAGTAAAAAACCCAGTTGTACTATCATACTCATCTTTTCTTATTGAAATAATAGATTCATTTTTTAAATTATTTGCAAAGAGTGCTATATCATCTGCAATAGGAGATCCGCCGAGATTATTTAAAGCGTCCCTATCTAAAAGAGACTCACTAAGATTATTATTCCTAACGTAACCTTGTATACTTGATCTAATCGACATTTTAGTTCCTTATTATCCAGCCGTAGCTTCTTAGTGTAAAAATAATATCAACCCCAGCACCAGTTGCGACCGAGTTTCCCCTTATATTAATAGTTACTCGTCCTCTAGGGCTTTTTTTATAGTTTTCTAACATATCTCTCATTATCGAGTTAATATCACTTTCTGTTAAGCTATTATTAGATAAATCCAACGACCGCAAATTTGTTAATGAAGAGAATATCCCACTTTTATAACCATTGAAACTATTATCGTTTAACCTACAAGTTCTTAAACTCGAAAGATTACTAATATCTGGTATCTCGGCATTAAAATTATTGTTGTGTAAATACAAATTGATAAGAGATGGCACATTGATTTTCGTAAATGATGTTAATTTATTTGTATGCAAACTCAAAGTTGTTAAAGTGCTACTTTCAATAAAAGGAACAGCGCCATCTAAATTATTTTCTGATAGATACACAGTCCGTATTCTTGGGTTATTTGAAAATCTAGGCACTGTTCCAGTTAGTTTGTTTTGATGCATATAAAAACTTACAAGATTAGGCATACCACTCAAATCAGGAATTGGGCCTGTTACGCCTCTGTTAAAACTTTTTATATACAAGTAGCTTATATTCTTTGCATCTCTAAATACATCGGGATCTATAGGAGCATTTAATAGATAATAACTAGCCAGCCTAAAAAAAGTTAAGCTGTCTGCACAATCATCAAATGTATCAGAAAACAAAACGCGACTATCATCACCAATTCTACCACCAGAAAGCTGAGTATAGTAAAGATCAATTCGACTGAGACTACTATTACCAGAAAACTTTGGTATATAACCTCTATAAAAGCTTCTATACAAGTTAATAGAATTTAATTTGGAACAATTATTAAACTTATATACACCCGAGTCAGTAACCAAACCATTGATATCATCGCCTGATCTTGCTCTATTATAAGAGTATCTGGCCGAAAGACTTTCTAAAGTATCGCTACCACTCATATTTGGTGTATTAATAGCGTTGCGACCAATATTGATTGATCTAATATTTTCACTATCAATTTTAAATGATCTGTCAGTAATGTTATTATTATATAAATTTATACTGACTAACTCTGGAAGCTCTTTAACTGAATTGGGTATTGTTCTGAATTTATTTCTTTGAACACTATAGCTAGTTACCATATCAGAAACTTCGGGGCATGTAGCATTAGGATCGTCTAAATCTCTACCAAATCCCAAGTTTTTACTATTTGAATCAAGGTTCAACGATTTTAAGTTTTGTAGATTTGTTAAATCCCCTGTAATAGAACCTCTGTATGTATTACCAAATATAAGAGTTTCTATATTAGGAGGAATGCGAGCAACCACGATATCATTAAGTTTTCTTATACTATCATCATCAGAACTAAAAAGCGGGTTTTCGCTCATATCTAAGTAAGTCAATGTAGGTGTTAATTTAGCAAGGTCAGGAAAACTTTTAATGTTATTTTTATCAAGTATCAATCTATCCATTTTAGGAAGAATAACTTTTGATGGATATTCAAATATACCCAAACGGTTTAATTTTATTCTTGTGATGTTTGATGGATCATGATATATTTCTACATCTTTAAGAGCAGGTCTATTTGATCTATATGTTAAAGACTCTCTATCAGCATCTCTACCACCTAGATTTTCATACTTAGCAGTGTATCTAGAATCTTCTACATCAACCACACGAATGCTTATAGCCCCCTTGGTGTCCAAAGAAAATTCAGCATCCATGCTTCTGAAAAATCCCTTAAAAATAATGGGTATTCCTTTCATTGCATAGAAGTAAATTGTACTACCATTAACTTCTGCTTGTATCTTGTGGGTAGGAATTTCAGAATCTTTAAAAAATACAGGGGTTATATCATTGGTGAAGTTTAGATTAGTAGTTGTTATTTTACCACCGACATCAAGATCTCCCCCATAAAATATAGCCGACTCTGGCAAGACAGGCGATTCAGTAGAACTCCAACTAGACACCCGAGATGTAGAAATGTCAGCTTTCTTTACATCATTGGTGTCGTTTTCAATATAACTATATTTTATTGCACTTGCAGCAAGAGAGCCATTTATTTCAAGGTTGCCTTTTAGACGTTGATCTATACCAGCTAGATCTTCAAGTATGCCTCTATATTTACTAACATCACTTCTCAACCTAACAATATATCTTTGGATTGGTATATCTAATCCAGAAATGGTTCTAACATCATTTCTGGATATTCCGTTAGTTTCTGACGAGCCTCTGATAATTTCAAGATCATCAAAAGAAAGACCAAGGTTCTCTAGAGACTTTTTTCTATCACTTATATCAGTAAATGATCTGTTTACATTTAGACCAAACTTAATTTCTGGCTTGATAGACGACATTTTTATTCCTTTGTAACGACATTAAAATCTACTAGGTTAATATTATTATTCTCAACAGATCTAGCAGTAAAGAATGTTGCTTTAGTATTTAAAAGACCTGTTGATAATGTAGTTCGGTCTGGACCATAAATAGAATCTAATGAAATTTCTTTATTTTTACCTTCGGATATATAGAAAGAATCTTTAACTACGCCGGGGCGAAGCGGTTGAGTCAATCCAGTAGTAACCCCTATAGATTCCAGCCTATTCTTTGATTTATAATCTTCGGCAGGCAGTCCTTGTTGTGACCCACCGCTGTTAATAACATCAACCAAATCGTTTACAATCCAAAATGGAGAAAATGATCTTGTTGAGTTTGAAAAATATTCAGTAACTGAAACATTATTGACTTTACAATTATCCCTAAATTGTAATACAAGATATAGTGGTTTAGGATTAAAACTAAAAATCTTTCTGTTTGAGAATTTTATAGATTGGTTAATATCAAGATAACCACGATCACCTATAGAAATAGAAGTAATCCACAACATGTCATCTATATTTAGAGAAACAATAGAATCAATCTCAACAAAATGTCCTATCGCTCCCGTTTCTTGGCTCACAACATACGATTGCATATTAGACAAAAAATATACACCAGATGCTTCGGCTGTTATTATTGAACCACCAATACCAAGTTCACCACCCAATAAAGTAACATTTAGAATAGATTCTGGTATCTCTCGAAAAATCAGATAATTACCGGGTTGTGAAGTTTTCGGGTTAGTATCTGAATAATCTATTTCAAAACCAATTCTTTGATCTATCTTTATTCTTACACTAGAAGGGACACCAGAATCAACACCCCTTGGACTACCTATTCTATAATCTAAGCCCATTTTTATGCCATACCCACCAATATCTTCACCTATTTCAATTCCATCACGATCCCTTGAAACACCACGCTGAGTAAAACCTTCAAATAGATAATCGGTATCATCTAGAACTCTGAATTCTACCCCTAATTTATTTCTAAAAAATATTGTTTTTTCTGCTACACCAATCTGATTAATTTCTTCTCTTGTGTCAGGCAAAAGATCAGTGACTCCAATCCTAAATTCTGTAAATTGCCCAGTCGCTTCCCTAGATAATCTATTCAGAAAGTTAACGTCAATCACGTCACCGGTAAGTGGGTATATAGAAGTTGCTATACCATCAAAGTTAGAAAATCTGACATTTGATGTATCAACAGCATCTAAAAAATTAACTATTTCTCCATCAACTTTTGTTTCTTTAGAAATTGATTCATTCTTTGTTTTTCTGTATGAACCTCTAATACCAATTCGTGAAATTGTTGCAGTTCTTTCATCTATTGGATTTATGTAACTGCTATGAATTTTTGATGAAATTAGTTTTGCATCATTATCTATAATATTCCTAAAAATAGGAATACTTAGAATAACACCACCAGTTATATAGTCATTATAGCTTGTATTGGATACAGCAGTATTAAGACTACTATCAGAAAACAATGATATTTGTTTTGAATCAAGAACTTTGATATAAAATTCTTGATTATTGAGTTCTTCCATACCTTCTACATTACTAATTCTAACTTTTTGACCAGAGTATAGATTATGATTCAATACAGTTTGAATAATTGCCGTATTACCTTTTATAATATCTTCTACATTATATTCAGGTCCGTCTATAATACTTATAGTTTTATAATCTTCGGATATATTAAATGATCTGATAATTCCACTTTCTTTAGAATGCAAAGATGGAGTGTAATGGTGGCCAAAAGTATCAGCACCATCAACTTCAATTATTTGTATTTCTGTTAGTTGGTCAGTCGAAGCATTAACAGAAACAGGATATATATTATTTTTATTTTCTTTTCCAATACCATCTGAGTTAAATATTTTTCTTTTTGGCATAATACCAAGCAAAGGTGATCTTGAGTTAGAATTGACTACATTACCTTCACTTGAATGAGAATATGGATATTCAGAACCGCTATCTCCCCCGTCAATAAAACAACTAGCCCCATACTTATACAAATACTGGGGTTCTCTTAGGTTAGAAGTGTTCCTAATATCCAGAGTATATCTGAATTTGAATCTAGGGTCTTCTAAGCATGGCTCGTTTAAACTATTTTCAATTACTAGAGTATGCATCAGCACCCACCGAGCACCATCATTGCTGGATGGTACATAAGCATAAAATTTTGCACCAACAGCACCGTACCAGCCAAACTCAATCTTGTACATCGTAACTTTTTTTGGATCAATCAAATAACCACTTTTGCCGTTACCATCAACAGTGTCGTTATTAAACATATCTCTAGGGATTACCGTTTCATATATGGCCTTAGAATTAACGGGTTCTGTAGATCCTTTAAGAACTTGGTCATCTAAAGTTAACCCTTGTCTTATAAGAACTTTTTCTGGCAGTGGTATCGTACTTCTTCTAACTATACTAAATGATGCACCTCTGACTTGAAAAACGTATTGATCTGACGGATTACCAACGCCCCATTCGATAACATTATCAACACTAGCCTCATCTGTCGAACAACGAAAGCCAAAACTAAAACCAGAAATTCGACCCGGTTGATAACGATAAGTTTTCTTAGATTCTAGCATCCCATAGTAGCGACCAGAAGAACTGCTACCGGGAAGAGTTACATCGGAACCAAGCCCGTCTGGAAATAATACTTGTCTATTATAAGGATCTATAAGAGTACCGTCCCTCATATCCATCCAACCATGCGTCCACTTTTCAATTAAATCGAAAGAAGTACTATCATCCGATTCGTATATGACTTCATTATTAAATACTGTAACAACGGCTGGATCTAAGAATTGTTTGTTTGCGAAGCTCAAATTTACATCTTTATATTCTCTATATAGAAAATTACCAAGAAGAATAAAATTCTTGTATCTTTCATATGCATTTTCATTATAGTTTTCAAACCTTGGCCCTCTTGTAAACGTATAGTTTACAGGATATGCTTCAATTACCAGAGCTTGTTGATTTATTTCTTCTGATAATCTAGGAGAAAAATGATTGCCATGGGTTTCATTTCTTCTGGTATACCACTGGCTGGGTCTTCCGTTTGAAGAATAGTCATAATATTCAAAAAGATCTTCATCTAAACCATATGTACTCACGTCAGAAAATAGACTAAGTTGTGTTTCTGCTCTAGGAATTCCCAGAAGTGAAGAACTAACTGCCGAGGTTTCGGGAAATTGTTCAATAATTTTCACTGGTTTTGCATATGGTGAGCTATCAACAATAACGCTAGTTGAATTATTTGAATCAACTCCACTAGGCAAGGGTACAATAGAATCAGTAACAATAACATTGCGAGAGGCATCCCTTAAAGGGACACCTCTTATAATGTCATATAGGGGTTGATCTGTTAAGATAAAAGGCGTAGATACTTTATCAAATCCTATCTTTATTTTTGGCATTTTAGGTTACTGTTCCTCCCAAGTTAGACTAGCCGAAATAGAAACTGCTGGCGTCGAGTTATTTATAATGGTAGAAGAACCTACTATATAAAGAGTTTCTAATGAGTCTGTCAGTGGATAAGAAATATATTCCTTGTTATAATCAAAGTAAGATGAAAGGTCAAAGTCTTGAGCGCCCCCCGAAACATAAAAAGAAGATATGTCTACACCCGTTCTTGGAATAGGAGAAGCATTTACAACAGAAACTTCTACCGAACTCAATCTTTCTTTCTCAAAATCACCTTCATTAAATTCAATAGAGTTACCGTTGCTATCAAAGATTCCCTCTTTAAGAAATTTCTGACCAGAAGGTATAATTATATCCGTGTTAAAACTATCAAGTGGGACGAATGAAAGACCATTTGCTTTTTTAGTCAGTGTTCCTAAGACAGTAAAAAGAGAGCTTGAATTACCTTTTAGCGCACGAAAATACCCATAAACAAAATCATCAAATTCTTTTATATAATCTTCATTATCTACACTAACAAATCGTGTTTCGTTTAGATTCATGTCAGATGTTGTTGAGATAGATCCAAAGGTCATTGTTTTTGTTTGGAACAGTGGAGTTTTTAGAAGACTAGCTTTTCCAGACCCAGATCCATTTGTACCTAAACTCAATCTTGTAGGATAAACCTGTACACGATTTCTAACATCTTTTCCATCACTAGATGTTATAAAGTCTTTAGTCTTGATACCATATAATATAGAAGGTCTATCTGTAATAATACCAACAGTAGAAAAACTATTACCTGATAATATTTTGTTTAGATGTAAAGTGTTGGTGTCTTCATCTACCCAAACGACTCGAACGCTTTGATCCTGTGGATTGCCAGTAACAATTTTTGCATTCATATAAAAAGTATTAACATTTGTGTTAGATGATACAATAAATCTAGGATCTGTTGTATCCGTAGCATCAGATGCATCCGATATATCTAAATTATATTTTGATCCTTGAATTTCAGTTGGTTCATCAGAACTGTGATTATACAATCTAACTGTTCCTCTATCACCACCATCAATATAATATGAAGATCCATATTTTACCAAATGTTCAGAATATGAATTATAATTTGATGGTAATCTAGCACTGTTTTCAAGTCCCATTCTTCTTTCAGATCCACCACCATAGACAAGATATGTAATTGGTAATGTTGCATTACCAAGTGATGAAATTTTCAATTGATTAGAGCAACGTAGGTGATGAACTCTTACCCACCTAGCTTCACCATTACTTGCAGGAACATAAGCAAGAAATAGAGCACCTACCGCACCATACCAAGAAAAATCAATCTTGAGCATTGATACTTTAGAAAAGTCAAAGTCCCATAGTGATTGTTGTTCTACACGCACACCGTCTTCAATTACAGGATCACCGGCTCGTTTGTCCAAAACATTATCAGAATATACTGCTTGTCTTTTTTTACCATTTAAGCTATCACCAGAAAATCTGCTACGTGGCACTCTAAACTCATATACAGAATAATATCTTGGATCAACGTTAGCCAGAACCCAGTTATTAAATTTATAGTTAACAGCATCAATTTGAGCTTGCATTGATGCAGAACCTTCTACTGTACTTGTATCAATAGAAGTATCAATAGCCCCCATAGGGTCATCTTCGCTTATATACTGGTATGGAAACATGCCATCATAGTTGGTTGGGCTAGTTTCTGTTAAGAATGGTTCGTCATAATCATCAGGAAATATAAAAGGAACTGGGGTTTCAATCACACTAGAAGTTCCTGAGCTTGTAATAACAACAGGAGCATTATTCATTGGGTCTTCTAGTGTAATCTCATTTGCAGTAAAACCAGCAACAGACGCAATTCTATAAGTCTTCCCACTTACCAAGCCACCCGCATCACCGTGATAGTTGACATATTGACCAGATACAAGTTCACGACCACTAGTTACAACTGTATTAGTATCTGGATAAGCCAAAGAAGATGCCATCTCTTTAGGAAGCAACAAAGAAGGGTCATATACGGCGGCATGAGTCATTATTAAACCATCACGAAGAATTACAGTGTCTCCAAATTGATCAGCAGAACCATAATCAATGATGCCTTGATATTCTTCATCAAAGTTATCAATTGCAATATCAGATAGATCTTTTAATTTTGTTCTTTGAGCTTCACTAAGACTAAACAAGTTTACTACGCTATCAATATCTTTAGTTGTACCATTAGAAAGCTCAACAGTAATACTGGTAGTTGATGTTAGAAACTCTTTCAGTCTCTGATATGCAGTGATTAGCAGTTGTTTACCATCTTCCGACACAGCAGCAGCAGCAATAAGTTCATTATTAGAGTAATTATTTTTTGATGTGTATACTGTTGCTGCATTACCACCGTATTGTGTATCAGAACCAATAGCATTAGCTATAAACTTAATATCTAGTAATGTTTTGTATCTGAATAATTCATACATTTCTTGTGTTTGACCGGCAAATACACCTTCAAAGTCTGCTTCCGAGGATATCAAAAACCCTAGATACTTATCGTATCCAGATATGATTGTGTCAACTTTTGGTCGATCACCCCAGTTGATGTTGGATAGATTAGAAATATTACCAGATGTAAAAAAGTCAATCAGAATTTGTGATAGGCTTGTAATTTTACTAGATGCCTCTGTGTATCCACTGTCGGTCAAGACCAAGTTGATTTCATCTCTTAGCGCCTCTAGAGATGCCACAAAGGCGGCTGGGGTTTCATTCAGTGTTGTGCGGTATGTTGTACTGTTAACGACTGTATGGCCATCACCGCCCCACCTAAGATCATTCAAAAAAGCATCAATAATTAGATGAAAATCTCTTGCATATTTTGGATCTTTGCTTCCAACAACAGTATCAATAATTTCAAATCTCTGTATATTCACTATTTCGCATTCACGTTGATAATAACCAACACGTTCGCGGCCTATGTCTGCTGGCTGGCCAGCAAGGCCATGATCTTCTACTTGTTGACCAGAAGCTGATCCAAATTTCAATGGATTATAACTCATGATGCTTTGAGTTCTGCGAACAACAGCAAACTGATCACCTTGGGAAGTATCACGAGTTTCCCAATAATAACCATCAAATTTGTCAAAAATACCAAATTTTTTGATAGGTGGATTTTTTACTGCATTTCGTTCTGTTATATCTCCAATTAATTTACTTGATTTAATACCAAACGTAGCGGAACTGACACGCCCCGGTTGATATCTAAAAAATCTTTTAGAAGTAAGAATTGTTGTATCATCAGCGGGAGATTCCACTAATGCACCACTTTCTTCGGGAAGATGCTTAACGCCATAGCCTTGAGGCCCAGCAATATCGGCGTATTCTGGTTTTTCGGTATTTGATACAAAAGAATAATTGCTTGGATTACTGCTCCATTCTTTCGGGTTAACATCATATGTATTAACGTCTGCAAAGATACCCAAAGCAACTTCCGCCCGAGGAATACCAAGAAGACTAAGCGCAACTTCACTTTGAATTTTATTTTGTTCTTCAACTGGAATAGCTTCCTGATCACTTGCAACAACAACCGGAAGACTTTTACTTGAGGGCTGGGGACCGGGAGTAATTGGTGTGGTTCGACCAACACTAACTACGCTAGAATTATTGTTTATATTATTTAAACTGCTCATTAGTTTATTTTCCCTTTAACAATTGTAAATGTATTCTTTAGTGCTAATTGACCAGTATCACCGGCTGTTGATATTTCAGTTTCAAAATCAACAATAACTCTATTAGTTATTGTATTTATACTCATTACTTTACCTTCAATATTTGTAAGGTCAGGTGTGGTGCTATGATTAAATATCCTAACTACATCACCAACTCCCACAATAGATAAACCAGCAAATCCAGTGATTATTCTGTCATCAATAACAGTAAGTTCATATAAGCCCGAACTATTATCATAAGATCCATTAGAAATATTTGCGATTACTGGGTACTCTGTTTGTAGTATTCGATACACAAGCCCTTGACTGTTTGGATTAGTATCTCTTAGTGTATTAATATTGGCTCTATCAAGTAAGTCATTAACATTCGAACTAGGTATTCTCCAAGAAACTTCACCTCTATCAAATTGCACACTATTATTTAAAACAATGTATTCGTTTTCTGTGTTTTCAATTGTAGTATAATCATTTCCTATAACTTCTGATCCATTAATTATCGTTAGTTCATTTATTGCAGTAGTAAGTTTTCCATTATTTGCGGAAAGATTAAATAACTCACCACCCTCTTGATAAACCACACTAGGGGATACATAATCCTCGCCGGGTACAAGTCGAATATTAACACTGTCAAATTCTGAATTTAGTTGATCAGAACTTTGTATGTATTCCCCATTAGGACCAATAATAACATTTGGAGATGAAATAGTATTAATGGCTCCAAACAAAAGCAGACCAGAACCACAATCACGAATTATGTTTGGAGTAATAACTGCATTTCTTAATCCAGTAAAATCTACACTTTCTGTAAATCTTGCAAATGTATTGTTGCTTGTATGTATATTTTTAGCACCACGGCAATATACTGGGTATGTTGTTTCTCTTAGATCCAAGCCCCCACCTTCTATTTTCGAATTATGAATTTCTACTAATTCTACTAATCCGGCTCCATCATCATCATTAAACCACAAAGCACTACCTCTAACATCTTCTACTGCACAGTTATTTATTTTTATACCACGACCGTTTAGTTTAACAGTAGATAATTTGCTATTAGAATTTACATCGGGCATCCATTGGTTTATAGCATTACCCTGAATAGATAACATTCTTGCTTCAAAGTTCATATCACCTTCTTCTTGAGAAGGTTCGCCAGAAAGCATATGAAGATCATCACCACCACACCAAGGCAGTCTTTTAATTTTACTTAAAACACCATGTCCATACAATGTTGTTCCTACGGGTATGGATAAAGATTTTATCCATGTTTCGCCTCTGGGTATTTCAATATAACCTTTTTTATCAATTAGGTCTTGTAGTCTATCGGTGTGATCTGGATATACCCAAAAAGTATTTTTAAAATAAACACTATTTTTAAAATAAATAATATTGTTATTATAATCAACCCGATCAATATCAGCAGATGTCCAGCCACCACCAGAGCTTGATGGTGCTACCTGTGGTAACATTTTGATGTTGTTATTAATATAACCATTGATGTCTTTGTCGGCCCAAACAGCAACGCTCCATGTCCAGTAGTCAATAAAAGAGATATTGGATGTTTGAAATCCTAGTTCACTGGGACCAAGAACAGAAATTAGTTTATAATCTACTCCTAATCCTACGCGGCGATATACTAATATACCGGATGATGCGTCTGGTCTTGATAAGGTGAGTCCAATATTTTGTGTTAGAGAAAAATTTTGTAAATCAGATGAGCTTATACTAACAGTTGATGACGGTGATGATGGTGAATATTCACCAGTAGTGAAAGAAAAATATGATACTTTATAACTAAATTCCACATCAGAAGATTCAGAAAATCCTTTTGTAATTGCAGAAACAGAAAGGTTATTTGTATTTAGATTGCTTGGTTCTTTGTTGGTTGCACCCAATAACCATACCTTACCTACAGATTCAAACCCGCTAGTCGAAGGGACAGTTATAGATGTCTTCCAGCCCGCACCAGTACCTGATAATTCTAATCCTGCGCTGCCTATGGGGGATGTTGGAGCTATAGAAGATTGGTTAGCATTCTCGCTTACCCAAGTCCTTAATTCAACAACCTCAGTTATACGAACATTGTTAGTTTTTACGCGATAAAGTTCAGTTGTTATATTTGCAATTGGATTATTTTCATGATTATATTTAATAGACAAATCATCAGAATCAATACCAATAATTAGTATGCTGTCTGTAGGTAAAATTAGTTGCTTATCTGGAACTGTTTTTGTTATATATCCGACACGAATATAACCACCAGACACATTAACCTTAGTGTTGGTATACGTAACATTTTCATTTCTTATTGAAAAAGAGCCATCAACGTTGTTAAGATTAATAATATTATTAACTTTATCAACCCATTCTTGTATAGAATCTTTAATTTTTAGTAGCTTTATCATAAAATTTTGGCCTTATATAATTTCTTTGGATTGTAAAGTCTTTTTACTTTTAATTAAAAAGAGATGATGAAAAGAAAAGCCTCGATTTGATTAACACCGCGAGTAATTTTTTCTCTACTTGAATAATAAATTGGTGTGCCTGATAATAGTTTATAATCTGAACCACTTACTACCAAATCAGTTAGTGGTAGATTGTCTTCATTAATTATACTAAGCACTTGTTGCTCTTCACTAAGTGCGCTTCTTGATATAAATTCATCAACAGAAAAAACACCAATTACTTCTTCTAAGTAGATTTTTTTCTTTATACTATTGATTGATCTAACAATACCTGTTGCCCCAGAAGTTTTTCCTGTTAACGTATCACCAACTATGCAGAATTTTGTATCAGAAACGTAAATAGTTGTCGAGGTTTCAATAGATTTTGGTTCAACTAAAATACCCGCTTTTCGGTATTGTATTCCAATTGGAATTTTACCATTCTCATCATTATTAACTTCAACTCGAATTACTTTATATGTAGAACCAAGTTCACTTCTAGCATCATAACCATGACCATTGATTGGACTAAGGACAGGTTTAGCAGTTGCGCTTGCGCCATCTCCACCAGATATTTGTACAGATGCACTTGTATAATTCTCTCCAAAGTTTGTGACTATAATCTTAGAAACTTCGCCACTGAAATCATTTACTTGAGCAACAGCAGTTGCACCAGAACCATTACCAGAAATAGTAACCAGTGGTGGGTTTGATGATGTGTGTCCTACGCCACCGTTTTCAACAACAATATGTTCAATAGTTCCGTGTATTGCTGAATTTTGAACATACCATTGTTGTGACCGGTCATTATTGTAAATAGTGTAACAGGGAATCCAGTTTGGAGTCATATAATTAAAAGCATCTTCTGTCTTAATAGTATACATATACTTCCAAATATATCCATCTGGTGTGCTAAATGATACAATTGGTGAATTTCTTGGTTTTACTGTAGATTTCGATCTATTATTATTTGAAATGCATTTGTATACATTAAATTCATCTGTAACAACAAAGAACTTGTAATATTCATTTGTTTCTGGGTTTTTGTCATCAATTATATTTGCTTCATCGGTGTATTCGTCATAAACATTTTCGTTTTTCCAATCGTAACGAGGCAAAACAGAAGCTATATTAGAACCAAAAATTCTTTTTAGTCCAATGATATCATCCATTGCTGAAATTCGACCTTTTGTTGAATCGACAGAATCGGGAGGATTCTGTTCATCTTCCCAAGGCGACGAACCACCAAAATAAATGTACATAGGTATGTCTGATACATTATCTTTAAAGTAGTCTCCATTTTTGATTCTTAAATCATTTGTTATGATAGCACTCATTGTGGCTTGCCTCTGTGTACAAAAATATTTTGTTGTTTAATCATTCTTCTCTCTCCGATATATATCCCTGTTCAAAATAAGTAATACCCGACTCAACTTCATTTGAATAATTTTGAGGTATATACAAGAAATAATCTTGAAGATTGTGTTTGGTCATCCAACCATCGGAGTTAACTACAAAACTTTTACCATCAATAATAGTTTTAGATAATGTGTCGTCTTCAAGATTGTATGATGAATCGTATTCTGGATATCCCATACGTGTATTATAAACATAACCTGTAGTCATCGACTTTTCTTGAAAATTAGATAATATATACAGTCTCTTTGATAAGCCATGTTTAAATTTATCAAAGAATGAATAATTAGCACCAAGAGAATATTTAGATCTAGATTCTGTCTTAAAAGGAATTATTTGGATATATTCGCTTTCAACAAGCCCAATGATTATTTGAATTATTTGAATAATTTGCATATACCCAAATAATTCAAATCCAGCAGGGTGTATGATTTCTTTTATAATGCTTCCATAATCATCAATATCTTTTTGTGTTTTTACTGCATAAGAATATTCTTGATAATAATAGTTATCTTGAAGATACATATTAGAAGATAATTGACCTTTATTACCTTGATAATATCCAGCAATTGGTGATGAATACTGGCCACCATTTGCTACACCAACAAAACCAGAACCTGCTTCTTGTCCACTAACTTTAAGATAATAATCACTAGATATACCAATTGGCGAGTCTAGTATAGAAATATTTATAATAGATCTTATATCCTTTTGTGATACAGAATCAATAGACATATAACCCACATAAGGAGGAAACTCAATCTGTATTATATCTCCAACTAAAATTTGACTACTGGTAATATTTCTGTTGTCAAATCTAAAATCAGATAACACAGTGCCATTAATTAGAACGTTTAACTGAGATTCATTAAAAAATCCTGAAACCCGAGAGTCTACCAAACCATCTTTATCTGCCTCTACCGTGACTTTATAAGGACTCAATTCTTCTGAAAATTTAATTTCAAGACCTTCTTGATATCCAGAGCCACCTGATTCAATATTAAATGATCCTATAGTGGGTAATAGCCATTCTTTTTTTGTTTTGCCTTCGGGATTAATTTGATAACCATCTTTGAATGTACCTACTATATTGCTAATAGTTAACTCAATTAAATTATACTGGCCTGAGTATTTATTTTTAACTGATTCAACGTTGGCATAAGCATATTCAAATACATTAGGAAATAATTCTCTCTCTTGAACAATTCTAGATAGTTCGAAGTCTTGTATACTTCCCCCTGAATTAGTAATGAGCATTCTAAACTCATTATTAATCCAAACACCATCAGACGTTTTTAAAATATTTTCTTTTGGCAAATAAATTTCTGTATTTTGTTCTCCATATAGTAATTTAAACAAAAATTTATATGATTGATTAGAACCGCGAGAACTGTTAAATTTCTTTGACCATTTGATGAACAACTCTTTATCTAAAAGAATAGAGTCTGGTGTGTCAACTAAGTATTCATTTTTCATTGCACTAATAAAATCATCTATTGAATTATTAAAGTCAAGATGAGATAAGTGTTCCCTAATCGCATGATACGGATTGCCTTCTTGTGACATCCATTCATAATAAGCTTCTAAAAACGAAACAAAGTTAGGATACTTCTCAATTATATGAGAAGGTATCTGTGAAATTATATTATCTCTTATACTGGGCATAATTAAATGCCTCTTGTATTTGTTTGGATTAGTTCAATGTTGCTTTGATCAATTTTAACGACTTGATTTTGGTTCACATAAAAGTTATCTAATAGAGGCTGAACAAACACTCTAAGATTATCCCCTTCAATAATATTCAGTTCAAATTCAACTTTGCCGCTTTCGTAGTCAATGGTTCCGATATTAGAAGTTTGTGTTATTGATGAACTGTCCACATAAGACAAAACAATGTTTCCTTGCATGTCGTCACGAACTTTTTCGTTGGTTGAATTATTGGCTACAGAAAATCCATCAATAGCCAGAGAACCAGCATAGATTTTATTCATGAAATTAACTGAGTACACCGGATTTTCAAAGTTCAAAACATCAATGTCTTTATACACAACCTTTTCAATGTCTACGCTTGTAATGCCAGAGATCATTTTTATTCTTGAAATCAGTTCGGATGGATTCAAAAACAATCCAAAATCAAAAATTTCATTATTATAATTTTTAACTATTTCTTTAATGACCACAACAAGACTTGAAAAGTTTAAATTAGTGCTTCTGCTATCATAAGAAAACATAATGTGTAAGTTGGCATTAAAAATAACAGCATCAACGATTGTAGGTGTAATAGATCCAACATTTTTTGAAGAAAGATATGACACCATCTGTTGTTTTATAGATGATGAAATTTTTGCTCTATCACTCAAGATAGAAATGAACACATTTCCATAAGCTGGTGGAATGTTTTTTTCTCCACCCCACGCAATAGCAGACCTAATAAAAGGAAATCTGCTTTTCAAGATAGGAATATAATCATTTTCTGTTAGCGCCCTGTCTTGTGCCTGATAGATTTTTGGAGCCTGAAAACGAATAGATTCAATAGACTCTCTATCTGACCCACCATAAGCAGCGGTTGTTACTGTAGTTATAATATTGCTGTATCCAGATATTGTTGATGCTGGAACCAAGTTAGTCAGTCCATTTGCGCTGTCTTTCTCGGTTGCAATATATGTGATGGTAACAATATCCCCATCAGAAGGCTCAAGACCTAGAATGTTCTTACCAAACTCAACAACAGATTGTGTATACTGATTTTCTCCTAAAAAATAAAGCAGTGAGGTGTTACTGAATTGATCAATGCTTGTAGCCTTTGTGTAAGGCGTAGAATTTACATTGATCAACATTGTTGATGTGTCAGCATTTGTATTAGAAATATTAATAGACTGACCAGAATACGTGTATCTTTCTGTGATACGCTGTCCCTGATACAAGTCTACATCAAATGCTTTATAAGACTGAGATACGTTTGAATAAGAAAGAACAAAAGAATCTTTATTGACAAATGTGAATGAAGTGTTTTCGCTTGATGCAATAAATTGTGTACCCGCATCCATTACAATAGAACTAGAAATGTTAGTTTTTTGTACGGGAATAACTTCAATATCACAAATAATTCGTGAAGCCGTAGTTGATTTTGGAACATACGACAACTTTTGTGAATGTGATACCACGTTTCTTCGAATTTGTGCCGTGTCTAGAAAAGACTCATTGGCAACCATATTAGCTTGATACGAAGTAAAGCTTGTGTTATAAACCAAAAGATCAACAATGGTGTTGATAGCTGAACCTTCATAATCAATGTCTGAGAACTCAGGTTTTTCTTGAACAAAACTAATAAGACTCTGCTTTAAGTCTTCGGTGTCCAAAGATGTGACATTAAGTTGGTTAGCCATGATATACCTTTTTTAAAAATTAATGCTTAATTGTTGTTCTTCTAATGTATTTATAACAGAATAGTAAATGTTTATGGTGATTGCGTTAGGGTCATCAGGAGTGAAAACTTCAACCTCAATAATTTCTACTTG
>Ga0307974_1000715_pt1 | contig 21302 bp, 16 predicted proteins | sample OrgLakmetagen784_FD_201812 | JGI IMG/M metagenome (GOLD analysis project Ga0307974, IMG submission 201812) | Saline water microbial communities from Organic Lake, Antarctica - #784 | ecosystem: Environmental > Aquatic > Non-marine Saline and Alkaline > Saline | place: Antarctica: Organic Lake... | reverse complement strand
CTTCTGATGGGCTTGTGCGCGGCTGATGGAGTTGAGGGTGGCGAGGGCGACTATTGCCCAGACGCCGGGGTGGATGGAGGGGGAGGGGGGGGAGGCCAGCCACAGGTGGGTGGGTTGGATCTGGGTGCCTGGGGGAAGGTGGTGTTGGAGGAGGTGGCGGGCTGTCACTGCTATGTGGCAGGACCAGAAATGGTGGTCATGTGGGGAGTGGCTTTCACTGTGCGTAGTATTTTCTTTTTTCTTTTTAAACCAAGGGAGGAACAGGAGGGCTGCATGCTTGACCTGACACTGGCTCCTGATAAGAAAGATGAGAAACATAGCGCATTCTTTGCATAAAAAAATGTGGCAAGAGAGGCGAAGACAAGAAAGTGCACGGCTAAGATTGCTGAACAAGTCCAAATGAAGATAGATATGCAACATAGATCTGTGATTCATATTTCTAACATTTCACCAGCCATGAGCATTTCCCGAAGGTACACTACAATGTGTGTGATAGGTCCTCCTCATAATTTTGCTGGAATGATAAGTCTTATGAGGTGTCAAATTACCAAGCTCTCTCCAGCGTTCATTGATACGTTTGCGCAGAATGAGCTCAAACTGTTTCAGACTGATAACTCACGAAATTGTATGGCATTTAGAGTCTGCTGAGACGTAGGGAAGTCTTGGAGCGCAAGCAGAACCTAACAAGTCTATGTGCCACTTTCGTTTGCAAGAAGAAGGTCGGCCTGCATAACTTTCTCAAAAAGTTCAAACAAAACTATACCAGAATCATATGATCTGAGCCAATATGAAAAAATGGGCATCTGACCTGTTTTGCGAAGCATGTAGTGAGTATCAGTACCTTTCTTGACACCTCGGAGCTTTTTCAGGAAGCCAAGGTGAAGGATGTGTGTGGGGGTGATTTTTGAGGAATCATATGTCAGAGAAGAAGTGGCCCATTCTGACAACCGTACAGACCAGCTGTCAAAGCAAAGACCTGGAAAAGCCACAGCAGTTTTTACTTTGGATATCTTACTATCACCAGTTCTGTAAACTCTGGCTATGGCAGACCTGAGATTGTTTGCCATCTTCTCAGGAGCTGTGTGCATACTTCCATCACAAGTGAGAGTAGTTCCAAGGATTAGAATTGGGTGACAAGTTCCATAGATGTGCCATTGTACGTGAAGATGGGAATTGTAGAAGTATCCTGCTAAAGAGGACCATGACTTTTGCTTTGTCAGTGTGGAGCTTGACCCCTTTGAAACGTGCGTAGCCATTGCATTCGTTCAGCTGGATAAGCAGACATCCAGGCCAGCCGTACTGAAAGTGAGAACGATGTCAACAGCATAATTACAGTGACGGATCTGAATGAAAGTCAGGGCAGTTTCAGCACCTCTCTGCACATTGAAGAATCTGTCACTGTAAGGCTGTGATTATTAATATAAAGGGAATACAGAAGGGGACACTGAGGGCTGCCTTGTTTCAAACCTTTGTTGGGTGCAACCTCCTCAAGAATTTTTGTCGCCATTAATGAAAGGAGAGATGTCCCATCTACATGGTTGGAGGATATCACTCAATTACTCTTTTTTTTTAAGTGCCTCCAAAGTTTCTCTCTTGGAATACTGTCGTAGGCAGCAAAAAGGCCTGGAACAACAGTGTACACCTTGGGTCGCGAGAATGCGGCACAGGATAAAGAGAGGCTGGTTAGTGTTTCTTTTTGGGGCCAAAACCAAACTGTGAGTCTGGTGTTTGATGTTCAGCAAGAGCCCAGTTAGTCAACAAGTCAATAAGAAGGGGAAAAACATTTTCAGTATGCCCCTTGCCATGATCATCCCAGACAGTTTTTTTTGCGTGTTTGATGAAAGAAGTAATAAGAGAAAGGATCAACACCTGGGCTGGTCTGCGGGTTCAGGTTTGAAATGTTTTTCTGGACAGTGGTGAGGGTGTAGCTCGTACACAGGTGCTTGCTCATGTTGATGCACTGGAAGGTAGTGTGCATGCTTCTAAAGAAATATAGAAAATTTGCGAAGGCAGTGAAATTCACTCGCCACATTTAACGAGGAAAATAAGCCACTTTGGTATCGCTAACACCCTCGACCAAAGGAAAAGAAAAAATCAATGGGCTGCAGGCAGACACAGTAACATTTCAAGGAGTTGGGGCTTGGTTTTGAGTTCAAAACTTGCCTCCAAATTCACATGCATTCCGTTCTCTATGCCGCCTAACTTGTCAACACCAGACACACCCTGGGACCAGTATTATTATTAACTCTCGCTCAACAGGTGCTGGTTTTAGGCCAAGTCTGCAGCCCTCCTGATCCCCATCAGCCTTATTTGTTTCCTATGTGCGAGATGTAGGAGTTCAACGGTACCCTATACCAAAGTGGCTCCTTTTGACAATTCCTTGACCCTATACCAAAGTGGCTCCTTTTAACAATTCCTACTTGCCCCCTCCCCCCCTGAACGATGCCACACACACTACGCTCCTCTGATCCTAAAATGAGGGGCCCTACCTCTAAGTCAATCAATTGGGCTAGTGGCAGGAACCACTAAAGCTGTTGCTTAAAACCAAATTGAATGCGTAAACTGCAAAATCTGCTTCTAGCATCTAGTAATACAAGGAATTTTTTTACCGGGTTTCCTCCTTCCTTACAAACACATGTACATACGCGACGTCTGCAGCTGTACCTGCCATAAAACTTAAAACCAACTGCTACAATGTCAACAGGAGAGAGGCTTTCCAATGGCACATCATGATGGGCCTGCCCAACCTGTATAAACCTAAGTGAAAATGAAAAGAAAGAATGCTTCTTAAAAGAGAGTTGGTGAAAGCCTCGTGGAACCCAACATAGAAACTAGAAGAACTGCAAAATATTTGTGAAAGGTTACACACAGCCTCCAAATGTACAAAGAGCTTATCACGGCACCAAACCTACCACAACCTGCACCAGACACACACCTTCATGATCTTTAAAAACAAGGGTTCTCAGCCAACCAAGATAGAATCTCTTTCCAGCCCTATGAAATGAAATTTTAAAACTGTCAATTTTGACATCCAGCCCACCAACCCTCAAGCAGACATTGTAGCCACTGGGCGATGTGAGTACTGGATCACTGACGTTGATGTCATGAAGCACCAAGGAAACGATGTTGTGTCTCCCTCAGACGACCCTATGCTCCCAGAAGTTTACATTGCCATAGTAGCTTGCGTCTGAGGCGTAGACAAAAAATGCAAAGGCATGCTCACCCCCAAGCGCTTATTTATTTTTTTAAGGGCTTTTGAAAAGGCAAAACAAAGCGGCGTACATGACATCCACCCACCCCCCATGGGTTCTGCATCAGAACTCACAGGCCTCATCACACGCAAAGATATTGCTGCCTCCGAACATACAAGCCAAAAGATCAGAAACTCATTTTCACGAATGCTCCCACCCCACATTATCACCACCCTACAAAAAATGGACCCTAGTCACGTAAGAAAAAAGGCATTCTCCCTTGGCCATGACCCCACACTCTTTCAATACTGAAGTTAACACATAAGCGATAGGGACTTTGGGGCAAACTACAACGCCTCCTCCTCCAAGGCCACTGGTTTCTCTATTTGCCATGCCATTTACCATGAAAACACCATGTATTTAGCAATAAGGCATGTAATTTACTCTGCTGCCCTTAGCACAGAGGCAACAGCTAGCTTCATGTTTCTTCCCTTCATGAATAAAAGGACGGCCACAAATCCCTACGCATCGCTCCACCGCAGATTCCGGCATATGCAAATTCTTGGGCTCCATACCATCACCCCAATTCCAATATGCAGAAGTTCTCTTCTTAAACAATATACAGACGCCCCTTCCGGGGGATATGTACTTGGGAGATGTGCATCATTGCCATATGGAATACTAAAGGCAGATACTGCCTCAATGCTTGCAACAAAAGCTGGCTGAGTTTGCCAAAGAAATCCCTAAGGCAAAGTGAAGTTATTTGCATTCATGACGATCCCTACCCCTTTGCACTTAGCACTGAAAGGGCTCCTGGCCTTTAAAAAGTAAGGAAACTACCCAACGACCACCTTCGTCATCCCCACAAGGCCTCTAAGATAAAACAAGTACCTTGGATCAACCCCGCCCAGTGCTCTGACGAAGCGACCCAACACAGCTTCAGCCCAAACCTGACCCGTAAAGTACAAGGTTGGCGGGACAAACCTAAACTGATGGCAGCGTAAAAAAATACGAAGAAAGGGCAAAACACAGGATCAGGTGCATACCACCCTTGCTGAAACGTATCCCATTACGTGAACCCAAGAGGCATTGGTATAAACAATACCATCTCACGTGCAAAGCTAGCAGCTTTAGCATCCGCAATCATTCACGGATACTCCCATATATCCACAGATAGCCTAACCTCAATGCACCAAATTAAAAAGCAGCTCAGCTCTCACACCCAAACCTCCACTGCCGCCACATCCAGGGAGATGTCTTCCAATCCATTTGCCAAAGCAATCCACCAGTCCCCATTGCCCGTTAATTTCCACAAATCTCACGCAGGTATTATAGGCAATGGATATGCTGACACTCTTGCTAGAAAATTCATCACAATCTATTTTGATGTTGCGGATACCTCCATCATAACAGCTGGCCCTGAGGGAAATCCCTTCTACATATCAACTGGCTTGCAAAAGAATATGAAGAACGCCGAATTTACAAAATCATCCAAACACAGCCCAGTTACGTACCGTAAGGCTTTGGTATCTACCTATCAAATTACCATGACAAATAACAAGCACACATGCACCCCCTCCACAAACTAGGAATCTTTCCAATACCATAGCAAATTACCATGAATGCTACCAGATCCATATAAAAAAGCACTACTGCCAATAGAGCCGCTAGCAATGCTTATCTAGCAACATCCTGTGCCCCTGTTAAAACCAAGTGCATCATTATGAAGCACAGAACAGAACCCTGTACAACCAAAAACATGCAGTATGGTTTACTAAGCACTCAATAAGCCTAATTTGCCCCCTCTGCCCTTATCTAGACATTGCCCTGCATATCTTCTCTGGATGCCAACACAAGCAAATAAGAACTATGGTCACTGAGAGACACAACATAGCATGAAACATGATCTTCAAGGCCATTAGCAAGACAGGCTCCCTAGGATCCTGCTTTGTCTGCATGGATATAGGTAGCAGCAAACGGCTGGCTGTGCAAAATCTTCAGGTCCCTGATATAGCTGGAACTAGGATTGTGCAAAAGTGGCTCCTTTCTCCCCGCTTCTCAGCCAAAAATAGGTTTACCTACAGCCGTCCGGATGCTGTACAGGTTGCTTCATCTCCGCAAAAACAAAAAGCAAAAGACTAGCAATGAAGGGGGGTGGATCCTTAGTAGTGGCAGGGTGGACAACGGAGGGAGAGTGGGAGCACTTAAGCAACACCACCAGCCATCATCAGAGCTACCATCCCCAGACAGCACCAACCCAAAGATCTTAGCTTACCTGAAGTATAAATAGAGAACCTGTTTTTTGCCTAAGAGGCAAGGTGGAAAGAGCCACTTTGGTATAATTGGGCTGAATCAGCTGTTTTGGGAATCTGGAGATTTGGCAGGTCCCTTGTTGCCTATAATATATATACACACATATAATAAACCCTATATCCATGGAGACAAAGCAGGTCCCTAAGGAGCCTATTTCACTGATGGCTTTCGTGACCATGCTTTGTTATACCTACCTCATGCTCCTTACTTATGTGTGTTGGCAGTTAGAGAGGATGTGTAGGGCACTGTCTGGTTGTGGGCAAAGGGTTCTTCTATTTTAGAAAAAAGGATATGATTGATTAGGATCTGGAGGCCTGAAACCGACTCTCTATGAGAGTTTGTAACGGGCTTGTCTAGTAAAAATAAAATTAGCAGGTAATTGATGAATTGCACATGGAGCTTGGAGGCAAGCTTCTAGAGTTTTTGAGAAAGAAGACCCATTTCCTTAAAAAGATCCAGGCCGTGGGTGATGCACCTAGATGGTGGCACTTACACCCACAAGGATGATGAAACTTTTTGAACATAGCTTGAGCAGAAAGCCTTTCCCTAAGGGTTTACTCACTTGTAGCGACCACCTGACTCTAGGTCTAGTGTTCTCACAGTACTTATTCTCAATGAAGTGAATGTCACTTTGAAATCTGCCCAGATTTGTAGGTCAATGATGTATGGGTTTCTTGGTGTGTTGCTCTGGTGGTGGCTATTTGTGTTGCTGAGGTGCTCTCATCCTCCCCCAGTCATCCCCAGCCACGTTGCAAGATCCATCCTTCAAGATTCATCTTTCACCCTGACTTTTCCTGTGCAATTTTTGTAGAGGAATTCTCTTGTCTACCTGAAAATCTTGCTGGCACGCTCTGATGTAATTGAGAATGTAGAGGTAAAAGAATATAAACGCAGATAGTGTAAGAAATCCTCGACGGTACTCTGGTATGCAGAACTTCAAGTCCAAGGCTGTGAAGTGGTTTAGTTGCATGGCTCCTGTATATGTGCCTGTTGCTCCTAGTAGGATGGTGCGGTGAGTTTTGCACTGCCCTAGAAAGCGAGGAATTAGCAGCTTATGTTGTTCTTGCATTATTCTTGTGCCTTTTCTGTTTGTTTGAAAGGAAAAGTGCCTGCGCAGTGCTTAATTTTGATCAGAGGCATATTGCACAGAGAAAAAGTAGATTGGACCTTACAAAACGATTCTGGCACATTTTGATATGCTACGTTGTGGTGTGCTTAGACCTTTGCAAGTACGCCAGCCAGATCTAGCCCCGCGCAGTCTCTGCAGCTTCTGGAAAGCTTGAAAGGTCACATACTTGCTCTTTTTGTAGGGTTTCTGAGGACGAATATCCGCTTCCACAAATTGGCGGAATGTGGCCCATAAATATGCGCAGGAAAGGAAAGTGTAATCCTCACCACCAGTATGGATTGGGAAAGGGTGTTAATTTCTGTCCTGCGCAGCCGAGTGGAATTAGAACTGAAACATATCTTGTTAAATAACTAACAGAAGAATCATTCCTGGGCTGCGATGTTTCATTGTTCCATGTTCCGGGAAGGTCACGTGTCCCTACAATGGAATATTCTTGTTTTCCCTACGATGGAATATTCTTGTTTTAAAAGGTGGATTTTCTTCCTAGACGCTGTAATTTTTTTATTTTATTCCGAATTGTAGGTAAGGCGAGCTGGAGCTGGAGGTGAGCCACGCACATTTCCCTGTCAGCTCGGAGTCTGTTCTTTCTCTGCAGGATTTTTTAAAATGTAGACTTGTCGGGCAGGCTTACTTCCATTGTGCACGCAGCGTGAGTGCTGTCAAGCCCTTAAGGTGATTTCTCATTTGTGCTTGTGCCCCCTTGTTTTGTGGTCGCTGCAGTTGTAGCAGGCTTGTTCATTGAGGATTCCTCTTTACAAATTTCTCAAGTCTTTCATTGATCCTGCAGGCTTGATCTGTTCCTTTTGGCTCGCTTCACCATTCCTTCCCATGTGCACGTGCAGTCAACTGTGTCAAGCTCATTGAGGTGAGTCTAACGCACATTTTCCTGCTATATTCCTGCGCGTTTCCTTGTAGTCTCGTTCCGTAGTGTCAGCAGCTCATGGTTTTTCTTATTAAGGTCAAAGGTCAGTGATGTCAGGCTTGATCTCAGCTCTGTTTTCTTTTGAACCTTTAGAGAATTTGCTTTGCTGGCATAGGGATGGATTTACCTTGCCATTGCTGGATCTGAACATTTGCCATTGCAGGCCGACGGTCAGAGCTTTCAGGAGTTCACGCCGTGTGGTTTTTCACTTGTACTCAGATTTTTTTCTGAGCTTAATCATGGGCATCCCTGAACTTGTTTTTTACGTATATATATTACATATCACACATACATATCATAGAAATTGGTAATAAAGCAATATAGTAATGCCCATGCCCGCGCTCGTATCTCAGTGGACACAGTGATCAGTGAGGCACTTATGTGAATCAGTGAAGCAGTAATGCAAGATGGTTTTGTGGCAGACACTTTGAGACGTTTTCCCCGATTGATTCAACTTGGACCTATCTGAACCGTCGTTTGAACGAGCCTGAACCACCCGCGTAAACAAAGTGAACAAAGTGACCAGAAGTATAAAAGTACAACAGAAGTTAATGGCAAAGCATTGTTTAGTCGCTCAAAAACGTGCAAGAACATAGTTGTAAACACAGTTGAGAATAATGTGAGATTCTGAGCAATGTCTCGATTGTTCAAGGATAAAAGGTCTTTCATTTAGCTTTGTCTGATTGAGCAAGTATGCTGAAACTGTGAATGTGGTTGTTCCGCTTGAATGTGGTTTGGTTTGAGGTGATTACATGTTGCACGCACGCAACCAACGGAAAACAGTGTGGGCATGGGCAATTTATCGTTACTACTCTATATTATAGTAGTATTGTTTTAATATTGGTATCTTGGGGGGGTGAGTACCTCTTCGTGGTGGTCCCTAGAAACGTGTACAGGAGTGCATGGCTAAACTCACTCAATGTGTGCAGCACACAAAAATATCCCAGCTATAACGTAAAACGGTGCTTTTCAACACCATTTAACGGTTGCAACTCACTGATTTTACTTGAGAAAAACAAGGACCGAAGTTAGGATGAAATTTAGAAAGGAATGCAGGATTGCTGTTTGGATGTGTAGGTAAAACATATTTTCTTGCCCTAATACAGTAAGATACATTTTAAGTATCCAGGACCCTTAGTTTGGTAACAGAAATGATGGCAGTGTATTTGTATATTCAAAGCGACTAGAAACATTAAAATTCTCTACCGGACAATTGTAGAATATAGTAGTAGCAGAGCAGGTACAAAGTTCGCAGGAATTTCAAGTTCGCGGGAATTTCAAGTTCGCGGGAATTTCCAACCGGATAATGCTCTGTAGTACAGGAGGGTTGCATTATGCTTTTCAGGCAAAGCAACAATACAAAATACATAAGCATTATTCTAAAGCTCTCTAGAGAGAGAGTCTCTCAACCGGATCCTGCCGAACTGAAGGGTTGCACTATGATATTCAGACAAAGCAACAACCCAAAGCATTTTCTGGAACATTTTAAAGCTTTATGGAGTACCGAACCAGACATGCCCTGCAGACCTGGAGGGTTGCATTATGATATTCGGACAAAGTAACAGTCCAAAGCATTCCCTGGAACATTTTAAGCGCGCAGGAATTTTCAACAGGAAATTGCCGAGCAGAGCCAGGTCCCAGTGATTTGCCTGATCCCGAAAGCAACAACTGTATAAATTTCCTGTATTTTTTTAAGACGCAAAAGGTGCCTCAGGCGAGGATTACACGTGGCAGCCTACACACTTCTCACATCTTTCATCCGGCTTAAGACCGCAGCCTAAAGATTATCAGTAGGGCTCTTTCTTGGTGACCAGGATTCTGGCATGGAGGCATGTGCAGCCTTAGCTACTGCACACATATTTGCATATTTGGTGGTCAGATTTGTACAACCTTTGCTGCAGACCTGATTCCTTAAAGAAACAGTGTTGTCGCGTACGCACGTATGGACCCACATCGTACGTCGTACTATAGTACGGTGCGGTACGTATGGTACGGTATGGTACGACTGGTCGTGCTTTTCGGCGTTTGCGAGGGCATTTTCATTGCCAATGATATTATTTCTTTAAAACATACTTCTTGAGGAATTTTGGGCAAGAACGGACCATTTTGAACTGGCAAGGTGTGCATGGGGGGCTGAAAAGACCCTACAGTGAGGGACACACAACTTTTAGTTTAAGTTAGTTTTGAGCTGTAGAAGGAGGCACGCATGAAAGGCTTGCTGAATGAAGTAAAAAAGTTTGAAAATGGTAAGATCTGCAGCTTTCGTACCGTACCGTATGTACCGTACATGACAACACTTTAAAAAAACATAACAGATATGTGGAGATGAAAAAGGAAAGGAGTTTCATTCCGGTTTAGTGTCAACCTGGAATCAATACTTAAGCATAGTTATATTGTATATTTTACTCTGCATACAGGTTACTGTGTTTGCAATTAACCAGTTTTAATTTTGTGCCTGATGTTTCAATTCCACTTGTTTGTTGCTGCGGACGTTCCCTGCTTGGCAGCTCAAATAAATTAAATTTTGACAAAATCAGAGATAAATAGGAGGGCTCCGCCCAAATTTCTACCTGCAAAACTTTCTGCCTTTTTATGATTGTTTCCGTTCCTACAATTATTTAGGCAAAGTCAGATAAAAAATAAGAGAGACAGATCGAAAAAAGTGGCTCCTTGTGAGGAAATCGTGAGGGCACAGCAAAGCGACAGTAGTAATTAATTGAATAATTAATTTCTTTTAAAGCGAATTTATGTAATCTACTCCCGAGTGATCCTCCATTACCATGTGATCCTGCTTTTCTGAGGAGGTAGGGGTGGATCCAGGGACAAAGTGAAGCCCTGATGCTTATTGCTTTCTACCTCGTAGGAACAACAAAGGAATAAGTTTCCTCCTTGCTGTCACTGCAGATTAGTGAGGAAATCAACCCCAAGGAGGGCCGGCCCTGCTGTTCAATCTAAAACTCAGCATGCCCAACCAAGCGCTGAAAGAGGAGTATTCGTCGTACGAACCCATGGATGAAGACGCTGGGGACGATGAGTCCTACAGCTCAGACAGCATCAAGCCATGTAGAGCCCTGCAGCGATCCTCAGCAAGCAGGCCGCTGCCGCCACCACCAACATCATCTCAACCATCAGCCATAATGCAGCAGCAGCAGCAGCAGCAGCCAATAAAAAAGCGCAGGCAGACTGATGACCCTGAGAAAAAGACTATCAGGTGATTGTCGAACTGTTCGTTTCAACCGCCCTAAAATAAAGCACTCTATCTAGCTCAAACCAGTTGCGTTCCCAGCCATCATGTTTAATACAATCTGCGGTTTATTTTACATATAGCTGCTCTGATTGTCCGTGAGCTGTGCTGGATTTTTATCCAATTACACTAGCTCCCAATACCCAATTTAGTGTTTCAATTGCCTTTTCGTCCCTCACGCTTGCGCGAACAGGCGAGAAAAAAACCGCGAGGCCGCCAGGCGCTGCCGGAAAAGGAAGCTGGACGTTGTGCAGGTCCAAACTTGGCCTAGGCATGGTGCATAGTCCTTGGAATCCCTGATAGGTTCTCTATGCTCAATTGGCTCAAAACCTCCCCGTAGCTTGCAGCCTCAAGCTTCAGCTCAAGGGCTAGTACAGCATGTATGAAACCACTGCTTTTGCCCACCTTGCACAGGACTTGGAAAACCAGCTTTCAGAAGAACTGCGGAAGTACATTGAGCTGGAGCGGCAGGTAGGTCGAGTCACGCCACATCTCTGTGCTATGCTTAATATTATCGCTGCATGTATATTGTACTGGTAAGGTAAAGTTCAAGTGAGGAAACCATCAACAAATTCGTCATCCCTGACGCCCCAGGCTTGACATTGCCACTCACACAGCTTTCCTCCTTTTGCTTATTACATCTTACACAGGCCGCTGCTTTCCAAAGGGCCCTTGCCAGAGAAGTCGCATCTTGCAACACGCTTGTGGAGTTTGTGAAGGTGAGCCGTTGACGTCCCTAGTAGCAAAACTGTATTGATTGTCGAGCAGGACACAATGAAATTTAATAAAACAGCTTGGTAAAACTGTTTCACTGTACAGAGCTAGCTTCTAAAAGCTCCAACAAGCTTTCGCCAGGTGCATGTGTCAAGCCCAGCATCACTTCCTCCTTGCTTATTGTATTGCAGCAAAAGTTGATATAGTCTACCAGACCATGCAATCATGTACTATGTAATAGGTGGTTTCTTTTCTTGACTGAAAGTGGAGGCTAGTCTGTGCTTTTTCCTTCTCTGATGCATGCCCTTTTGTTCTCCCTCCTCACTCTTAAAGATGTGCAATCCCTGTTACCTGAGGGTGGGTGGGGGGTTTGGGGGGTTACCTGATCAGAATTGCTCAGCTCCACATCAACCACCGCGTTGATGCTTCTACTTCTAGGTACTTGAAGTTAACCTACATAGTTTGTTAGGTAGTTGGAATTTAAATTTGGAACTCTTCAATTGAGCTTAAGACCTAGCTGATGTCATCGGCAAATCTTTTAGCAAGCACCGTGTTTTTGCTGCTGATGATCTGGTGCTGTCTTTTTCAGACCAGCATGCAATTTCATGACATCTGAGGTTGCAGGCTCACGATACCCCAAATGATCTGTCCATGGACTCTGTCCTAGATCTGGACCAGCTTCTTGCAAGATGGGACCCTCAGCCTGATGTCCAGTCTATACCCACTGCCCGTGCCTCCCGAAAGCACAACATTCCCAGCCACAGCATCCCTCTTCCTCCTCCTCCTCCTGCTCCTCGTCCTCCTCTTCCTCCTCCCCCACCTCCTGCCCTGTGCTTTGATTTTGATTTTGACAGCACACATCACCCAGTGCATACCCACCCTATCACCCCTGCTTCGCCCTACCCAGCCTTTGCTGCAACACCCACCCGCAACTTGAAGATCTTGGCAGATCAAGCGATGCAAAAGATTCTCAACCCCTCTCCGTATCAACGCCCCCATTCTACAGCAGCACCTCCTCTCCCCCCAATAATTGACAGAGAGCTTGAGCAGCAGCTTCTGTCTAGCAATCTGGCTGACTCGAGCTTTCTTGCTCCATAAATTACAGTACAAGTATGGATCATCACGTTTAAGTAGATATAAGCTCACCCATATTCATACCATGCGCCTGATTTAAGCAATTGCAGATCGTACTGATATTCATTCATTTCGCTCCAGAAGTAACTGTGATTGCATTTCTAGAGGCTTTCTGAATGAGGTCATGTAGTTCCTGTCCATCAAGCGTGCGTGCGTTGTCTCTGTGATTGCCGTTTGTTCTTTATCCTAGCAAGTGACTTTTTAGCAAGGTAGGATTAATTCCTTTTGCATTTATTTGCCTTTACTGCGTCTGCGACATTGATTCTGACAGATAATTAGCATACCGGTCTCTTGAGAAGATGGTACATGTTTTCACAGTCAAAGAACACAAAACAGTCACAGGTGTGGTGAATGCCTGTTATGAATGACAGGAAAAGGTGCTTCTGCTGTACCTGGCACTAAACAGTTCACCCAGAGGAAATAACAGGAGATGTGCAGGCTGGGCCTAAAACAGGCATCCAATGGGAGGCTTACCATGAACTACCATTACACAAAATCAATCAACGTGCCATTATGAAGTCGTTGACGCAAATATTGACTGCAATAACTAATACAAGTTTTTATTCAGCGTTGTTTCACTTCACAAAACTGCCTAGGAAAAGGTTCTTATACTATGCTGACATTATGCATGCATTTGTAATTAATTAATGTGAAAGTCATAAGGTTTTTAATTTCAAACCCTCAACCCCGTACCTTGTGTCATTATCTTTGTGTCTAAAATACCAACAACCATGCATGACTGTACCCCACATCCTTAAAAGCTACAGTAAAGCCCTGGATTATCCAAAACAATAAAACCCCTTGGATCAATACTAACATGAGGAGTGGTTTCCACTACCTGCTTAGGGTTTAACCCTAGACTTGTTACAATATCTCTTATTCTGTGTTCACAGCTACTGTTGGCAACCACACAGTGTTATCTCCTGTTTCGTATTTTAAAAACACGGTCCACAGATCTTTTCTGCTCTCACACAACTTGTATGTTTAAGGATGCATGTCTTGTCTCTTGGTGCTTAGCACCTCACTGAAAGTATGAAGTGCTCCTCGTCCTTGGTGATTTGGTTTGCTGACAATTACAACTGGTCAAGGTAAAGCGATGTGTTAGCTTAAAAGAAGTGACCAAACGCTATGGCTCTGTCAGCAGTGTCAGTTTTACAGTATTTAGCCATTGTTGCGGGGCCAAAGTCTGACCTGGAGGCAGAGCAATACTTAGTTTACTCAACCGCCTTTTCAGGGCCTGATTTGACTGCAGATTGCGTCCCTGGATGTAAATAGAGTCAGTGAAGTTGCATGCTGAGCTAGATTTTTTTATCCAGGAGTTACTTGCTGCTCCCTGTCACAAACCGCCTGGAGATAGCTGCCGTCTGTGTAGCCTTCTCTCTTTGTTGCTCTCATAAAGTTGAGATTTTTCAGTCTTTGTTCGGGCAGACGAAGGAACTTGTCTTTGTCTGCCCTTGCTCTGGCTCTGCCGATGCATTTAGTGCTTCCTTGTCCAGAAATTGTCCTGCAAGCACCATCTTGCCCACCGTGTTTGCCAGCGGCTGGTCTACCCTGCACTTGCAACTTGCAAGGGAAATGAATGTTCTAGGGTTAATCCAAATCGGGCAAGGAGGTATACGAGCAATCCTGTTTGGTCTGAAGCGTTTGCTCTTTGATTTCCCGCTAGTGTAAGTCTAGCGAGGAACATTTTTGACATAATGACTCTGTTCCCAAATTGCCGCTGCTTAGGAGTAGCTAGTTTTTTGGGGGAAATTCTGCTTAGGAGTAGCTAGTTCTCGGGGGGAAATCCCCAAAACATCTGGGCAATGCTCCTGCCTGGTGGTGTACACGTAGGTGCACACTCTCATAATTCCTGACATTTATCCAAACAGGCACCTTAATTGGTCGCTCCATTAAGATCAAGCAGTGCTCGAAGAAACCAGAGCGACCCAGCTGAGCACCGAAAAGAATAGCACAATGATCTCTGTAAATCAATGTGGGGAGCACCATGTTGCTCTCCACATCGGTTATACTTTATAGCGGAGGACTTATGCACTGTCCGGCACTGCATAAGTCCTCCGCTAAAATATAACAAAAGCGTTGTACCTCAAGGGGTGCAGGGTTCGAGTCCAGGTTGGGTCGAACGCCAAAAAATCCTTTGTAGTGTGGGTGCACCTTCCAAAGCACCCATGCTCTGGATCCTGCAAGGATCTGGGCCCGTTCAAGTCATTGGGCCCGTTCAAGTTATTTTTTCAAAAACCCACTTGTATTGTCTTGTTCAGGGTTGCATATTACGCTACGGCTACGCTACGAGTATGCTAAGCTACGAGGGAGGGTCTATCGTATGTAGGAAATATGCAATCGTGCCTCTGGCTACCCATTTGCCACAGAAGCCAAACGAGCCAACAATTAATGATAAAATACAAAATATCGTACGTGAAATATCACAATATGAAGTTTATAATTGATTCGGCACAGTTTTGGGGTAACGGAATTTGGATGACTTTATTTGAATTTGTTGTAGCTTGTAGCCGTATCATTGTGGTGTAGCGTAGTGTATGCTCGCCACGCTATGAGCGCTTGTAGCACGTATTGTGCAACCCTGGTACTGGTTTGCGTTAGGAAGAGGAAGGAATTTCTCCACATATCACATATAATAGCTTTACCCGACGCTATTATTCATGTTCCCCTTCACATATCGTATGTAGTAGATCAACTGGATCCAATTTTTCCGGAAACTGGAATGTAACGGTCTACAACTACAGGTAGTGCCCAGAAGTGTCTGTTCATCACCTCGTGCTCGGCAAACTATACTGCATCCTTATATATTTGGTACACCAAAAAGCGCGCCATAATTTATTTGAAAACAGCAGCGGAAAATTCCAGCAAAACAAATCCCAAGGATATCCAGACTTGAGCTTTGAATTATTCGTGACATAATGCAATCATAAGTGCTTCAATATTGAGCGGTTGATAAAATCGAAACAGGTTTGATGCGGGTGGAAATAATAATATCATTTTGCAAATCATATATTTATAGACGTACCAAGATGGCAGACCAGCTCAACTTTGTGAGTAGTCTAGACTTTGACCTTGGGGGTTGCCTGGGTTTCCATAAATCTAGTGTGATAATCTCACACTACATTACCCGTTCTAACAGGAGTTTGAGGCCCAGCTGGACAACACCCTGCAGCACAACCTCCTTGCAAATGCCGCCACCACCACACTTGACCAGGTGAGGAGAACACGCACACAACATGCATGCACATACATATATGCATGCACACGCATGCAAGAGTACAAAACATCCGTATCCACGACATATACATGCTTTTTCTCACTGAATAAGAAACGCATATCCACGACACATACATGCCTTGGCCCCGCGTGCTCTTGGTTGATTGCATGCATGTATCATGCAAACAGGCGTGCTACAACTCCTGCAGAAGGGAGCTGGCAGCGTTTGCTTGAAGTCATGCTCCATTTGATATTGCACCTCCTGCTTTTGTGCAGCGTGGGGACCTAGTGACTGTGCCTCCTCAGGAAATCATTGGACAGCAACCTGGGAACTACAAAAAAAATTACAAGAAGGTGAAGTTTTGTTACCGTCAGAGATTGTTCAAGCCTTGTATTTACCACTTGTGCGCTGGAGCGCCTGGATGTTTTGTAAATAGAACATCAGGATATCAAGTTCTGTTGGCAGTGTGAGTCTGTGAAATTCCCGTGCGAGTCTCAGTACTCTGCCTGAACGGCGCACTCAGTACATCCACTGCTACATCTATGTGCGGCTCTTCTGGCTGAGCACTGTCCTATTACAGCCGCTATACCTATAGTTCTCATAGTTTTGGCTACAGTTTTTCATTCAGCCTCAAAGTATTAGGGGTTAGGGCCATAGTTTTAGGGTTTAGGGTTAGGGTTAGGATTAGGGGGTTAGGGGACCAAAACTATGAGGTTGAATTTGAAACTATAGGAACTGTAACACAAAACTATGCAAACTTTGATTATAGCGGCTATTTCTCGCACTGTCTTCCTGCCTTTTATATTTAGAGGTTACTTGCTTTTCTCAACTTTATCCATCACCTTTACAGATTGCTAGTAATATTTCAGGAGACCCAGTGCCTTCCTTCTCACATTCAGATTTTTGTTCCCTGGACAAGTTTCATTTCCGGTTTCAAAGTCCCTTTCTCTTGCTTTGTCTTATCTGCTAAGCGCCTGTTTTTCCTTTTTCTTCCAAACTTACACTGAATGAGTACACTTGATTCTGGTTCTGTACCTTTGCAGACGGTATGCACGTATTGGCTCAGAGGCATGTGCATGAAGGGCGATCAGTGTGGGTTCTTGCACCAATATGATGTGGAGAAGATGCCCATCTGCCGCAACCTGCTCAAGTTTGGAGAGTGCAAAGAGCTGGACTGCCCTTACAAGCATAATACAGGTACGACGAGCCTGCGTCAGTTTGGATGCAGAATAATAATCTGAGGGATACGTTTTCGCAAGCTCTTTAATCTAGCCAAACATTAGACTTCAGCGTAAGAGCGGTTTTAAGTGTTCGTTATCACATTATGCCTTGCTTCTTGATTTTCATAGAAGCGTGTCGACTGTTGATGTTACGGCATGAATTGGCCTGTCAGCTTTTACATCATGCCTGTGTTGTGTGGGGAGGCAAGAGAGAGTTGCTGTTTGTAAAGGAGTAACTAGTGTGGTTCAATTTGTTTTGAGCAAATCCAAAGGCTTGCAAAAGTTCACAAGCTTTTCGAGCAAACCCATGCGCTGTTTTTAGCGGCCTTAAACCACAGTGCGTTCCTGTCTGAGTTGTTAACATATCGTAACTCGCGAGCCTGCAAGAAATTATCATGCCTGAAACAGCTCTACTGTCCCAAGGGGAAAACACCGACTAAAGATATCCAGCCTGTCACGGCCTCATTCAACATATGCAAAACATTTCAGGTCACATGCATCACAGCTACAGCCCACTGGGAAACGCAGAGTTTGGATCAGAATGGTAGACCTAATTTGCTAGGAAAGTGACAGGCAATAAATGGCCATTCATACAAGCGGTTCAAAAGGCTTCCCTGCCAAAATATTACGCGGGCAAGGCTTGCATGAACAAGCCAGATGGAAAAGCATAGGCAGGGCTGCTCCTGGGTGCTTCTACCTTCTAAAAGAATGGTTATGAGGCCCAAGTAGTTATACCGCTCAGAGATTTGCACTCGTCCTTTTCGACCCTTAGCCTCAGAGACTGCGGGCCTTCTTTACGACCAATCTGCATGCTGAGCACATAAACGTGCAAATAACATGCACCAGGGAGTGCCGAAACAAGTACAGGGTATTGCTTCTGGAAGGAAACCAAATCACAGGCAGCCAACACTTGCTACTTAGACAGCATGAATATAAAAAGCACAAGCTTTCAAGAATTGCCGTGGCACGTCAGTTAATCAGAAGCATGCCCATAAGTCTAGGCCTTAATATAGTACTGACAACCATCTGCGAAAATAAGCATACCCATAAGTTTAGGCCTGAATGGAGAACTGGCAACCATCTGCAAAAAATGCACTGACTAATTCTGGCAGACTCTATCCTTGATTACCACAACATGATTACCAAATTTGCACGCTATTAAACATGCATCTGCACATTTGCACACATTAATACAAAGCAATAGGAACAGTCAAGGTGCACGTGTAAGTGCCATGGACAAAATTCCGACCCACACTAGTTTCCTCTTTATTGTTTGCAAGGGGTGAAATTGCCTGGTGTGGGCATCTGCATAGCCCCCTCCCTAAATCGTGCTGACTGTGATATTATACTACCAGCGTTTTTTCTTCTGTTTGCAAGTAATTATAACCTCTGACGGTCATCTAAGGCTTTTTCCCGGCGCTTGAGACTGCTACGGACGATGCATTTGACAGGTGTCAAAAAGAGAATGGCAGTTTTGAATCCTTGTTAGATTATCCGAAACCAGGGAGAATTCTCAGATTTTCAAGATAACACAGGCCCCAAAACTAACCAACCCTGGCAACAACATCTAAAGCTTCCAAGCTTTACGTTTTACTTGGTGTCAAATGCTTTGGTTGCAGAGGAGGTCAAGGAGTGCAACGTGTAAATGGCATTTGATTATGTGTTGTTCCACTTGCCCTGTTGCAGAGGAAATCAAAGAGTGCAATATGTACAAGCTGGGGTTTTGCATTTACGGGCCGTCCTGCCGGTACAAGCATAAGCCTGCACCAGGTGCGTTTCAATTTTGTTGGTGTTCGTGGCTCATGATTTTGTCTTTGGTGTGGCTCGTGGTTTTAATATAGACCGATTTAATACGGCTCACATAGTTGTATGCGCTGTTGTTGTTATGAAGCACAAACAGCATACGTGCATAAGAGCCAAACCTCACAACACCAGTGATATTTCATAGGAACATGAAAAACCTTGACTTTTTACCACCCCTGGCCTGACAATTTCAGGAATTGTGTTCTCGTAATAAACTTGTTTGCCGTCTCCCAGCCCTCTGAGAGGCCTAAGGCCTCCATTTGGTGTATGTCATTAGCATCTAAGTTGTGAATGTTGAGGGATCATTTGCAACATGAAAAAGGTCGTCTGATATTATGAGATGGGGCTTCAAAGCTCCATGGGAAGGACTCCACGCTGAAATGCTGAGCTCTTAAACCTCCGCACGCAGCACGCTCATGCTGACCCTGGCACCATTACCATCAATGCTAGTCCTTGTACCAAGTGTTGTTTGTCCACACACACCCCATCACTCGGCCAGTCTTTGCTACGGAGATGTTTTGTGGACACAGGTGCCCCTAATTACTTACCATCATAATTTCCTTGGCAACTTTGGGACTGTTTTGCTGGGCCTGCATCTCTCATTCCAATGTGGTTTATTTTGTGTTGTAAACTTAGGGGATTTTTAACTTCAGGTATGTGAGGGCCATCGAAGGCGCTCTGAGGACAAAAGGACCATTTTACACAGGGGCTCCCCGACATCCGCAAACCTTGATTTCATCTCAATGCCTTAAGTTGAAAACTCATAATTCTGTATTGACGGTAAAACACCTTTACACACATACCCGTAGCTTAAATGTTGGCTTTATGCGAATGCAGGCCCCCCTCCAAAGGTGGAGACTGTTGAGGCAGCCAAGCCAAAGGACTACAGAGACATTAATACGGTGGGGCGAGCATCATGCTCGGTTGATCAATCCCTTGGCTGTTGTAGGCTTCAGTTTCCTCTTGCACAGGACCTCAAACAGACTGTATTGCTGCACTGCATGCCCAGCGGTAATTTTAACCCATACAGCGTCTCAGTTGGTGAGTTATACTGCTTGCAATTCCATCAGCGCCCGCGGGCCATGTCAGAAGTATGCCACACCTGTTTATGTGTGTGTGTATGAGTGTGTGTGTATGTGTGTGTGTGCGTATGTGCGTGCGTGCGTGCGTGCGTGCGTGCGTTTGTGTGTTTCTCTAAGCTCCTGGTGCAACAATGACGTTCACGGGGTCCGTTTCATTTAATGCTTTGTACGCTTTCAAGGGTATGAAGTTGGTTCAGCGCATTATTTCAATAAATGCTAGGGTAACACAAAGGGGTAGTACAAGCGGAACAGACAACCTGATCACGTCATTCTGCTGCGCTAAAGCCTCGTCACTTTGCTTGCAGGTCGTGAATTGGGCCAATCCCGGTGTCATAGGCGCCAGGGAGCGGGAGGCGCTAGAGAGCATGGGCATGGGTGCCAGTCTTAGGAGGACAGGGACAGCAGGAGGGGCTCGGCGGAAGTATGGCTGGGAGGGCTCAGGGGGAGGTGTCGGAGAAGGGGGCGGGTTTGGTCTCCAACAAGAGGGTCAGCATCATGGGTACAAGCGTGCTAGGTGAGAAAAGGATGGAGACATGGGAGAGTTGGGGTGTTCATGTACTGGGCCAGATTGCTAAGAGCTTCCCACTTCCTCTTGCTTGTGTTAGGACGTCATCAAGGAGTACTTGGACCTGCTTCATTGTTGCTGTGTGCCTTTCCATTCCATTCTTGCCTGTCCATTGAATTTGTATGCATGTACAAAGCGCAACACCCCTTTGTACTGCTTCAGGGTGGATTCCAGCGAACAGCAGCAACAGCAGCAGCAATCGCATGAGCAAGGAGTTGGGGGCAATGTAGGGCAGCAAGGAGGGGGAGAGCAGACGGGCATGCATCTTGGGCACCACATGCCAGGCATCATGGCAGGGCATCAAGGGATGCCATCACTCATGGGTCACAACATGCATCAGCCCGGAATAGGAGGAGAAGGGGGCGACTTAGGAATGCCTCCGCTCATGCCACCTGGCATGCCAGGCATGTCAGGGCCCATGCACCCTGGCATGCATATGCCCCCCTGGATGATGGGCTTGCCGATGCCGGGAATGCAGTGACCAAAACCAGAAAGAACTAAGTGGCGGAGAGCAAGAACTAGACGACTTTACATCATATTAATGTTCCAATGATTTGCGATGGAATTGATAGAAGGTCTCTATGAAAATTCGGAATTTGAATTTTGAATTGGTATTATCCCCACGGCAATTTTACGGCTGTAAACATTGTATCATTTATATTGAAGAATTTGCAAGGTACACAAAACCTTGACTTGGATGACAGGTGTGTAACTTCTTGACCGCACACACACACACACACACACACACACACACGTGCACATACCCTC
>Ga0307974_1000712_pt1 | contig 21349 bp, 23 predicted proteins | sample OrgLakmetagen784_FD_201812 | JGI IMG/M metagenome (GOLD analysis project Ga0307974, IMG submission 201812) | Saline water microbial communities from Organic Lake, Antarctica - #784 | ecosystem: Environmental > Aquatic > Non-marine Saline and Alkaline > Saline | place: Antarctica: Organic Lake... | reverse complement strand
GGCCTTGACCCCGGTTTTGAACACAGCTCCTTCTCTCATGCTTTCTCCAGCTCTCCTTCCTCTCTTCTCACATTTCGCCTGCTGCTCTCAACTGCAGTAGGCTTTTCTCAGGACCATCCCTGCGGGTCTCTTTCAACTTGGCCTCGTGGGGGGCTTAAATGTCCCGGCCTTGGGCTCACATGTGTGGGCCACTCCTTTGGACATTTAGCGTTTCTTGGTTGGTGTGGCTCTCTAGTCTTGGGGTCTCTGCGGGCTTGTGGGGTTCAGTCTAGCCGTTAGCAGCCGCCTCTTTAGGATCTTCGGTCGTGCTAGGCTCCTGCTGGTCGTTGCTCTGATTTTGCCGTAGGCGTGGTGTCTTTGCTAGGTTGCCTGATGTCCAGAGGTACTCTAGCCTGCCTTCTGACTCCAACTTCTAAGGTTAGGCCTTTTTCTGTCTGTTCTTCAGACACACTCTTAGCTTGTGCTCTTGCGAGCATGGGCCAATTTCTCAGACTGTGGTTTTTCAAGGAGGGTTTTTCTGTTTAGGCAGGAGTTTTCCTTTTCCCAGTCTTATAGGTTTTTTCCTTCATTCTGTCAGGCCCTTGCTGAGGACCGTGTAACAACCCCCACCAAAAAAAAAAAAAATTGTTGACCTGTTGCAGCAGAAAGGGTCGGACTGTGGAAATATCCTTAAAAAATGGTGTAAACAAAAAGGAGAAATGGTTCCTCAGCTCACCAACCCGATGGTCTTGGCAAAGTAAAATAGCATGCACCTCGTTCTGAACATGTTCATCTTCACCAGGACATTGGTCACATACGCGAGAACCATCTTCAAGCCACGCTTCTGCCTTGACTTTCAAAGTATGCGCACGCAAGCGGAATCTACTTATATTGCGCATAACATGTTTGGACAGATCAAGATGAAGGTACCATGGCACAAATTTTGACTTACAGCGTTCAAAGTACAAGTAAAAGTCTACGCTGGAAAACACCAGCGTGCATGAAGGAAAGGCTCTCAACTAGAGCTCACACTAGCCAGAGCCCCATTGAGAATCAAAAAAAGATAAACAACAGGAACTAATGTGGATCTGGTGGGTTGTCAGCCATGCGTCTAGCCCTCCTGAAGCCATGCGCCTGCGTTTAGCCCTCCTGAAGCCAGCCATTCTACCAGTAAAACCCCAACTGATCCTCTATTTTCAGTGCTGTCGTTGTTGAAGTGTATTTTTTTGTTTTAGTGATCTTTGCTTTTTATTGCAAGACAGGGCAGTTTAGTGGCTAGTTGGTGCACTCTGTGCAGAGGGATAGTTGAGGAGCTATGGTATACTGATTATAGATTGTGCCCCCAACTCCATGAAGTGTGACTTTGTTGTTTCGAGTGATGCTTTGGAGGCTCCTTGTTCGTAGACGCTGGATAAGAGGTAGATGTTGGTTGTGCGCTTAATCTAATGTCTGTTGAGGGTTTGCGTCCGAGCAGACTTTGAATTCTACAAGATGTATGTCTCTGTCCCTCGGTGGAATCTGTTTGAAGTTCAAATACCTGCCTCATCCTTCAGGGCATGATTAACACGCCATCTGGACGGCTTTAATGTCTAGTTGGGAAATTTCGTTGCATCGGAAAAACCCAGTCCGGATGTTTCTTTTAATGTCATCGGGGGGGGTTCAATGTTAAGGTCAGAAAGCTTTTCACTGTTACAAGCATGTAATGAGTGCTGAGTCCAGCTTGGCTTTGCTGATCTCTTCACCACAACGGCTAACTGCGTGGTGACGTTGGTTTAAATGCATTCTCTTCAGAGTATGGCTGTTGCACCTAAGAAGCATGTGTGGAGCACTGTCTGATCCTCCACACAAAGGGCAGGTGGCAAGACCTGTCATGTGGATAAACCTTATGGTGTGTTTGTCTGTGTGTTTTGTATCCGTCCTATACTTAAGAACTTGTTCCTGTTCCTTAAAAGTCACATTTGGCATGGAAAGAATTTGTTACTGAGTTGGGCATGAGCAAGGGGCTTTGCAATAGGTTGCTGTGTGTGAGAGTCGGGCTGTGCTGCACGCTCAGGCGTATCATGCACTTTTGGCTAGAGCTTGTAAAGCAATGTATCTGTGTTAGCTTCACCAAGGTAATGGTGGGCGTGCATATGGTGTTTTAGCTTGTCCTGCAGGTTAGTCAAAACTCGTAGCTCTTCTGCATGGGAGCCATCTTTGTTAGGCACGCTTAGCCAGAACAGGTCAAAGAAGGGGGCAGTAGCTTCCGGGAGGGAAATGCCAGAATTTTAATTGACTGCTGCTTTGTGTGCTAGGTGGTCTGCTTATTCATTGCCAATTATACCAGAATGGGATTTCACCTTGTAGAAAGTGATGGTAGAAGGTGAGGAATGGATTAGGTTTACACGTCCTTGAGGAATTCCTGTGCAAATGGTGGAGTACAGCCATTGGGTTCAATAGCTGTTTCCTAGTCTGAAAGAGGGATAAGGCACTTTCTGTAGCAATTTCGGTATTGCTTTTTGTACCGCTACTAGCACAGCTGCAAGTTTGGCTCTATTGATGGAGGGCGTGGGGATGTTGCCCCAAGGATCGATAGGTTATAAACGTAGCTATTAGTGAAAAGAACACATGACTATACAGAGGGAGTCAACTGAGCAATGGCCCAAACAGGGCCTGTGGTGGGGTGAAATTGCCAGCGCCTAAAATTGCTGTTTGCTGATCTCATCTTGCATGGGGCTACCATCGGTGTATGTGATGAATGTTCCAGTTTTGTACTTTGAGAATATGTGGGCTCTTGTACCGGTTGACGTTTGTGTTACGAAGCTTTTGCCACTGGCTGATGTTGGCAGCAATGAAGCTATCTGGGTGTAGGAGTTGGAGCCTGTTTTTCTGCTGTTCTTGCATTTCACACGAGCGGTGTCAAATTTTATAAATACATTTGAGAATAATGTGCTGCTAAACATGCCGTCCATACAAGGTGCGCACTTTCCAGTTCTATTATCAACACTCATCAGGAGCCAGTTTCAGGCCAAGCCTGCAACCCTCCTGGTCCCCATTAATTATTTCTTTCCTTTTCACGGTGGAGGAGCTTTACGGTACTCAGTACCAAAGTGGCTCCTTTTCCTTAATTAATGTGGGGAGTGGCTTTAACTGCCTGCGTAATTTTTCTTTTCTTCATTAAGCACAGAAGGAGGAACAGTAGATGATGTAAATTAGAGGGGGGAATCTGATGCCCAATTAAAATGCATTGGCATGTCTTAAATGTTCATTCTATGTCCGGATCCCCCAGCTTCTGTGTCTTTCCTCAAGGTTGCATGTTCAACCCCACCTTACAAGTCTTCCCCAAAGGTTGCATGTGTACCTCCCACGTCGCATGTGCTCCCCCAGCTTGCGTGTTTTCCCCCAAGGTTGCATGTGTACCTCCCACGTTGCATGTGCTCCCCCAGCTTGCGTGTGTTTCCCCGAGGTTGCATGTGTACCTCCCACATTGTATGCAAATCCCAGGTTGCATTTCAATAGGAACGATCCAAAGAATGTGTTTTGAGGACCGCAGATTGGAGAGCACATGCTTCATCATTTGATGCGGCGTACAAATCACTACCGATAAACAAAGATCTCCGCCTTGCCAGAAATGCCATGGATTTAAAGATGAAATCGATTTGGCCCACAAAGTGTTGGACAGCGCCTGATGAAACCAAACGCATATTGTCACAGGGTGTTTGTTGCATTTGCTATGAAGAAGCAATTATGCAGAGCTCCTGCGGCTTTGCCAGGGCCATAAAAAGTTGAACAGTGTCTGGTAGTTTGAAACAATCACTTCCAGGTGGCATAGGGCTTAAGGAAAAGAAAAAAAGAAAAAAAGAAAAAAACTACGCAAGCAGTGAAAAACCACTCCCCACAATAATTACGGAAAAGGACCCACTTTGATACCGGGTACCGTAAAGCTCCACCACTAGAACAAGAAAAATATCAATGGGGATTGGGAAGGTTGCAGGCTTGACCTGAGATCGTCTCCCGATGAAAGTTGATAGTAGCGTTGGAAAGGGCACGTCTGGTATGGACAAGTTTGATTCTGTATACCCACATCGTTTCTGCACACTTTTCCGAGGCAGGGTTGTATTGGATCTGTTTTGAAGGGTATAGATCTCTCAAATTGGATTTCTGTGACCCAGTTGCTCAAATTCCCAGTCGGGTTTCTTATATTCTAGGCCACAGAGGTCCAGGATTTTGCTTGCACAAACTTGCAGGTGAAGACTTATCTCAGTTCAATTACAAGAGCAAACAGTTACTGGGGAGGTCACAACTGGCTGGTTAGTTGGAGCTAAGTAAGGCTCTAGAAGTTGCCTGGCAGGAAAAGGGAGGTCCCTATTGAATAAGACAACAGCAAGGAGTTAAACAAAACAGGCAGCTGGGCCACTGACAGACTCTTGCCTGCCGGGAAAAAGCACCGTTACATTGCAACGACAAAGGGAAGCAAGGAAAGCAGGGAGGGGAAGCAGCCAAGCTCATGCATTTTTGTGAAAACCTACGCCACCAGGTAACATGAGCTCTTATACATATGGCAGAAAAGCTGCCATCTAAGTCGATAATGAAATAGTAATCCAGCAGTGCCATCTTTCATGTTCTAGGATCCTTTCCTTGCTGCGCAGTTTTCCTTCTTCTAATTGGTCCTGTTAATGCAGTATTGGGCAAGTATTGTCCTGCCGATTCACCCTGGCCACTTATTTGAAGCGACCGCCTTTAATATGGGCAACTTTTTTGCTGAGGGGGTGGACTGAGGCTCAAAAAGGGTTGTTTTTTGCATGCTCCCTATTTTTTATACAATGGTGCAGCTGAATGGTGTATGAGTTATTGCCCCTTGCCCCTTTTGTATTTGCTACACTACTAAGCTGTACAGACTTGTGTATTTATGACTCAGTTGTTTTGACTGAGAGGCCATATTTCTGAACTTTGATCTGGTTGCCAGGTCTTGCCAAAAGTTTAGGTGTTTTTCTTTTGAGCAGGTTCCCAATGTGCTTATTTTGAGCAGGTGCCCAATGACTGACAACGCATTAAATTAGTCCGTCCGTTTTTAAATTCCTTGCTCGGGAATTGGCAATACGCGCTGCACTTATTCTTCTCTAAGCTCTAAGTAAGGAATGAGCTGGGGCCATACATCATTCCAGGTTGTTCCACATTGCTTATTGCAGAAGAGAGTGATGGGCTAAAAACACAAAACATCCTAAAACAAAAGAAGGTAATCAAAAGTAGTTCATGAAACAGAATTGTGGGCACTGCTGTTATTAGAGGGGCAGTTGCTCAGGTGGTTTATAAGCGTGTTATGTAAAGTGCGAATACGCTGGCTTAAAAAATCGGCCCAGATTCTTTGCACATCCACTTGGCAAGAAACATTTTGTTTGTCTAGAGCCTGCACCTGAATGTGTGCAAAGGGATTGACCCCTGTGCCATGTTTTCAAGAGGCATAGCTCCGTTAAATTGCTTTAAACACTCAGACGCATTATTTTAGAACCGGGGTTGCAAATAGAGCGCAAACACGTCGTAACGTTTGATGCGCATGTACAGATCATCGGAGAGTGTCCCGTAAGGGACGTCAGATAGAGAAGCTGCCATGAACCTAAAATACTCACACGTTGGGAAAGGAGTGTCAGGCACTTCCCACATGTCTATTGCACAGGCTAACGTGCTCTTGTTAATATTGGTCATGTTTATAGAGGTGTATACATTAAAATCGCAGGAATCAAAGTCGAGCGCCCAAAACCTGTGCTCGTTTTTGTTGAAATGACAATTTTTGGCTCTCCTTTGGTCAAAAGCAGAGAATATCATCTCCAACACAGAGACGCGAGCTGCAGTAGACAGGTAGGTTTTGCGTTCGTGTTTTGTCAAGCTGGCAACACTTGCTCTTGTCTTTAGTTTCTCTTTTTGAATGAGTCCCGGAACATGTGTAGAAAGCACTATTTTGTCGATCTTTGCAGTGTGCGGAGAGCAACCCTGCTCTTCAAATGCTGATAACACTTCAATACCCCTGCCTTCTGCCAATGATGTAAGTGGTGGTTCTTCAGGGCTGCTAATTGCGAGTAGACCCTCACAAAAAGGACGAACCTTCAGACCCAGACTAGCATCCACCAAACTTGACAAAATTTCAGTTTCAAATGAAGTTTTATAGTTCGCATGGTTCATCTTCGCCACGTAACTGAACTCAGTGCTGTTGCTGTTCGTACGTAATAATACGAGGACACACGAATGAGGCCTAACCAGTTTTCCTGACCATGACGTAAACAACCTGTCTGTGCAGGCTGTTGTTGAAGAGAAAAAGAGAGTCGAAAGGGCTGCGAACAACATCCACGTGGACAGAAGTACGTGCACAGAAGTGCGTGCATAGGAACAGCTTATTTGTGCGTCCTGACGCATGCCAGTCTGCAATTTGTTAGGGTAACTAGTTATTGTGTTTGTTTTTGTTTGTGTTTGTTGTGTTTGTTGTGAAATGTCGTGATTCCTAGGTACGGCCTCGAATCGTGCGTGTGAACTGGTTTTTATTAATAAATAATTGTTTTATCGACGAGAACGAGGAAAAGCTGTCGTTTACCCTTTCTTTTTAAATTTGAGGGATGCCGTCACAGGCTATAGCATATTAGGTGAAGGTATGGTTCATACAATCATTTATATAATACGCCGTATCGCTTTAACGCATATTTTGTACCGTACTTAATAAATGCAAAATTTGTCATTTTTTGCCTTTTGGAATGTTCTACCCTAAAACGGCCATTCGGCGAGCTTTTAATGCTAATATTAATATATTTGTAACATTGGAAAAGAATTGGAAACTTTCAGAGGGGTTATCTCAGCCAAACATACTCCTTTTTGCATGCAACTACTCACACGTCACTTAATCAACCAACCAATTGGACCCAACCTAGCTTCAAACTTCAAACTGATGCTGACTTTATAAGCTGTCCAAAATGTGCTCAAATTTAGACAAGTCGCCCTGCATAAGAAATGACAGGACTAAATGCACACATCGTGCACCTGTACCCTAGATGGGTGCTTTTCAGGGGGAATGGCACATTAATTTGCACATCTCGCCAACCACTTGCTCTTTTTGCTCCATTATTTTTGCAATGATCTTTATTTATTATAAGGATTTCAAAACACTAAAAATGACCGGGTTTGGTGCGCTGGATGGTCAGATACAGCATACGGCTGCTCAAAAAGTAGGGTTCATGTTGCGGCCGATTAGGTATGCGCCCCCTAACTGGCACGTTTCAAGCCAGCTGCATTGGAATCTATCAGAGCTGAGCTAATTTTTTTTCAACTCACAACCCGGTGATTTTGGCGAAATAATAGAGCATGCACCTCGTTCTGGACTTGTCCAGCACTGTTCATCTACGCTGTAACTGCCTTCAAGTGTAGTTTTAGTTTAATTTGGCCTCCAGCCTGGCATGGCTGCTCAACCTTTAGGTCCCAACAGAAAATCAAAAAGATCGACAGCTGCACTAATGAATTTGTAACCTCTGAAACTGCCTTCAAGCCACGTTTCTGCCTTAACTTTCAAACTTTCAAAGTATGTGCAAGCAGAAACTACTGACATTGTGCATGACATGTTTTGACAGATTTGATGGATCAGCTCACTATCTGAACCAAGCACCATACTCAGATCTTCACCGATTGCACCATGCACCCTAAAGCAAAGCAAAGAAAAGAAAAAGGACGCAGATGAGTGTAAACGCTACCGGCAAGGATTAGGAAAGCATGTTGAATTGTGTACTGCACCACCCAATGGATGCAGAGACACGCAACATTTAACCTGGATTTTATAGATAAGAGGAGCTTTTCAGGGGGGATCAGGTGGTTAGGAGGCATCCTCAATCCTCAAGCAAACATTTCACCTTTCCCTTCCTTTCACGCCTTCCTTTCTTTTTCTGACTTATGGTGGGGAGATTGTGAGTCTCTTTCCATTAATCAATGCTAGGTGTGTTACCACTACTAGCGTAGCCTTTTCTTTTTTTCCATTTCCACGCCTGAAAAATCTTTTAGATGCAGCAACAATGTCAAACAACACAGTCATACTCATCTCTGCACCAAGTGTTTTGAATAAAGAGGATCTGAACTTTTATTGCGAAGTGTGGATGAATATGCACAGTCCTTAAGGCTTCCTCAATATGAAGTGTGCATATCCTTGCAAAAGGAGTCCTGCAGGAAAAAGGATTTAACAATTGGGGGCAAGTTCAGGAGAGTTCAGGAAAAGACAGCCTAGATCTTGTGTTTGAGCAGCAACGTTATACCCACAGATCTGGTTTTTCTGCTCATGTAGCATTTTGTATTGCTACTGCTGCAGCTGTTTTTGCTGTTGCTGCTGCTAAGCATACACCTACAGGTCTGGCCTTTTTGGCTCATATATCCTGCTACTCTACTGCTGCAGCTAATGAATTTCACTTGCGGGACTAATTGTAGCACCGCCTGGAAACATGCAAGTATGCACCTACGTATGCATCTACCTCAGTTGGCAGGGTGCATGATTTTTTGCTGCTCAAGCAGCCGTGACAGCAATCAATTTGTAGTCATGGTAGCAAGGGGAGAGGGAGATTGGAAGAGAGGTCGGCGGGGCAGCAGCGGAGGGTCATGGGGTAGGCAGCATACTGGTTATTTTGAGCTGGCTCTGGAGCGCGGAGCATATTCGGTGTGCATTAGACACCGCTCGCAGAGAGGAGCGCCCAGCCAAGTCTTACACGTTATCAATAAGTCGGAGGGGACTACATTACAGGCAAGCCAATGCGTGGCTTTTCCTGGCTTGCGCTTCAGTGCTGAAGGGCTTGCTAATGGATTTATATTGAAGTAGAGAAGGTCGTGGTCTGCTGTTATGAGACCCGGCCTGCTTTGCAGTTTCTGTATGCCTGACACTGTTGATCACTTTCATCACTGACTTAGCTAATTTTTGGCGTACGGGAGGTGAGTTTCTGCCCCTGCCCTACTCGAAATTTTGCTTATCAGTCTGGTGAGTGTGTAAGGCGTGGCTTCCAGTGAAGGGCGCAAATTTTCAAGTAATTTACAAAATTAAACGGACTAAATTCGAATTATTCGTTGTCAAAACGCTTGCATTTATTTAATTTGCAAAGCGTTGAATGCGCTAGCTAGCGCAATGATGACATTCGCGGATCTATGAGTTGAAGATATGACAGTCCCTCAAACTAGACGCGCCTTGCTCATTCTGCTTGGAGCTTCCCTATTTATTTGCACGAAGGCCGTGACCAGCAATGGAGGCAGCCCAGAAGCCTCGGCGGGGGACGCGTATGCAGCAGCAGTGAATGGCCTTCAGCACGCTATCATGCACAGGTACAACCTGACTGTATCATGTGAGCCATTGATGCACGACGCCTCAATTGCTTTATTCGTGCAATGGTCATTGCTCTGAACAGTTCTCTACGACCGACCGCGTGCGGTTGTGCCCGCTTTGCTTACGCGTAACACTACCAAACTTTGAATTCCGCACTTGTTAGTGAGGTATGGGAAGAGCAGCAAGAGCATGCTCATGCCCTTGATGAAGCGGCGAAGAACAATAAGCCCTTGCCCATGAGGTGCGCAGACCTGGATGCAAGTTTCTTTACGCACCTCTTGTGAAGTTTGACAATAGAGTTCTGATATTTTGGCTCCAGCCATTTATTTAATCGTACACTAGTCAGTTACGCTCTGCAGCGCACAATCTAAGGGGGGGGTGTGAGTGATCACAGCCACGTTGCGCCTGCTAGCGACTTACAACAATGTAGAAAGCACTCAGGAGCACAAGCAGCTTGAGCAGATTAGCCGAACAGGCTTGATTGTAAGCTAGCAAGACGAGTAGTCGTTTGCTTTTCCATTGTCCATTATCCATTATGCTTGTACCTTCCTGAAGTATTGGATCTGCCTGATTACCCCCTGCAACTCTTTGCCGGTAGTAGTGAGTGATCAAAGCGCCTATCTTTGTTTTTCTGTCCATCAAACAGGTACCCAGTATGGTGGCACGCCCCTTTCTGGAGCGGGTCTGGCTACAGCTCCGAGGTGAGCATCGGGGTGATTAAAAAGTTTGAAGCATCAAACCACTGCACATTGACTTTGAGTAAATCACTATTCGTGAATCACAACAGTAAATCACTGCGTATCAACTATAAGGACTATAAGTAAACCTCCCCCAGCAATCCGAACTTGCTTCTTCAAATGGCAAACTACAAACTGCTCCTTGAAAAGAAAAAGAAAAACCACGCAGGCACAGACGTGGTGGAGAAACTACAAAGACACAAACGTGGTGGAAACATTACGCAGATAGACGTGAAAAGCCACTCCCCACATCAATGAAGGAAAAGGAGCCACTTTCGTACCGGGTCTTGACAAATGGTGCACCATTGCTTGTGCTTTTCCTCAGTAGCACCTTTGTTTTCCTCAGTAGCACCTGTGTTTTTCCTCAGTAGCACCTGTGCGTTTCCTCAGTAGCACCTGTGCGTTTCCTCAGTAACACCTTTGTTTTCCTCGGTAGCACATGTGCTGTTCCTCAGTAGCACCTTTGTTTTCCTCAGTAGCACCTGTGCGATTCCTCAGTAGAACCTGTGCTTTTCCTCAGTAGCACCTGTGCGTTTCCTCAGTAGCACCTGTGCTTTTCCTCAGTAGCACCTGTGCGTTTCCTCAGTAGCACCTGTGCTTTCCTCAGTAGCACCTGTGCGTTTCCTCAGTAGCACCTTTGTTTTCCTCAGTAGCACCTGTGCTGTTCCTCAGTAGCACCTTTCTTTCCTCAGTAGCACCTGTTTGTGCTTTTCCTCAGTAGCACCTGTGTTTTTCCTCAGTAGCACCTGTGCTGTTCCTCAGTAGCACCTGTTTGTGCTGTTCCTCAGTAGCACCTGTTTTGGGGAAGCAGATAGAAGTAGCGCTTGAAATGAATTGTTGCCATGTATTAATCTTTGATCAATAATCAAGGACACTTTGCAAAATTATCCAAGACAGGATTGAATAATACACCGCAATTATGCACCGTAAACAGAACGTATATACGTTATGACTCTCTATGGTCAGCCCTTCTGGTGGTGCCTCTCGTTGTAGAGCCGTCCAGTATGCAACAAGCTCGGGGGACCCATCAAGATGATATGCAAAAAGTGGCCTAGGCATGACCTGCTCTGCTCTATGTGTTTCATTAGCCGAAATTGTGATCCATCACCATCCCCCTTTTACCCTGTTAAAAACAAGAAGTGGCGCCGTCCACATCAAACGAGTGGTGTCTATGCAAGTAACTGTTAATTGACTTGAAGACGGACACACTGCTTCCGATTTGGCTTGACCTGCGTCTGTACGCCATCACATCTGCCAACCCGCGTCTGTCGACCCGCTCAGACACCATCACATCTATCAACCCGCGTCTGTAAGCCAGCACATCATGGCCAACCATCTGTTCATCCCTCAAGCTTTCCTGCTCCTCACAGTTCTGCAGGCTATCAACTGAAGCTGGTCACTCACCACCACCCTGTTGCACCTCTGCAGGCCATCAACGAACTCTGCGTGCAGGCCATCAACTTTGTCCTCAGCATCATCCTTGTTTTCTGTTCTGTCACTTCCTGCACCTCTGCAGGCCATCAACTTTATCCTCAGCATCATCCCTGTTTTCTGTTCTGTCCCTTCCCGCACCTCTGCAGGCCATCAACGAACTCTGCGTGCAGGCCATCAACTTTGTCCTCAGCATCATCCCTGTTTTCTGTTCTGTCACTTCACGCACCTCTGCAGGGCCATCAACTGCGTCTTCAGCATCATCCCTGTTTTCTGTTCTGTCAGTCCATGCACCTCTGCAGGCCATCAACTGCGTCCTCAGCATCATCCCTGTTTTCTGTTCTGTCACTTCACGCACCTCGGCAGGCCATCAACTAACTCTGCAGACCATCCACTCTGTCCTCAGCATCATCCCTGTTTTCTGTTCTGTCAGTTCACGCACCTCTGCAGGCCATCAACTGCGTCCTCAGCATCATCCCTGTTTTCCGTTCTGTCACTTCACGCACCTCTGCAGGCCATCAACTGCGTCCTCAGCGTCACCATTCTCCACCACCTCTGTTACTTTAAACACTCCTGCAGGCCATCAACTACGTCCTCAGTATCATTAGGAATGGCGGCATTGACGAAAATGATGTCCGGATCTCACAGCACGGGGACATAGATAAAAAAAATGTAAGGGACTCAGAACAAAGAAATGCATTAGGGTCCATCACTCAGGACTAGATGTAAGCAAGTGTTTTGTTGTGCAAATGCTGAATGCGCATTGCACTTCAATCGGCATAGCGTTTTAGATTAGCAAATAATCAGCCATGTTCTGAGTAAGCATGCCTTGACTACGTAAAGTCTGGTTGAGCACAGCACTTGGATCTGCACAGCAATAACCTGATCTGTGATCAAGGTTCGATTCATTGCAAATACGGGGTCATGGGAGAGCTATGGATAAAGGAACACACAACCTAACGTGTGTCAAAGATGCCAAATAAAAGCCAGTATTGCATGCCACAGCTTTTTGTCAATTTAAGTTTGGCCATGAATAAGGATGTAGTCAGCTAAATGTTTATTATTTTGCATGCCGGATTTCCTTTTTATGATCACACAGAGTGTGAACGAAGTAAAAAGTGTGACCTTGTTTCAAGCCAGCTCACCAACTTGTGCTTCAGAGGTAGTGAACGTTAATGGAATTGCAGGTGAGAGAGACCATGGACAAGGATGATAGAATACAGCTGGACGCAGCTGAGACGCGTGCATCAACAGACCGTATGAAGCCTGCCATCATCGTGTGTCATAGCATGCCCACAAACTGGTAGGGGGTTGTGTGTGTGTGTGTGTCCGTGTGTGTGTGTGTATGTGTGTGTGTGTGCGTGTGTGTGTATGTGTGTGTGCGTGTGTGCGTATATGTTGGTGTCTGTGTGAGCGTACGTGTGAGTGCGTGTGTGCATGTGTGTATGCATGTACGTGTGTGCGTGGGTGTATGTGTGTTCTTATCTTATACACACTAGCACCTATCAGACCAAAAAAAGGGTGTTCAGCTTGCTCACAACTTGGTAGGGAGTAGCAGCGGGTCATTCTTGTTGTTCATCACGTACAACAAAAACACAAAAATTGTTATAAGTCTGTCCCGCATCATGCGCCACAGCATGTGCGCCAGCAAGAAGATCTTAATGCGGAAACAAGTCTGTATGGTGCACACATGTTTGCGCATTCAGATCTTCTTACTAGCGTCTATTTTCATCTAGCATCTATAAGAAACACATAGCATTCAGATAACAATGTTGTCAGCTCGCAATACGCCTTACAAATTTGTGGGGAGTTGCAGGCTTGATGGATTGTAGCCACTTAACCCTTTTACACAGATCTGGCTGTTCCTTGACGACAAATGTCTTTCACAGCATGCTTCAAAACCAAAAAAAACTACGCAGATTAAATAAAGAAAAAGAGCCTTTTTGGAACCATAAAACTCTTTTACAGTAAATCAGGTATGAAAATCCATACTACTTTGATGAGAGTCTGGCTCAAAAAGTATGCTTTGTGCATGAGGCTGTGATAACGTAAAGTGCAATAACGCCATGGTAACGTGCAATAACGCCATATGGTAAAGTGCAATAACGCCATGGTAAAGTGCAATGACGCCATATGGTAAAGTGCAATAACGCCATGGTAATAATTTTTTATAAAAAAGTGTACAAAACACTTCCAGCATAAATTTGGAAAGAGCACTGTTATGGGTTGAGCCATACAGCATCCTGCTGTGGAGGCTGTGACAGAAAGAAGAGAAAACATGCAGATGGTGTAAACACTACGGGCATGGAGGCTGTGAAGACGATTCTTCGTCTACCTCTGAAATGCACAGGATGCTGCCAGTGCCGATGGGCTGATTATATATCGATTCTTTGTCTGCTTCTGAAATGCACAGGATGCTGCCAGCACCGATGGGCTGATTATATAACAATTTTTTGCCTGCTTCTGAATTGCACAGGATGCTGCCAGCACCGATGGGCTGATTATATAACGATTCTTTGCCTGCTTCTGAAATGCACAGGGTGCTGCCAGCACCAATGGGCTGATTGTATAACGATTCTTTGTCTGCTTCTGAAATGCACAGGGTGCTGCCAGCACCGCTGGGCTGATAATATAACGATTCTTTGTCTGCTTCTGAAATGCACAGGGTGCTGCCAGCACCGCTGGGCTGATAATATAACGATTCTTTGTCTGCTTTTGAAATGCACAGGATGCTGCCAGCACCAATGGGCTGATTATATAACGATTATTTGTCTACTTCTAAAATGCACAGGGTGCTGCCAGCACCGCTGGGCTGATTAAGTAACTTTCTTTGTCTGCTTCTGAAATGCACAGGGTGCTGCCAGCACCGATGGGCTGATTATATATCAATTCTTCGTCTGCTTCTAAAATGCACAGGATGCTGCCAGCGCCAATGGGCTGGGCCGGTTCAAAGTGCCCTCCAGATCCCAAGGAGGCAGCGTATGTGTACCTCATCGGCCGAACCATGTTGGAGACGGACAAGTAAGAAGTAAGATTTGTGTTGGTGTAGATAGCAATATTCCAAGAAAATGCAGGTCAGCGTTTGTATACCTCATCGGCCGAACCATGTTGGAGACGGACAAGTAAGATTTGCGTTGGTGTAGATGGCACAGTTCCAAGAAAGTGCAGGTCAGCGCTTGTATACCTCATCAGCCAAACCACGTTTCACACAGCCAAAAATGGATACTGTTTCCATGTAGGCTGGTTTGAACAGATGCCTGATGATAGGTTTACAGGGACAGGCATGAGCATAGAGACTCCTGAAGTGCTAGGCCAATCCAGCGCAGAGGCCAACGTAGGCAGCCACACCTTAAGTGTTGTGCCTAGCCAGTGCAGAGGCCAACGTAGGCAGCCAGCTTAAGTGTTGTGCCTAGCCAGTGCAGAGGCCAACGTAGGCAGCCACCTTAAGTGTTGTGCCAATCCAGCGCAGAGGCCAACGTAGGCAGCCATACCTTAAGTGTCGTGCCTAGCCAGTGCAGAAGCTGATGTAGGCAGCCAGCTTGCGCTGCAAAGCATGGATATTGAACACATGCAGATCATACGTGCAAGTGGCAAAGACAATTTGCTCTTCTCAGTTATAAGCTACAAATGCTTTGCAATGCAAACTGCTTTGTCGGCGTGATCCTTGTCTGACGCATTTCATGAAAATTCTTTGATTGCTGCTCAGTATTGCATATTGCATGGCTGTAATGACTGATGCACGCATGGCAAATGCCAAGCATGCAAATGTAATGAATGAGCAACCAGAACCAATTGTGAAAATGATCGAAGCAGCTGTAGTTCCAGCAATATATTTAAGATTTTCAGTCATTGCTGAACCTTGAAGCGTGTCACTCAGGAAGGAGCAAGCACGTATTTCTCCCCACATGCCCATTGCCTTAAAACACATTCACACAATCTTGCAACCTTCTTAATGTATGAACTTCGGTCTCCAGGTTTTTGTCAAAAAGTGAGATACAAAATTCACACAAACTTGCAGCCTGCATAGTGTATGAACTTAGATCTCCAGGTTTCTGTTAAATAGTGAGATACAGAAGAAGGTAGACGTCACCAACAATGCGCTAAAATCACCTTGGTTCCCAATTACTGGTTCCCAATTACTGGTTCCCAGTTACATGCCTGTAGAGTATCAATAGGGAAGCAAGCAATCATGACAAGCAGTGGCAACACTTGCCACAGGCTGCCTGATTGATTTGTGCCCTGGTGCGGTTTGTCATTCAAGGACTTAGTAGACACTTATCTGTGACTGGGCTTTAAAAACATGTTAAAGCATGACCTTCACAAAAGCAAAACAACGCAAAGAAGCAAGTGCCAAGTCCATAAGTCAGATACAAGCGAGCTCAGATGGGAACACCCCTAAGACAAAGCACACAAGCTGAGGGGGGGGGGTGGGAAAAACAACCCGATCAAAAGCAAGGCATAAAATGAATGCCTAAAACGAGAGTACACAGCACTTTATGCAAAGTGCTTGCCAGAACTCAGCCTACGCTCACTACGCAAGAACTCCAGTTCTACAGCTGAAGCAGAGAACTGATGATACACTTATCTGTGACTGGGCTTTAAAAACATGTTAAAGCATGACTTGGTAGACACTGTGACTGGGCTTAAAAAGCATGTTATGGCTTCTTAACGCAGGCTTCCTGAGTCGTTCGTGTCACGGTGCAATGCGATGAACGAGGTGTGGGTGCCAAGCGACTTTTCACGCCAGGTGCGTGAAAAAATTATGAACGAGGTGTGGGTGCCAAGCGACTTTTCACGTCAGGTGCGTGAAAAAAATTATGAACGACGTGTGGGTGCCAAGCGACTTTTCACGCCAGGTGTGCAATGTTTGGGTTGCAGTTAGGAATTATCTGACCAATAACATTGCAAGGTGCGTGAAAAAATATGAACGAGGTGTGGGTGCCAAGCGACTTTTCACGCCAGGTGTAGGAGAAAAATTATGAACGAGGTGTGGGTGCCAAGCGACTTTTCACGCCAGGTGCGTGAAAAAAAATCATGAACGAGGTGTGGGTACCAAGCGACTTTTCACGCCAGGTGCGCGAAAAAAAGTATGAACGAGGTGTGGGTGCCAAGCGACTTTTTACGCCAGGTGCGTGTAAACAAATAAGAAGAACTACACAGGCAGTAAAAACCACTCCCCACGTTAATTAAGGAAAAGGATCCACCTTGGTACAAGTGTATCACAGCAAAATGTATGCAGCATCATTTGCGGGTTTGCACATACAGAGTCCGTCAGATGATGTAGAAGAACGTGAGTATAATTTCAGGTTCATGCACTTAAATGTGTTTAGGAGAGTACTTCTTTTAGATCAATGCCTTCCTTGCACTATAAGTGTGCTACATAATTTGCCAGCTGACACATAGATGTTGAGAAAGGCAGCCATTGTCATGAATTTGTTTAAAAAGGAGCAGAAGCGGCCAACAACTGTTTGCCTTGTGCTTTTTCTGTGAGGGAAGTTGTAATGCTTTCAGGTCACTCTTTGCTTCCGGCATCTTTAAAACTAGTCACTATCACCAAGTACAAACATTTCATTCTGCACACAAGGCGCTTACGTCGAATTTAGAAGTGGTGAAAAGAAGCCAGGAAATTCCTGCGCAGGTGGCAGGTGGAGACCCAACTTCACGTCTGATCAGAAAAAGAGCTAGGTATTGAGCAGATGCAAATTCCGTCCACCATAGGCAAATGGAAAGAACAGCTGATGTTCATCAATCGTATCATACTCTACTTTTTTGTCATCAATCGCATCATAATCTACTTTTTTGTCATCAATCGCATCATACTCTACATTTTTGTCATCAATCGCATCATACTCTACTTTTTTGTCATCAATCGCATCATACTCTACTTTTTCGGTGCCTGCGGGTAAGTCCTAGGCTGATTTCCGGGGCCAATCTTCAAAGCTACCTTCATGCATGATCTGAGGATGGTATTTCAATAATGGCCAATGGTCTATAGATTGTGCACACTGACTGATTTTAATTGAACAACGACTGATTTTAATTGCACGCTGACCGATTGTTCTGGACCTGTAGTGTCAATATGCAGTTCCTGACACCTGGTCAGATTGACATCACAACTCATTGCAACAAAAAACATGCATGGAGCACTTCCGCCACTATGCAGATTTTTATTGCCTCTGGGGTGGCAGCGTCAAAAGTGGTCATTGTTCCTGAGGGAGTAAACACCACGTTGTTCGCTCCAGCTAATTTCCAGCCTATGGACATGCCACAGGTAGGAAAAGAAAAACTACGCAGGCAGTGGAAAACCACCCCCCACATTAACTAAGGAAAAGGAGCCACTTTGGTACAATGTACTGTAACACTCCTCCACCAAATGCCCCAGGTATAGGAAATGGGTGCATGTTCTAAATGTGTAGGAAAAACGGAGACGTAGCATTTCTGTTGATTTTCATACTGTTTTGTGAAGGAGCGTTACATCTGAAAGGTAGAGAAAACAGAGACCTTGCATTAGTGTTTCTTCTCTGCGCCTCTGCCGCCCTTGTTAGTGTGTTTCTCATGCTTTTTATTAAGGAGCTTTACAGTTCCATGCCATTCGTTTCTGCAGTTAGTGATTGGCAGTTTCCCTCCCTATAACCTAAAATCAGCAGTGACCTTGGTGTAAGTGCCTGTGTTGTGACTTGCTTAGTACGAGCTGTCTGACGGAATTGGCGTCCACCCTCCATGCAGGGTGAGCTGGTATTTGGCAAGGTAGTAGACGCACCCCCCAAGCTTCAGGCCACTGAAACAATCAACGCCGGGGATGCTAAGGATAGCAGTAGTAGCAGTAGCAGCACAATTGAAGCGAGTAGCGATAGCAGCAGTAGCAGTAGCAATCAAGATGGTGGCGACGTCAAACCCCAGGCCCCGGTCATTCCTCCTTTTCGTTTCCTCAGCACATTTAAATGGGAAGGTAATGAATATTCTTGTGTGAGTTTTCGGATGCTTCATATTTCAGATTCAAACGCAACAATACGAACAACATAGTTTCCTCGGTATGATTAATTGGAAAGGTAATGGTGTTTATGGTGTGTGTTTGGGGTGCTTCAGACTTAAATCAGCACGTTCAAATGGGAGGGAAATGGATATCCATTGTGTGCATTTTGGGATGCTTCAGACTCAGATCAGCACGTTTGGATGGGAATGTGATGGATATCCATTGTGCGCAATTTGGGATGCTTCAGACTCAAATCAGCACGTTTAAATGGAAAGGTAATGGATATCCATTGTGTGCATTTTGGGATGCCGCAGACTCAAATTAGCACTTTTTTTGTTAAGGTAATGGATATCCATTGTGTGCATTTTGGGATGCTTCAGACTCAGATCAGCACGTTTAAATGGGAAGGTAATGGATATCCATTGTGTGCATTTTGGGATGCCTCAGACTCAAATCAGCACGTTTAAATGGAAAGGTTGCTTCAGAACTATATCAGCACGTTTGGATGGGAAGGTAATGGATATCCATTGTGTGCATTTTGGGATGCTTCAGACTCAGATCAGCACGTTTAAATGTGAAGGTAATGGATATCCATTGTGTGCATTTTGGGATGCCTCAGACTCAAATCAGCACGTTTAAATGGAAAGGTTGCTTCAGAACTATATCAGCACGTTTGGATGGGAATGTAATGGATATCCATTGTGTGCATTTTGGGATGCCTCAGACTCAAATCAGCGCGTTTAAATGGGAAGGTAATGGATATCCATTGTGTGCAATTTGGGATGCTTCATACTCAAATCGGCACGTCTAAATGGGAAGGTAATGAATATCCATTATATGAGTATTAGGATGCTACAAAGTCAAATGCACCGATACAAACAGCACAGTTTAAACTAATTCTGGTGTGTGATGGTGCAGCATAGTCAACAGCCATTGCCAGATGATTGCATGGTAGGAGTTGTTTTCCCAAATTCTAGGTGGCTGCGATGTAGGAGAATGTGTTAAGGGGTGAGTTAGATGACTCTGCAAAACGGTACGGTTCAGCAGCAACTCCTATTGAATTATTTGGCCCAACAACTACGTGCTCCATGCTGATATTAGTTTTCTGGGAAATGTTGTAGCTCTAAACGTTGACCGTAACACTTCTGCATGTGTGTGTACGCAGTCCTGTATCCTGCGTGTGTGTGTGTGCGTTAGTCCTGTACCCTGTGTGTGTGTTAATCCTGAACCCTGTGTGTGTGTACGCAGTCCTGTACTAGATTATTCACGACAGGTAACTGTTAGGCAAACTCCATGTGTTGCAACTCCCAATTTTAAGATTGCTTTTCTTGCAACGCAAACCAATGTGCACTACAGACGAGGTGCAATCATTCACCTTACTGTTAAACACATGACTTTAGTCGATGCCTCTTATTCATTTCATGTCCATGATGCAGCACGGAAAGGATGGGACGTGCTACTTGCTGCGTATCTACAAGAGTTCACCTCCAAGGTGCGGCTGATAACATGTGCATCATCCCTGTCGTACTCCCTTTTCGAGATGTGCTGCTTATTGCTGCGTATCTACAAGAGTTCACCTCCAAGGTGCAGCTGATAACATGTGCATCATCCCTGTCGTACTCCCTTTTTGAGACGTGCTGCTTACTGCTTCGTATCTACAAGAGTTAGCCACCACGGCACGGCTGATATTTGCACGGTCCCTGTACTCCCTTTCTTAGAGCCCTAGGAAACTTGGACATACAGGGATCAAAAGCAGTACCGCTTGGTGCCACTTGGTAGTACTTGGCAACAGGTTAACTAGTCGATGATGCACAAGCACCAATTGTCAAGTAGCCATTTGTAAAATCGTCTTTGTTGATTCAGCACAAAATCACTCTGTGGATGCTGAGGGTGATTATCTATTCCAGTGGGTTTGCATGTACAGACATATGAAGTATGCCGTGCAGATCTGTGTGGCAGCAGGAGATCAAAGCGTCGCCATGTGTGCTGCTCAATTGTATTGCTACTCATATGTATTGCCTGTGTTGATACTCATTTGTATTGCTACTCATTTGTAATTTGTGCTGCTCAATGTATCGCTACTCATTTGTATTGCTTGTATTGATACTCATTTGTATTGCTACTCATTTGTAATTTGTGCTGCTCATTTGTATTGCTACTCACACAGAGGAAGGCAGTTCTTGCCCTGTTAGAGTAACCTGTTTCTTGTGCCGGCGGTGAGGGGCTTTTTCATGCTGGCACCAATCAACGCCCTCCTTCCCTCAAGCACATTAATGCTTTAACACTCAGTAGCAGCGTGTAGAAAATTTTTTGTCAGCTCTGATGTAAGAGTTTAAGCAGTAAAACACACTCTGTCATTGCCAAGCATCCGTTGAAATGTGTATGCGCACCACTGCTCCAAAACCCCCCTTGGATTTTTTATTATCCTCAACACATATACTGTTGCAGGACAATGTGGAGCTGTACATCATCACCAATCCAATCCAATCCAATCCAATCCAATCCAATTGAATCGAATCCAATCCAATCCAATCCAATCCAATCCAATCCAATCCAATTGAATCGAATCCAATCCAATCCAATCCAATCCAACCCAACCTAATCCAATCCAATCCAACACAACACAATCCAATCCAATCCAATCCAATCCAATCCAATCCAATCCAATCCAATCCAATCCAACCCAAACCAAAGCAATTGCAGGACAACGTGGAGTTGTACATCATCACCAATCCAATCCAATCCAATCCAATCCAATCCAATCCAATCCAATCCAACCCAAACCAATCCAACCCAATCCAACCCAATCCAATCCAATCCAACCCAACCCAATCCAATCCAATCCAATCCAATCCAATCCAATCCAATCCAATCCAATCCAATCCAATCCAATCCAATCCAATCCAATCCAATCCAATCCAA
>Ga0307974_1000709_pt1:0-17500 | contig 21403 bp, 15 predicted proteins | sample OrgLakmetagen784_FD_201812 | JGI IMG/M metagenome (GOLD analysis project Ga0307974, IMG submission 201812) | Saline water microbial communities from Organic Lake, Antarctica - #784 | ecosystem: Environmental > Aquatic > Non-marine Saline and Alkaline > Saline | place: Antarctica: Organic... | reverse complement strand
TAGGGACGCTTTCCTTGCCTTCCTTATGAGTAATAATGATATCATGCGAAGCACGCTTTCCTTGCCTTCCTTATGAATCATAATGATATCATGCGAAGCACAATGACAAAGTTGAAACGCAAATGACCCGCAGGTTGCTCGTGAGATCAAGCTGCATGTTGGCTTGGCTCATCCCAGCATAATTGCCCTGTATGCGGCTTGGAAGGACCGCAACTATGTGTACATGGCCTTAGAGTGGGCTCCAGGGGTGAGTGTGTGTGTGTGTGTACATGCCCTTAGAGTGGGATCCAGGGGTGAGTGTGTGTGTACATGGCCTTAGGGTGGGCTCCAGGGGTGAGTGTGTGTGTGTGTGTGTACATGGCCTTAGGGTGGGCTCCAGGGGTGAGTGGAAACACAGTGCTAGTGCGATTATGTCGACTGATCACAAAACACTCAGCGCTGGCAGATAGTGAAGACTGAATACCGTTGCTTGTACTAATCATGACTGTACACTGTACACATGACACCGAGGAATTTTGTTTGTGACAAGTAATCATGACTTCTGATCACACAGCACTGAGCATGGACATAAGGAAGAGGAGACCTGCTAGTATGAAATGTGTCAGCTTTTGGTCAAATGATACTGAGCATAGACAAGATCATGGATACTGAGCGTGGGTTGGTGTTAGGTCATCACACACATCAGTTTGCCACAGTCACGGAAACTAGTGCGTGCTTAATCTACCCTCAATAGATCCGGTTGTAATACTGTCATCCATGCTGTTTGAGCATTTAACCAAACCTCAAATAGAGTGGCCACAATCACAGTGCCTGTCTGTTCCAAAATGCTCAGAAACAGCACGTCTCCCTTTCCTTTTGCTCATTTTATTGCATATGTTTCCAGGGTGATGTGTACAGCTACTTGCACAGCAACGGAGGCAAGCTCACTGAAGATGCAGCAGTCAAGATGATTCTGGAACCCTTTTTGTCTGGCTTAGACGCCATCCACTCCCAGGCACGTCTTATCAACTATAATGACTTGGCTAGAAGCTTAAAGCGCCAACATATTGCATGCAGCATGTAACATGCTACATGAAGTGCAGCCGTGGGGTTCCTACTACAAGCCCCTTGTTTGCATATACATGTTGTTTAATTCACGAGGCCGCAAGTGTGCGATCGATTTATTCAAGGGGGGACGCCGAAGCCCAAAATGAGCTTGCGCTCTAATTCTTTCTAGCGTATGGGTGCTGCCCCATGAACTGCATTTTCAGAGTTACTCAATGCAGATTTCATAGCAGTTGCTCTTGACAAGTGCAAATCATGGGGCAGCGCCAAACCGACCGCGTGAACCTGCTTATCAAGAACAAATGTGCTGTATCTGACCACCCAGAGCACCATATCGAGTGATCTATGGTGTGTTAGGATTCTTCGTTCCAATAACTACAACGTTTGAATAAAGATACCAAGAGTTTGACGAAATTTGTTGATTGTTTTGCCATTCTGCTATGGGAAGCAACATACTACATACTAGGATGCAAATGCACGGGTGAATTTGTATGCAAGGCGGCTAATTATAAGCACATGCTCTAGTAGCTTTTTACGTCAGCTTTGTCAGCTTTGGTTTGAAGCTTAGTTGGCTCCAATTTGAAGAAGTTTTGTGTGAGTAATCGCCCTTTGAGTGCAAAAAAGGTACATATTATGAATTCTGACCATTGCTCCTCTTTCAAGTTCCGTTATATAAGTGTAACATGTTTTAATCAGAGATTTAACCATCAGACCTGATCTTCCTTCATTTTTTTATTTCATACGATATGTGTTCACAGGGTCTTATCCATTGAACATGTTCACGTTTGTCAATGAGCCCATAAGCTGCCCAATTTCTGGGCACCCACTCTGGCTGCACTTTATAACGTCGCCCTCATTGACTTGTTTGGCCAAGTATAAATGTAGGATCGCATGTATTAGGATATCAAGCCTGAATGTGTCCTGCTGAATTACCATTTAAATCAAAACCTGAGTTTTTATTCCATGGTGCTCACTATACACCACCTCCGTCCATAGGGTCTCATCCATCTGGACGGCAAGCCTATAAATGTCCTGCTTTGTATTATATTGAAACCTGAGCTCTTATTTCGTGGTACTCAATATACACCACCTCCGTCCACAGGGCCTCATCCATCGGGACATCAAGCCTGAAAACATCCTGCTCACCCGATCGCTCCAGATCAAAATTGCCGATTTCGGTCTAGCAATTGACTCCAGCAATGAGGTAGCCAACACCAGGTGTGTTTATGTGTTTGAGTCTTTTGTTGGCGCTATGGGATCTGCGAGGTCTTTTGGGGACATTCTTTTACGTAAGACAAACCAAAGGGCCGTTCTTAATCCATCACCGTGTACCCCCAAAAAGCAGAACAAGCGCCATGATAGCTTAATTTCAGCCACACAGGTGTAGGAGTTTTACGGTACCCGGTTCCAAAGTGGCTCCTTTTCCTTAATGTGGGGAGTGTCTTTTCACTGCCTGCGTAGTTTTTCCTTTTTTTTCAGCCACACAGGTCAAGTAGCCCATGCAATCCCCTTTCTTCTGCCCCCTTCCCTCCTGTCAACCTACCCACACGCACCCTCTTGTTTCTGCTGTGCAGGCTAGGGACCATCGACTACTTGGCACCAGAGATCCTTGACTGTCCTGTGAAGCAGAACCCACAAGACAACAAACAGAACCCAAATATAGGGTGAGTATGTAAAGGCATGAGAGATGTCTTCGTGGGGCGGCGCCTTTCTGTCGTCCTTGTCTTTCAGAGTCCAGGAAGCAACACACAATATTTGTCAACACCACATACCTTTACTAGAGCAGACTCTGTGTATTGACGAGCATAACCCAAACAAGGAGTGAATCACAAGGGAGAAGGAAGTCGGCAAAAGGAGATGTCTCATTCTATTCCGCAAATAAAATGGCATACATTAAGGAAAGGAATTCTTTTCGAATGCTCACAGCAGTCCAAGGCCTTACTAGTCTTTTACATGTACTCCTTGAGGTTCAATTGCACGAGCAGGGCTCATATAAAAGGATAGGAGACAGGATGGGAATGCTGGTCTTCAGCAGCGTGGACTGTTACTTTCATGCGTAAGGGTGTCTTGATACACAGACATCTTGATGCACAGACAAAGCTATGTCTGATCGAACTATTGTCACAATGAAGCAAAAGGCTTAGCACATGATCAACTATTCTTTCTTCCATTCATTCTGCGAGGCAGCTGGGACTCCTTGCGGTTTGGCAAAAGTATTCAAGGGTTGTGCTGGCTGTGGATGCAGATACACAAACAAGGTGGACTGCTGGTCTGTGGGGGTTCTGCTGTATGAACTGCTTGTGGGGCAGGCCCCCTTTGCAGCGGTAAGTGCACACACACACACATACACACACACCACACACACACATCTGCAGCAATTGATGACTTTCTCCTGAAGTGTCTCCTCTTCTGTGCCTCTTTTAAATGTTTTTTTGCCTCTCTACCCATCGTGGCAGCAAGTCTCACCTAGCTGTTCCACCCCCTGGATTTGCTGTCTTTGTGGCTCTCTGTACCCAACTAATTAGCCAACTAGAATGGGCCAAGGGGAAGGTCCAAGAAAAAGGTCTAAGTTTTAAGAGGAAGTAGCTTGGCCTCCTTGTTACTATAAAGTTCACCACTCAACTGCTTACTCTTTGCTCCCATTTCACTCATCTCTCATCTCCTTGCATAGGAGCTCCAAATTCAACCGTGAAGCAAGGAGCGGGCTGCCCTTTGCAAACTACCCCTTCATCACAAATGTGCAAACTACCCACTCATCACAAATGTGCAAACTACCCACTTATCACAAATGTGCAAACTACCCACTCATCACAAATGTGCAAACTACCCATTCATCACAAATGTGCAAACTACCCATTCATCACAAATGTGCAAACTACCCACTCATCACAAATGTGCAAACTACCCATTCATCACGAATGTGCTTGCTTTCATTCCTTGATGCATTACCCAAATACAATGGCTCATCTTTACTAAGGCTGAGGAGTTAACGATTTGATGTCACAACTTGCACGTCTCACGTAGGCCACGCCTCATGCTTGCACACCTCATGCTTGCACGCCTCATGCTTGCACGCCCCATGCTTGCATGCCCCATGCTTGCACGCTTCATGCTTGCATGCCCCATGCTTGCACAACTCATGCTTGCACTCCTCATGCTTGCACACCTCATGCTTGCATGCCCCATGCTTGCATGCCCCATGCTTGCACGCTTCATGCTTGCATGCCCCATGCTTGCATGCCCCAAGTTTGCACGCCTCATGCTTGCTCACCTCACGTAGGCCACTGCCCAACAGACGCTGATGCTGATCCGATCAAAGACCGTGGAGTACCCCTCATTCCTGAGCAGGGAGGCCATTGACTTCTTGCGCTGCAGCCTTGTGAGTTTATGGACAGCGTATAGTTTTGTCGTTGTGCTGCGGTACGCTACCTTCAGGGATGAGTGACATGAGCTGTTTTTCACAGCCCTAATCTGCACTTTCTGGCACGTCAAATTTGGTACTGCTATGATGAATTTCGATCATTCTGTTGAAGCCAGTTTCCTATGTTCTGTACCCCAGCCTCTCTAAGCTCATACACACGTACACGTGCACATGCACACATTTCAAACACATGTGTACACGGACACGATTTCGCTCACATTTTTTGTCATCTTAAAATCACACATGTCAGCTCCTTCTATTTCTCTCTTCGTATAGCTCTCTCTCTCTCTCTCTCTCTCTCTCTCTCTCTGTCTCTCACACACACACACACACACACACACACACACACACAAACACACACGCAATCCACACACATACATATGTGCAGGTTCGTGACCCGTCAAAGCGCTGCACCATCAAGCAGCTACTGGAGCTACCCCTCATTCGATGCCACTGCATAATGCGAGGCACTATCGATAAGTCCTGCATCATCCGCCGTAACAGCATGCCTCTGTCATCCACAGCTTCCAGGCAGATCACCCAGCCACTTCTGCAGAAGCAGGGACTTCTTAGCAAGGTGTGGCGGTGCCGTAAAATTTGGGTCTCTGTGTCAGCAGGGTCTAGCATTAAAGCAGGTGCATGCAAATGGAAGTTGAGAGGACGACTATTTACAACAGATGGGACTTCTGCTCGGTCTGCAGCCTGCTCATTTCTGGTTCTTTGAGCTGCTCAAGCTACGATCTGATTGCTTGTATTAATCTGGATATAATGATCAATCTCCGACCTGAATGATCAAGCTCCGACCTAATCTGGATATGATGATCAAGCTCTGATCTGATTGGTAATGAGCAAGCTCCGACCTGATTGCCTTTATTGCTCTGGATATAATTCCCAATCGTTCAGAAGCGTACTTTACCATCAATGTTTCCGTGTTAGTCACAAGTCCTACCACCACCAAAGAAAGGAGAGTGTGAGGCATCTGAAGTAAATATTACACACACCAAGGCCTTTGCTGATCTAGATTAGCGCGCATTTGGGGATACCCCCTTCTACCGCTCACACAATCCAAAGCCCCACCAGTACCAAGAACAAAGTCATGTCCAGATCTCACACAAATGAGGCAACTTAAACACTTCATCTCTTCCACACCTCTTCAGTGATGACTCATACCACGCACCCTATATCTCACACAAACGAGGTAGCTCCAATACTTTCTCTTCCACACCTCATCATTAAGAAGCCCCCTGTGGCACTGCCCATTCCTTCCATTGCCCTGCAGTAACCTTGAAATGCTCGTCCACAAAACACAATGCGTGAGTCAAAGTGCTCAACATCAACCTAGACGTGCTTTTTCACCTATATTGCAGGCACCAAACGGCGGTGAGCACAGGCAGGAGGGGCTTCAGCCTCCACGCCTCCAGCCAGTGTCTTCAGGGCCCAATAATCCTTTAAATGTCCGAAGCCCAAAAGCACATGTTTCTGTTGCTTTTCAGCAGGTGCGTTTAATCTAGACAAGACGACCGGTGTTGGTGGAGGAGTTTTATGGTACCCAGTACCGGAGTGGTTCATTGTCCGTAATTAATGAGGGGAGTGCTTCTTCACTGCCTGCGTAGTTCTTTTTTTCTTTCTTTCTTTCTTTTTCTCCTTCATTACCCGGTACCAAAGTGGTTCCTTGTCCTTGATTGATGTGGTGAGTGCTTTTTCACTGCTGCATAGTTCTCCTTTTCTTTGACCACCTGGTGAAGTTGCACAAAACAATGGTCATACACTTAATTGCATGCTTTGTGACGATCTTTAAATAAACAGGAATGGTGCCAAGGATGCTACTCCTCTCTCTTTATCACGGGTAGTGCTTTCAGTGCTGCAGGCACCTCGTCTTCCTCGACAACACTAGTATATATCAATTTGTACACGTTCGTACATACATGCACACGCACGCACATCATAAACATACACACATACACACACACACATATCAACCTAACTCGGGGTTTACCTTTCGCAACAAACCAGCACACGCTATCTGCACACGCAGCAACCTCTCCTTCCTGGCCTCCCCCTCCCTCAAAAGTCTCCCAGCAAGCTCGAAGCCGCACACTCCTTGGGCAATCAGCTTAAGCAGGCCTATACCACGCTGGGTGTCAACGGCAGCACAAACACCAAGGCCCTCACATCCCCCACCAAGTCAGTGCCGAAGGATGAGGCCCCCCCCTTCCCTATGTACGGTGCAAAAGGCCTTGCCCTGCCTGTCGGCCCTGGTGCAACCGCTGCTGGAGCAGGTGCGGTATTTTTAGGGTTGGCCAGAAATATATATATACGGTGTATATACGGTATTTTTGGCACGGAAATCACCAAATATACGGTCATATACGGTGCATATATACAGTTCCGGCCAACTCTAGGTATTTTGAACAAACTTCTGCCGTAGAGGCTGCAAATACTGCGATGACTTGGTCGCACGCTTCTTTAGGTGTATGCAAACATTTACACAAAGACACACAGACAATTAAAACCACATGTAGAAACAAACATACGCACGCATGCACGCACACAAACGCATTCACACACGTACAAATCCCATGTAAGAAGGGCTTGTACCCATGCTATTAAACATGCAACATGCAACCACATTGATGTGTGTGTGCACAAGTCTAAAAAATACTGACATAAACTTCTGATGAACGTGCACAGGTGCTGTCAGTGCTGGAGGAGGGGCGTGGATTGGAGTTAAAGGGGTGAAGAGCTTGAGTGCTGACACCCCCCAGTCCTCCGCCGCTGCAGCACAGGTAAGACGTAAAAAAGAAAATTAATAAGAAAGAGTATGCGGAGGGGACATGGAATGGAGGTTAAGCGGTGAAAAGCTTGAATGCTGACCTTGATGAGTGCAGACACCATCATTCAGCCCCGTGCTACTGCAGGCGGTAAAAAACTTTAACGTTGATCTTGATGAGTGCAGAAATCCACAATTCAGCTCTGTGCTGCTGCAGCACAGGCATCCTTTGTAAGAGAAACGACAAAAGAACAAGGCAGATCGTGGAATCAACTCCATTTGGATATTAAAGGGAAAGGAGCCACTTAGGTAGGTGAGTACCATGAAACTCCTCCGCCACAAAAGGAGAGGGACAAAGGGGATTGCGTTGAAGCCGTGCGTTGAAATTGGCTCCAAGCATGAGCCTTAAACTAGCTTGAGCTCATTACCAAAACTCTGATTGCATCTACATGTTATCTTTTGGGCAAAAATGTCTGCAGATCACTACAGGCTTTTTTGTTGCTCTTCTACCGAATGTGTGACTTTGTACATGGTTAACATATACTTCACACTCAGTCATAAGTCCATCAGGGCAAGCTAGTACTGTATATACTTCTGCTTTTGGTGCGTGATTACAAGGTTTGTGCGACGACAAATACCCGCCGTCGTGATTTGCTTACACAATTATTCCTACCCTCGAAGGTATCAAGGAACCCACTTTCTCCACCGCCTAGAAGGAATAGATCTAGTTAACTCGCACAAATGTGCATTTATCTCTTCTGCTGCCCCCGATGCATAATTGCATAGCAAGCTTGACGGCATTTCTGAATTGTCGAGTATAAGAAGTCATGAACTTGCACCTTTGATAAGAGTACAGTTTACATATGGTGTGTAGCACGTTGCGTACAGGGTTGGCCACTGTATATGACCGCATCTATATGACCGCATATCTGGTGATATCCCTGCCAAAAACACCGTATGAATACAACGTATATAGGTATATGGTTCTGGCCAACCCTAGTTACGTACGACAAGGATGCAAGTCGCTCACATGATGTTATACAACAGTTTGGCTGCACCCTAATACAAATAATTTTTGGCGCTGGCTGTCAACAACGCTGCCAAAAGTCACAAGGATGATGCGTAATGTGTTGGGCTGCCCACGTGATCTGGAGCATTGACCTACCTAGTTGGTAGTACCTACATCCTGCATCTTGAGAAATTTGCTGCCAGAAACGCTGCAGTGAGGGCAAGTGGACACAGAATGTATGTATGGTGCATAGCACACTAATTCGTCCACCTGATCTTCAACGACAAATAGTCTGCACTCTACGTCTCTCTCTCTCTCTCTCTCTCTCTCTCTCTCTCTCTCTCACACACACACACACACACACACACAGGAAGTGGCTGCCTGCAACGCTGCGGCGAGGGCGATGCAACAGCCGATGGACACAGGATGTGCGCTTCCCAGTCCCAGCCCTAAGTCCTTCACTGTCCCTGCTTTGACCACGCCACTTGGGCAACCTGGAGCAGTGGCTTGTGCCATTCCCACACAGCACCCACCACATGGTTTGACCATGGCAAGGTCTGGCCCACAAGTTTCTTTTGGAGCCGCTCCGCTCCCTATGATTCAGACCTCGCCCCGAAATGGTGTTGCTGCCGGACATTTGGTGGGCCAGGGTGACAGCTGTGGGCATGGCTCCGCACTTCAGCAGCAGCAGGTAATGAGTGTGAGCATGAAATGAAAGAGCAGTTACAGTAATAGGTCATGGGTGTGAGCACAAATTTTAGATGGCTGTTGCAGGCTGCTGCTGCATCCAATATCTGCATCCATCAGACGGGGCCACCCCTTCACGCGATGCTGACGTTAGGTGTTGTGTGTTCCTCTGTTTGCATGAGCATGGAAAATGGAATAACAAACCACGTGCATTCGTTATGCAGCTTTTTTTCCCTGTTTAGGCTCTTGATCAAACGCTGCCTGCTGGCTTATTGTTCTATCTGCAGATGAGCCTGCACCAGCAAGCATTACACTTAGTTTCCTGTTTAGGCTCTTGATCAAACTCTGCCTGCTGGCTTATCGTTCTATCTGCAGATGAGCCTGCACCAACAAACATTACACTTAGTTTCCTATTATGTCTTGATCAAACGCTGCCTGCTGGCTTATCGTTCTGCAGATGAGCCTGCACCAGCAAGCTTTACACTTAGTTTCCTGTTTAGGCTTGATCAAACGCTGCCTGCTGGCTTTATCGTTCTGCAGATGAGCCTGCACCAACAAGCTTTGCGCTTAGTTTCCTAAATAGGCTTGATCAAACGCTACCTGCTAGTCGTTCTGCAGATGAGCCTGCACCAGCAAGCTTTACACTTAGTTTCCTATTTAGGCTTGATCAATCGCTGCCTGCTAGCTTGTCGTCCGCAGTTGAGCCTGCACCAACAAGCTTTACACTTAGTTTCCTATTTAGGCTTGATCAAACGCTGCCTGCTGGCTTATCGTTCTGCAGATGAGCCTGCACCAACAAGCTTTGCGCTTAGTTTCCTGTTTAGGCTCTTGATCAAACGCTGCCTGCTGGCTTATCGTTCCATCCGCAGATGAGCCTGCACCAGCAAGCATTACACTTGGTTTCCTATTTAGGCTTGATCAAACGCTGCCTGCTGGCTTATCGTTCTGCAGATGAGCCAGCACCAACAAGCTTTGTGCTTTGTTTCCTAATTAGGCTTGATCAAACGCTGCCTGCTAGCTTGTCGTCCGCAGATGAGCCTGCACCAACAAGCTCTACGCTTAGTTTCCTGTTTAGGCTTGATCAAACGCTGCCTACTGGCTTATCTTTCTGCAGATGAGCCTGCACCAACAGGCTTGAAGAGATGGCGTCATCAGATCAGAGCATCACGATTGGAGGCCCTGTGCGGTGTGGGTGGGATGAGGTCGAAGCCTCTGATCTGGAGGACCTCAAAAGGCAGTGTGCTGTTGTCCCACAGATGATGGTACTAACACGTCTTGCACGTTAGGATTTATTCTATTATTCTGAGGGGGTGTGCTGCTGTGTCAAAGAGGATGGCACTCACGAGCCTTGTATTATAATACTTTGTTTGGAGTCCCTCAGGGTAAGGCTGCCCTTGAGGCAGCGAGCGCTTGCGCTGTACTTGCTCGTGAGTAGATTGATAAATAATTGCCGACTGAGCAAGAGAACCTACCCATAAAATATAAAAAGTGCAAAGTTCTTGCAGAGCAGGGAACCAAGGTGAATAGATGCAGACTGGAAAAAGTAGCTCGCTTATTACTTATGTGCTCTTACTTATTAGGCCCCTGCCTGTGCATGCTGCCTCTGTTCTAGCGTAATCGTGCGATGCATATGGTGTGATGCATATAGCATGCATGTCACGCCCAACTGGCTGGAATGTGTGGGCTTCATTACTTTAGGCAGGCCGAACCTTGACTTATGCTTCAGTCTGTGCCAGTGTGTCCCTACAAGCCAGGTAGGCGGCAACTTGGCTTTGAAGAGATGCTAGCTTTGAGCCTTAAATATGGCCAAATGCTCCACCAAAAAAGCTGTGATTAGTGGCAGTCATGCTATGATAAGCTATTTGCTCATTTTTGCCATTTGCCTTCACACTACTGTTGTAGCAGTAGTAGTATCTTGTATACATGCTTGTGTCAACAAATGGCAGAGGGCCATTGGATAATGCTGCTGCCGTTGTGTGCCCGTTGAAGCACCTAAAGGTTGACATAAATACAGCTCTGCTCATGCTGACCAGTGCCTACCTACCTACCTAATTACAGATGTCTTTAGCTAGGACTGGTCAGTGCTCGAAAGCTTTTCTTGTGATTAACGCTCGCCATTTGCCTGTTGTGATAGTGTGGTTCTACGGGGCTGAGAATTTTTCGCCATTTGCCTCTAAGCTTTTTATGTGAAACGGCGCTCTTGGAGAGTCTCTTTGTTGTCGTGGGTTGCAGCTAAAGGCTCTACAACCAAAAATCCTTGTGCACCTCAGAGGTTGCTGGAGAGTCCCCTTTTCAACAATGTCACGCCGAGGGTCCAAACCAGACCCAAACCTTGAATAACAGCAGCCTTACCTGCTTCATTGCTATATCCGCGTTTGTGTTTGCTGCTGTACAACCTTCAGGGTGGTTTTTTCCTTCCCTTTTTGCTGCAATCCTTAATTCACTTAGTTCTTGATTCTGCAAGCATGAGCTGAGGATCTTTATTGTCAGCGCTAGACGGTTACTGCTTTAACCAGAGGTACCCAGTACCAAAGTGGATCCTTCTCCTTAACTAGTGCAGTTTCTCAATGCCTGCATAGTTTATTCTTCTTTTTGCTTTGACAGTCCTTTCTAAGCGTGTATATGCTTGATGCTCCTGTGAGACATTCAGTTTTTTTGCAAATTGATCCACGTTTTTGGTCCAGCTCTTTTGACAGAAAAGAAGTAAGAAAAAAAATATTGTGCCGTCAAACTGCTCCCCACACTAAATAAGGAAAAGCAACCGATTCGGTAACAGGTACCGAAAAGAAAAAGAAAAAACATTAAAGGGATCAGGAGGGTTGCAGGCTGGATCCTGATCATAGTTGATAGTAGTTCTGGTAAGGTCTGGCAGCGTAGTTGACAGAATGTAAAAGCTTGAAAGCAAGTTTTGTAACTCGCTCTCTGAGAATCAAGACCCAGCTCCTTAAAAAAATTCACTGCGTGATTGTTGTGGATGGTGCCACCCACTCCCAAAAGGAAGGTGTGTAGGGTAACTGAGGATTTTTGAAGGATGGTGCAGAGGCCTTAGCAAAGGATTTACAAAGGGTTTACAAAGGGGGTAACCGGCAATTACATATGTTGGGCTGATAGGCATTGCTGGATCAGCCAGCGTATGTAAAGTAATCATAAGGTTGTAAAAAGTAAGCATTGGTCTCGGTCAGTGCAATTTTATTCTCCAAGGAAAGTGATAAGTAAGAGGTGAAGAATGAATGATGAAAGGCAAAATCTTTAGACAATAAATAGAGCCCGATGGACAGCCACAACAAGCAATTCAGGCGTGCTAACTGAACACCAGAATGTATAACTTAAGGAGGAGGGAGTTGCAAAATTAGAGACCCATGATTGTTCATGCAAACAAATTGGAAGCTGAGACTTACAATAGTGCACCAGCATGTACGTGTACATTCTAAGATAAGCACAGAAAAGTGTTGGAAGTAATAAATTTTTACCTCATATTGTTAGATTGTTTGAGCCCCATCCTGGCCTAGCTGGTTGCTGCATATACATAGAAACTCAACCATCTCAGTCCACACTCCCAAACTTAATAGCAGGCTAGCCAACAAACACCACAGTGTTTTTCACCCTAGAGGTGCAACTCACAGCAAGCAAGGGCACCATGACAAACAGCCAGCTCAGACATTTTAGCAAAGGGGAGTACCTTTGTAAGTTGGGGCCTGGCTCTGTCGTACCGCCGAAATGCAAGCAAGCAGCACCGTCTATGCAGAGGCTTTTGTGCTGTTCCTGCGCGGTGCTCTGTTGTTTCTCAGGTCTTGTGTCCTCATGTACTTCTTCTCAATGATGTCGCGCTGAAGTAGGCTGAGATGTATGGTTCGGTGTTGCCTGGGTAAAGTGGATCTGCAGACGGCTGGCAGTGTTACTGAGGTGCACCAATCGTCTACCCCATTTGCCCCCTGCCACTCTGAAGAATCCACCACCCTTCATTACTGAGCAATAATTTACTGACTATTACATTAATACAAGTGTGCAAGGGAGTTCTGCACACTCTAAGGAGTTATTGCCATGATAAACAAACACTTCTAATTGAATGCAGACTGGATGCAAGAATCGCCTACGACCGAACAAGTACAAACAAATATATTGCAGACAAAATGTACCAAGACTTCATTAAGGACCACAACCTATCCCCACTACCCCACCACTTGCCTGTTGACACAAACCCACCTGAACAAAGACCCTGGACCTTCTCACGGCCCACGATAAAGGACAGTGTAGGATACATTACTTACTCATTTAGCCGTATTGATGATATCCTCTTGCCAACAGCCCTCGCAAATACGTGCGAACCAAATTACACTTGTGATCTAGGCTACCGGAGCGACCACGTACCACTCCTGGCCATAGTACCCACTTGCACTCTAAACCTGCGGATCCCTCACATTGTGAATGCCCAAGCAAAAAAAGCTGCCAAACAAGCCACCCTTCCTTGCCCTGTCAGCGCTTCAGACCAATTAAATTTCACACATGCCCTTTCTGACCCCTCCCGTGGCATTACCGGTATATATATATGGCATACAAGAACTTGAGGAAACCCTGCTTGTACTCACTCCCGCCCACACGCAAGCCCTTGCGTTTCTTAACAAACTGCAAAACAAAGTTGCCAGAACACTGCTAGGTGCAACACTTGAGTGAAAACCTGCAAAAGAGCAAGTTGAGATTTTGGCTATATTAATGACAAATCTTATTCAGTACACAAGGTAGCCCTCGAAACCTGCTTAGCACATCAAAAAATACCACTTATGACCAACAACAAAAAGAAGAACTCACTCAAACTGTTAGGTCACTCCCCCCAAATCCGCACTATAGCCCACGACCAGAAAAGAACAAAAGAAATATGCGAAGCAAAAAACTTCACCGGATCAAGCAGATTCAAAACCTCCTGTCCTCCCCCTCATGAATGTCCAGGACACCACTGAAGAAATCTTACAACACAATAGCGCCAACCCAGCGCTCCTGAAGGCAATTCAAAGTATAAAGCACATCGTGCCTGATCAGACCCTCAAAAAACAACTAGATGACATATACACGTAAACCAGGCAAGCTATCACAAATACGGATGCCACAACAAAAAAGACAACAATATCACTCGTAAAAAGCAGCAGCAGCTGATAAATAAAGCACCAAAGAAAGCTCACAAATAAATCTTTAAAGATGGAAATGCACAGCCACGGGCAAGTCTCAAGCTGTGAAAGACCCTGAAACAGGCAAATTTGACACTAAGCGCACCAACAAGCCCAGATCTTCGAAATGTATTCTAAAAACCCCTGGCAAGCTATCAACATTAAACACGGGACCTACCTCCCTGAAGAAGCACCTAGAAACTGCCCATGGGAACACACACAGAACGAGCCAGGAAGTAAACCTCTAGACCCCTTCATATTACAAACAATAATCACGCAAGATGAATCTTATGGCACTAAATATAGAAACTGGCTACATTCCTCTTTACTTGGAAAAAGTGCATTTAACGAAAGTAGACTGTTCATTTAAAAAATATGATATAATAATGACACAAATCGGGTCAGTTGGTGGTGAGATATAATGACAGATTGGTGGTGAAAAGTGGGGTTCACGCCGCGGGCAATTAGGCATGTCACATGATGTGTGCCCCTACTGGCACCTTTCAAACTCAGGTGTTATCAGCAGCTACATCTGGGTGCTATGCTTAGAAGGTGCCAGCTGGGGCACCCATACCCTGGGAACATTTCAAAAGTACCCCTTTTTCAGGCCTCCGTCGACCACCTCTGCCATAATGCTGCGCGTGCTGCAAAAAATGCACGCTGTCACGATGCACATACACAGGGCAACTGGTGCATAACCTATGCTTTGCGTGTGATCCTAGGGGTCTAAAACATAGCCTACATCAGGGCTGGGAAGAGCATGAAGAACTAAAGAGACCAGGGACCTGAGAGGCGGCTTGCCCTGTGAACTACGTAGTGTACTGCATATAAACACCACAGCACCCCACTCATCAATCATTGTGCACCTGACATTTGCATAAACAAGAAGCCAGGTGCAACCGCGCAATAGGCAGGACCAGGCTATCCAAGAGTTCACTGATGATCTCAGGCACAGATTGCAATAGCGGACAGTGCACTGTGGAGAGATGTCGAGGGATACAACCCACAGGAAACAACTAGCAAGTTGGCGACACATCAATCTCTTTTTACAGTGCCAATAAATCTCAATGTGCGTGCCCCTCTTCATTTGCTGACATTTGGTTCTGTCTCAACATGTCTTGCAAAGTAATAGCTGTTGTAGGCTGAGGGCGCACACCCTCAGGCGGAGACAGCATCTTGAGATCATGAATTCTCTTTTGCGTGACCGTTGTGCTTGTGAAGAATTTCAAGATGAAGCACATACCTTTTTGATGTGTAGAGACGCAGACGTTTGTGCTTCAAGGAGAACGTTTGCTTACCTATTCAGTCAATTTTGGATGATTATCAGTAGTAAAGCCTTGCAGTCAGTGTCCGGTGGTTAATGATTTCCTCTTGCAACGCAACAACAAACTTATTTTTGTGTCTGAATTCAGCCTATGTTTATTTTAAGGCACTTAGTTCATGCTGCCAAACAGATTAACCAAAGGGTTGTTCCCACCTTCACTTCGCCTCTATTAATTTTAAACAAGCGTATGACACTAATGACAGACTTCACCTTTGGGATCATTTTTATTACATCAGGATGCCCACTCATTTTATCAACTTATCAGACAAATGTACGATGGAGACGGGTATGTTTTGATTGATGCTGCCAAAACGACCACTACCAGTAATTCCACTGTGCCTTTAAGAGGTATTAAACAAGTTAATATTTTATCCCCTCTCCTCTTTTCCCTTTTTATGAATGATGTAGTTGATGTGGACTGGCTTTGTGGGTGCTGCTACAGGCACTGAGGGCTTGAGAGCAACTCACATGCTTTATGCTGATGACCCTGGCAGCTAATGACCCAGTCTAATTGCAGAAAATGCTGAGACGTCTGAAATCGTATGCTGCAGTAGGTAAGAAATGACGTAAGTTACAGTAAATGTGCAGAAATCTTACATAGTTAATATTAATGTTTGCCGGAATTCTGCAGTTCCTATTTTTCGTCTCTACAATCAGGAGCTTCAAGAGAGTTGAACCATTTAATCGATCGTATTTTTGACAATAATATCAAATCAACATAACACATCTGTTTGATCGATTTTTTGTTGGGACCTATGATAGGTGAGCGTCATGCCAGGCTGGAGGCCTTCATAATCCAAACTAAACTAGACTTTGTATCGACTGAAGGCCTTTTTCTTGTTAACCTTGTCAACCTTGTAAACTAGTTTGTGTCTGAGCATATGGATTTATTGTTGACTGGTAGGGACCAGTCCCAGGCCGATCAGCCGAATAGTCTGGCTGAAGGTCCCCCCATGTATAGTCTAAATCTGAGTAGGCTCTACATTCAAAAGGTAAGGCGATAATACTTGGGTAACACAAAAACGTTGCAACGTCAGTAAACTAGTCTTATGCTGCACATACATTCACCGCTTAAACTGTGTATAAACTGTAAAGGTCGGCCTTACGCGGGTAAGAACAGCTGAGTATGGAGCCTGTGCAACCACAGTTGCCAATCAGGACTAAGGGCAAGCTGGCCGAACATAATTGAACAGGGATAAGACACAAGACGATAAACCACGCAGGCAGTGAAAATCACTTGAACAGTAACTAATAAAGACCTCTGGTGGCTACCGCCCAGTGAGCTTCTTTTCTTGTTGCTCCAGAGCTGTATTGATGCGGCCCACACTACCCTGCAGCTTTTCAAACACCTGTGAGTGTTTGTATGTGTGTGTGTATGTGTGTGTGTGTGTGTGATTGCATGATATTATAATATTACACCCGTTTCATTGCACCGGACGCATATCTTGCGCGCCCTGCTCTGTCTTCCCCCCGCTCAACTCGGCCGCAAGAACATGGTTTCCAGAATTAGAAAGGTACCATTCAAGGAGATGAAGACAAAGATCACTTGTTGTTACCCCAAGGGTAAGAGGGCTCCAAGGAAAGGTGACAATCAGTATTGTGAGAGAAACATATGTTGCACCCATTGTTCTGCGCATATTGCCATGCATCGTTTTTATCATGTTTTCCTCATCATTCTATAGTGGCACCCCTTTCATCACATGTCCCAGTCCCAACACTCCAGCTCACAGTCTAGACAGACACCACTCATCCGTGTTGAGCTCACAACTTGCAGCTTCCTCCTCGTTCCATTGCGTGTACGATTTGTTTCACAGCACTGTGTCGTTCCATTGCGTATACTATTTGTTCACTGCACTGTGTTGTTCCATGGCGTGTAACATTTGTTCACTGCACTGTGTTGTTTCAATGCGTGTAACATTTTTCCACTGCACTGTGTAGTTTCAATGCGTGTAACATTTTTTCCACTGCACTGTGTCGTTCCATTGCGTGTACTATTTGTTCCACTGCACTGTGTCGTACCATTGCGTATACTATTTGTTCACTGCATTGTGTCGTTCCATTGCGTGTAACATTTGTTCCACTGCAC
>Ga0307974_1000708_pt1 | contig 21406 bp, 23 predicted proteins | sample OrgLakmetagen784_FD_201812 | JGI IMG/M metagenome (GOLD analysis project Ga0307974, IMG submission 201812) | Saline water microbial communities from Organic Lake, Antarctica - #784 | ecosystem: Environmental > Aquatic > Non-marine Saline and Alkaline > Saline | place: Antarctica: Organic Lake... | reverse complement strand
CCAATCTCATCCCCTCCAATGCCCCTCACGCCCTTACCTTCCAGCCCTGCACCTCATCAGATCCAAACCCCAAGCCCTCCTCCTCCAGCACCTAACCAGCCTGCCTCCAGCCCTGCCCTTCCGTCTCCCTCCGTGAATCTCACAAGCAATCCACGCCTTCAGCAAACATACATGGCAGGCCTGAAGCCTATGAACTGCTCGATCCAGGCTTTCAATGCCCCCCAGCAGGCCACTGTGAACACCAAGAGATTTAGAGTCACCCTCAATCTACATCAAGAGGCGGCCGCATTCTGCAATGGATGTGGGTGCAGCTTGATCAGGCAACAAGGAGCACGCACACTGCGCTCTCTTTCTAGCTCACCGCTGCAAGCCTTCTCATCGTACAGCCTTACTGTGGGAGAATCAACCATTGATGCGCGGTTTGAGGCTGGCCAGGATGGTCTGCACAACATTGAGGTGCGAGCACACTTTGGCAACGTTGAAAGACTGCTGCTTAGGACACACATCGCACTGTTGGATTACTTTGTGAATGCGCTTTTAGATTACATTGCGCAAGTGCTACTTAGGGGACAGACATCGCACTTTTGGAGTACATGGTGTGTGTGTGTGCTGCTTAGGAGACACACTGCACTTTTGGATTACTTGAATTGCGTGCTTCTTAGGACACAAATCACACATTCAATTTCCGGAAGCGTCAAAATGGGCTTTTCAGACTAATTTTGAGGGGTTTACATGAATCAAAGAGGAAATTCATAACCCATGTCCTTGTGTGATTAAGCAAAAGGTGAAAAACAACAGAGGGTAGAAGAGGTTGGCTGGATAGGAAGGAATACAAGAAGACAAGAGGGCTGGCTGTTGGTCTGCAGGCGCTGCAGGCCAGAATTTGTAGAGAACAATGATACGTGAGCACTTGTGCTTGTATGAATTGGGTAATCTTGATAGGTACACATGGATGATGCCTTGCAAAGCAAAGAAATGCAATGAAAACAACTCCCCAGATAAGTTACAGAAAAGGGAAGCACTTTGAATGAAATAGTATCAGGCAGTGAAAATAACTCCCCAGATGAGTTACAGAAAAGGGAAGCACTTTGGAACCAAGTAACGTAGGCAACGTAGAGCTCCTTCATCATCACAGACATAAAAATGACACCAAGTGTTGAAGAGCTCCTTCATCATCACAGACATAAAAATAACACCAAGTGTTGTAGAGCTCCTTCATCATGGCAGACATTAAAATAGGAAGGGTTGGCCAGGTCCATGTATAAAAATCCATACATAAAGATAGGTGTCATGCTGAGGCACGCACAAGCCATTGATTTGGAAGCCATAGTTTGTGGATGTCATTTGATTTTGATTTTAAGGGTATTCACTTCAAAACATAGGCACGCTCAGCTCTGAGCCACAGCACATATTCTCATTATACTGTATCAATCTAGTCAGCAAGCTCTAAAAGTGCCAGGATGTGATCACATCAGTTCTATTTGCAGCCCATGCTGTAATATAATGTCGTCACGTCAATTCTGAACACAGCCCATGTTGTAAAAGTATGTGATCACATCAATTCTATCTGCAGCCCATGCTATAACAGGATGCAGACACAACAAATATTTCTATCGCCCGTGCTGTAGAAAGATGTGATTATATCTATCCTGTCTAGCACTCATTCTGTAGCACGATGTGATTACATCAATCCTGTCCGCACCCCATGCTGAAACAGGGGTGATGGGGGAATTATATTGGCAAATAAGAGTTCATGCCACCAAGCGCACGTCTGTTTCAGCACCCCAAGACGTCAATGAAGACCAGGCACAATATATTAAGGATCTGACGTACGCACAGAATTACAAAATGTTAAATGCTGGGCCAGACTGGGCTTACGTATATGAGACCTCACGATCTCTCTCCATATGTCCTGCAGATGTCAGTTGGTAACCAAGCCATAGTGTACCAGCTGACAGTCGACACCCAACCTCCCAGTGTAGAGAGCATTATAAGATGGACCAACAGGCTGCCTCCTTTGATGGAGCCAAATGCTGCGTCAAACATTCCTAACGCGTACGTGGCCACCCTAGCCCTGTGGATGAACTTCACAAAGCCCATCCGCCCGTTAAATGAGGCAAGTAACAACACGCAAATCCTCATATAGGCGCACACACATGCACACTCTTACACACGATAGAGCTACAAACTTGTGCCGACACGTACTCTGACCTCATCCCTTCATTTTTGTGCTACCATTGTTTTGCATTACCAGGACCTGTCAAACCTGTAAGCTACACACACCCAACTTTGCAAAGTATGTGCACGTAGCTGTAACATCCTGAGCATTCGACTTCCTTAGTCTTACCGACTTTCCTTTGACGCAACATGTAAGGTGTAATCACATTCTCGGAAACCCCTGATTCTCTATTGATATCATGCAGAGTGCGTTTCGTACCAGCAACATGCACGTTATCTCTGTGACAGCTGTCACTAGCCAGGACTACTTTGTAGAAGCAGAAGGTGAGCAGTGTAATGTGTAATATAGCAAAGTTGAGTATGCAGCAAGGTTTGCGCTACACAACAAGGCACTTGAGTAAACGTACTTGTACTTTTTAACACAGCGCCAGTGTTTTTAAGCGACTTTCTTTTGCTTTCTTATACCACTAAGCCAGACAGAGGATGATTTTATTCCAGGCATCCAACGCCGGACAGGCATGCTTGAGCCAGCACGTGTCTTTTTGCACAAAATGCAGTTCCTCAATGAGTATCCTCACCACCTCACCTACTAATTGATAATCGGAGTGGTTTTTCACTGCCTGCGTAGTGTTTCTTTTCTACTGGGAGCAAAGTTATAGACACACAAGGCGTTTCTTACAACAGCATCTTTATACACAATATTATAGACACACAAAATCATAGACACACAAGGCGTTCCTTACAACAGCATCTTTTTACAATTTCTCAGACACAAGTCTCCTGCCAGCCCTCCTTCTTTTTGTGAGCACATGAAAGCAAAAAAATATGCACTTATAAGAATTAGCATGCACTTCCACGACTGCTGACTGACGCTTACCCTGATTTAAGGGTTCACTGCTATATATCAATAAAAAGGAACTACGCAGGCAGTGAAAACTATTTCCCCCCATGGTAATTAGGAAAAGAAACTGCAGAGTTCTCGGCTTGCAGAAGAACTGTAGTTCTTGCAGGCGAGTGACTTGTATTATGCACTTTCGCACAAAAGTGCATGCTTCCCTTTTTTGTCCTTCTTTATTATATCTGGATAGTTTGAGGCAAGTTTAGTTTTGCTTGCCTGCGCGGTGCAGTTTCCTTGTTCTCTCACAGTGTTAATGCTGTCTTTTCGTTTTTGCGGGCAGGCATGGGTGTCAACGGCCCAGTTGCCCGCATGTTGCTTCCCTTTTTTGTTTTTTTAGCCTCCCTTTTGTCTTTTTGGTGCCTTTTCTCAGTCGTTCGTTTGTCTAGATGTATTTCCTCCGCCTTGAATGAGCCACAAAAGAACCACACCTGATGCGTCAGGTCGTCCCCATGCCAAAAGTCACCCCAAACAGTGCCAAATGCTGTTCACCCAATTCAAAGCCCCTTCTACCTCATCTGATTGCAAGATGATTTTATAAACTATTTATATTTACTGGAAATTTGGCATTCTGGGGGGCTGTATGGGGTCCGGTGCATATTTTGCACCCACTTGGCAGGGAAAAGGTGCATTTCTGAACTAGCACCGATCGACCTCTGCTTCAGGATTCAGGATATAAGCATAAACAATAATTAATAAATGTTATGTAATAATGCTGCAATGTCAAATTTGAGGTAAGGGTACTGGGAATGCCCGCGAGTGGAGGCACTCGCATAAGAGACAGGGGGAAAAGGAAGATAATTAGATAATTCCGTTGCTCCACACCTGCTGCGAGTTTCAGCCCAATTTCTGTGCCTATAGTTACGAAAAAGTCAAGTTTAATCACTGAATTGAAATGGAGCCTGGTTCGGTTTTGTTGAATGGTTACAATGGTTACAATGGTTACAATGGGGGGTGACCTTCAGCCAGGTAGTTTGGCTGACCGGCTGCTGACTGGTCTCGGCCAGCCACAAATAAATCCATAAGCTCGAAAGAAAAAGAAAAAGTCTATTGTTCTGCTGAGAAAGGAAATCATGAACAAGTTGGTTGTTGACCTGTTGCAGCAAAAAGGGTTGGGCTGCTGAAAAGTCCTCAAAAAAAGGTAAAAACAGAAAGGAAAATTGTTTCCTCAGCTCAAAAACTCGATGGTCTTGGCAAATTAAAAGAGCATGCACCTCGTTCTGAACATGTTCATCTTCACCAGGACATTGGTCACATACGCAAGAACCATCTTCATGCCACGCTGCTGCCTCAACTTTCAAAGTATGCGCACGCATTTTGTTGAATCATTTGTACCGTGACATTTTTCTTAGGCAGTATTGCCAGGGGCTTCGCGCCTTCCATTGTTAATAGTGAAGTGGATGAGGAGAAATGGCTAATTGAGGCTTGTTGGCACTGATTGGATTGGCCGGGGAGGGGGTGGAGTTGCATGGGGACAATCGTCAGAGGTAGGCAACAAATAGCATTTATGTGTGTGCTTAATTTTCTGCAGGAGAGTGGGGATCAGTCGTGGCGCTGTACCTGCCCTATTTTTCCTACCAAGACATTGCTGGCAATTTTGGTCTGAAAGACGTGGAGCTGACAATGGAGATAGGTGCTACAACGCAAATTGACAGGAGGCTTGGAGAGGTTGGTGCCTGAATCTGGCTGGAGCTGGCTGGCTTTGCTTGGCTGGGGATAAGCGAATATGCTTGTATACTACCTTGCTCTTCCTCATTTGCTAGGCCTCATTTACTAGGCTCATTTACTAGGCCTCACTCCTCCTCTTGTACTAGGCTTCAGTATGGTTTTGAGATCGTGGAAACAACTCACGGGCTCAAAGTGCCTCGGATCTACAAGTGGTTGCTATTTGCATCTTTGCAGCACAAATGTAGATGCAAGCCTGCGCTTCTTCAATAAATACTCAGAGAGGCTGATGAAAAGTTGAAACGAGTTTTGGAATGTCTCTTTTTTATGAGGCACATGCTTGAGCTTGTGCACGCCTTGATTGAAAAAAGGAGTGGGGTTCTGCCTGGGTACCTTTTCTATCCCTGCACATATTGCAACCTCCCAATCTCACCTGATGTATGCCTGTCTTCCACCTTGAAAAACTATGCCAATTTCTCACCTTGTATGACACCTTTGCCTTCCTCTCTCTGTCTACTTCCTCTGTCTGTCTACAGGGCGTGTCAACAGGGCTCGCTGGAATTGTTGGAGGAAGTGTCTTGGCTTCTGCAGGTGTGAGGAACTGTTGGAGGTGTCTAGGCTTCTGCAGGTGTGAGGAATTGTTGGAGGAAGTGTCTAGGCTTCTGCAGGTGTGAGGAAGTGTCTTGGCTTCTGCAGGTGTTGGAGGAAGTGTCTTGGCTTCTGCAGGTGTGAGGAACTGTTGGAGGAAGTGTGTAGGCTTCTGCAGGTGTAGGCTTCTGCAGGTGTGAGGAGGGCACCGATAACTTTCTTTTCCTAACCTTAATTACACACATTCATGGTGGGCGCCAGCGCTCTTTATACTCCATTACAGGATATTCAATCCAATGCTTTGCTTCAGCCAACAAAACAAGCACAAGCGCGAACTAGCTTTGACATTTCATACTAAGACTGGCTTTACAAAGCCCACAGGTCTTTGTTTCATGGAGTTTGCAAGCAGAAACTGCTTGTTTGGTTGACTTTGAGTCAGGTAGCAAAAGTGTGCAGCAACGTGCGCACACACTCCAGTGCTCTTTTGGATCTTCACCAATACTTTTTGGTTTGAGGTTTCGCCTGTCCTGCTTGGAGGTCCTTCCTTAAAAGAGGGCTAGGGGTCCTAGGGGTCCTTCCTTAAAAGGGGTCCTAGGGGTCCTAGGGTCCTTCCTTAAAAGGGGTCCTTCCTTATAAGGGGGCCTAGGGGTCCTAGGGGTCCTTCCTAAAAAGGGGGCCTTCCTTAAATGGGGTCCTAGGGGTCCTAGGGGTCCTTCATTAAAAGAAGTCCTTCCTTAAAAGGGGGCCTAGGGGTCCTAGGGGTCCTTCCTAAAAAGGGGCCTTCCTTTAAAGGGGGCCTAGGGGTCCTAGGGGTCCTTCCTAAAAAGGGTCCTTACTTATAGGGGCGCTACTCAGCAGAGTTTTTGCTTTTGTGTTTGCACTGCATACTTTGCTTTTCCATTTCTTTTGTACCCTTCACACGTTCCCCCGTTGGTGCCCTAACTCACACAATCGTGCACTTAAACTCAAGAGACACGCCAATATAGGAATTTCCAAGCTACCATACTTTGATAGCGAGCACCAACGGCTTCTACCCTGATTCCTCCTGCTAGCATGCCACTACTTGAGCTGTTTTAAAGAGTGGCAACTGGCCTCTGAATGCCCCGGTCAAAATCTGAGTTTTGAGCCATAAGATCATCTTTGACATACTGCTGCTACTTCTGCTGCTTCTGGCCGGGTTCTTGAAGCCAAGGCTGCTGCACATAATTTGTATAACGGAACCCTTATCTCCTTACTATCGACCTTGACGCATGACCATTCTTGAATTGCCAGGTGCTGCTGCTGCCGGGCGGGCTCTCAGTGTCAGAGGAGGGCTGCTGCAGAGTGCATACCATATCCAGTTGCTGGCTATGACAGCAAATCTGGCTGCTCCTGGAATCAGTGAGAGCTACAGAGAGCTGGCAAGGTTTTTCAGATGGTGGGTTATGGTAAGGTGGAGAGTTTCAGCCAGAGCGTCATTGGCCCAAAGTCACCTGGGTATCGTTGCTTGATGCACTTTTGCAAGCATGGAACGCCGACTTTCCTCTGCAGAGCTGTGCTTGCATGTGCACACACGTTCACAAACGAGCATAAAAACAATCACAAGCGTGTGCAGGTACGTGCTGGCAGTGAAAGTTAACGAGACACACACGCACACGCACACGCACACGCACACACACACACATGATTAACCACACATAGACACACACACACCCATGCATGCACACACTACAGGTCTGTGCTGGCAGTGAGAGGTGACGAGCTGTTTGCCCAAACCCATAGCGATACAGGCATGTCTGATGTCTCCCGGAGGCGTGCACTCCTGCAGGTAACAGTGGCGTCAAATGCATCCCAAAGATAAGTTTGGCTCAAACAAAAAAAGGTAGCAAGATGACAGTGATCATACGGCTTTCCTAAGAAATGTGTAGTAAACGTGTTAAGTGTTGAGAAACTATGCAAGGCCAAGGAGCAGACGTGCATGATGAGTACATGCTATGAAAGAGTTCTTCAGAGATGTTCATATTTCCTTTTGTATTAAATAGGCAGCCAGACTGCAAGCTGAAGGAACTTTTCATCCGTAATAGGAGTAGGAAACAGCAACCTTCTCAGCATCATTCCAAAGGGGCCTCAAATGTTGGATCTTAAATTGTCAAAATGCTTGATCTGATCAACGATATATAAGTCTCAACTAAGGATGGAGCCACTGTCAAGCGAGGGCAAATACTGATATGGTTCAAGTTGTCATTGGTCCACACATTATTGTGTCGTGTCCACTTTTTAGTAATCTTTTCCAGTGTGTCTTTTCTTTTTGCCTTATTGTGTGCTTATGTATATGCCATACTGGAACATGCTGGACCTTACTATGTAGACATGTATATGCCATGCTGGAATATGCTGGGTCTTACTGTGTGCTGTATATCACATACAGTATATGCATATACCATGTACAGTATATGTATATCATGTACAGTATATGTGTATCATAGTATATGTACATCATATACAGTATATGTATATACCATATACAGTATATGTATATCATATACAGTATATGTACATCATATACAGTATATATCATAGTATATGTACATCATATACAGTATATGTATGTACCATATACAGTATATGTACATCATATACAGTATATGTATGTACCATATACAGTATATGTATATCATATACAGTATATGTACATCATATACTGTATATGTGTATCATAGTATATGTACATCACATACAGTATATGTATATGCCATACTGGAACATGATATTTTCCAGTGTGTCTTTTCATTGTCTTACTGTGCGCTCATGTACATGCCATACTGGAATATGCTGGGTCTTACTGTGTGCTGTATATGCCATACTGGAACATGATCTTTTCCAGTGTGTCTTTTCTTTTTGTCTTACTGTGTGCTCATACATATGCCATACTGGAACATGCTGGGTATATATAATATCTGTTAAAGAAGGTATGAAAGGCAAAGCTTAGCAGCAAAGCCGTTTTGACTTTACCATCCAAAGCCTTCCTGATGCTGGTCCAAGCCAATCCCCCCTCATCTATGCGACAGATACTTCACAAATGCCCAACTTTGGAAAAAAAGTAAAAGCACGTAAATATACATAGCTCTGATTCCAGGACTGTATGCCTGACACACACTCTCGCACACACTTTAATTCAGTTTTGATTATAGGACTGTATGCCTGACGCACGCTCTCATGCACAATATCATTCATACCCCCAGGAGAACGGCACTTCTGGGTCAGTCGATGACCAAGACCCTGACCTTGGCCATCCTGACAACACTCAGAGTGTTCTGTATGTACTGGCCATGTGCGGAATTATCATAGCAGCCATCTCCGCTGCCCACCTGCTCTTCATCCTGCTCCATACTTTATTTGCCAAGACCCCCCTGGGGCCTGCCCTACGATTTCCACGCTTTGAGGTAAGAGGCTCACCTACCTTTGTGTGTATGTGGGTGTTGTTTGTGTGTGTGTTTGTGTGTGTTGTTTGTGTATGTGTGTGTGTATGTGTATGTATGTGTGTGTTGTGTGTGTGAGTGTCTTGTATGACTTGTAACAAATCTCAGCAGTCAGAGATTCCCCATAAACGCTTTAGTTGCTTTGCATAAATGTGATGTTAGGCCGGAAAATTTAGCGTACGGCAAAAAAGACGTTTGCCAAATGCTCATACAAGCCACAGCCACACCAGTCTTTGAGATGGATTTCCCATTTGAAAACCAAGCCTTTGCTCCTGTGAGCCAGCTTGCACTCATACCAAATCAAACATGTGCTCACAACAGCCAGAGACAATACACCAATAGGTTTGGCCAGAACCATGTATATACGTTATTTTGGGCATGGAAATATTCAAATATTCGGTCATGTACAGTGTAAATATGCGGTAATGGCCAACCCTATACACCAACCATCATACTTTATGAGATCCCCAGGAGCCTAAGCCCTCGCTATTGTAGATGCACTTGTTTTTGAGGCTGGAGAACTGTGCACAGGCCATTTTTGAAAGGGTTTAATCAAACGTTGGCCCTATAATGTCTCAGAAAGACGTTGTTTCTATACTTCATAAAAGCCTTGTCCCTCGTGCCTCAGTGAGGTTCAATAGCCCACCGCCTACCCAGACCTTTCCTTTGCTGAGGTAGTAGGCTAAGATGAGTTTTTTACTTTTGGCGTTTACTTTTGTCTTCTGTTATGAAGATCATGAAAAAGGTGTCCTGTTCAGGAAAGAGACCCGTCTGCAAATTGTCCAAGAAAGATACCAACGGGTTCACACATTACGCACACTATGCCACATGTTTTTTTATCGCTGCCACGACCGGTCACTCACAAATGTTAACGCTTACACGCATCTCTAGGTGGGCGTGACTGCGCTTCTGCTAATGGCGCTCACCTTCTACTCCACGCTCACGCTAGGAGATGCTACAATGGGAGGAGACATACAGAGGCCAGCAGCCATCGTAGTGTTGTGTGTGCTGTTGATCCCCTTTGGCACCTTCCTGTGGTGGCTGGCTCTAGGAAGGGTGCTGGCTCATAAGGTGATGTTTGAATTGGTGGCTGGCTCTAGGAAGGGTGCTGAATTGAATTGGTGGCTGACTGTAGGAAGGGTGCTGATTTGAATTGGTGACTGGCTGAATTGGTGGATGGATCTAGGAAGGGTGCTGAATTGAATTGGTGGCTGGCTGAATTGGTGGCAGGATCTAGGAAGGGTTCTGGCTTATAAGGTCCGGTGATGTTTGAGCTGCGGCTGCACCATTGCCAAGGATGAACGAAAAGTGCGTGTGTTATGAAATATTAGCTAGTCCGTAAGGTCTAGCAGTGTTTTCATTCCAGCTGCACCATTGCTGGAAGATGAATACAGATCCCAATTTTACTTGATTACAGCAAGTGAATCAGAGTTGAGTTGCCCTGTGTTGGCGTGCCCTGCCTGTGGTGACTGGCATTGAAAAGGTGGTTTAAATACAAGGCTCAATGACTTTTCGGTGTTGATCTGAAAGTGACTTACAATAACTTTTGCAATAGCTAATTGGTAGAAGCAATGTGTAGGCACCTTTTGGGACCAAGAAGTGCACGGTTTAATGTAAACTCATTTTATACAATGTTTGACCATCTCTTGGGACTTGATGGTGTGCGTTTGAGCACATTTGATGTTCTTGCATAAGTGAGTGTGTTGCCGATGGTGTAAATGCATAAGTGAGTGCGTTGCTGATGGTGCAAATGCATAAGTGAGTGCGTTGCTGATGGTGCAAATGCATAAGTGAGTGCGTTGCCGATGGTATATTGTGGTTAAACTGCACAAGTTAATGTGTCGCTGAGGCAGCAAGGGTCAATGAGTAACCACCACTTCATTCATGTCACGCTATAGCTGTAGCTTGTGCCTACAGAAATCCATGTTAATGCTGTAGCTCGTGCCTATAGAAATCCATGTTAGCTGTAGCTCGTGCCTAGAAATCCATGTTAATGCTGTAGCTCGTGCCTAGAAATCCATGTTGATGCTGGTACAATAACTCCGTGCCCCACTGCAACTGCCATATGATGTCTGGTCCTTTTTAAATGGAGATATTGCCAGAGAGGTAGCACAAGGAATGAGATGCTGCAAATTGTAGCCCCTGCCAGCATAGTAGTCGAATGCTTTTACAATTTCCACGTACAATTTCAATGACCCTATTTCCCCTGCTGTCTCAGGCCAGCACAATGCGTTCTATTACAGCTTCCACGTACAATTTCAATGCCCCTATTTCCTCTGCTGCCTCAGGCCAGCACAATGCTTTCCGTCACAACATTTAAAACAGTGTTGGCCAGAATCGTATTTATACACCGTATTTGACCGTAAATTTGGTGATTTCCCTGCCAAAAACACCTTATGCACACCTATATATGGTTCTGGCTAACCCTAAACATTTCCGTACCAATTACACCTTTTTATGTTCCAGGTTGGAAACCCACCTCCGAAGGAAGAAAGCAAAAGTGCACCCATTGAAAAGAGTGACAACCCTACTCATCCAGGTATGTATATGCAAGCATCGCACCTATAAAGTGGTTGTTAATTTTCAGTAGTCAAGGTGCAGTAATGATCTTAGATTCGTTTAGTCTGGATTACAGAGGCCTCCAGCCTGGCATGGCTGCTTATAAAATCCAAAAAAAAATCTACTTATTAACTCTTAAAACAAAACCCGTCGGAAATATTGTCATATGTTTGGTTGAACTGGTGCCGTGGATGTTCAGTGCTTGTGCATAAAGTAAGAATGTTCTCCTTATCTTGAGCATCTCGGTATCACAAAATATTTGGTATAGGAACTCAGGTCTGACACTCTGCCACACAAACAAGGATCACACTTCATTTTTGACCCTGAGTCCAAAAGCGTGCCACTTTCCTCACGACTTTCTTATTCAGAGATGTTTTCAAGTACTCTGGCAATTCAAAAGGAATGTAAATGTCAGCAATATCTCTATGCGGCAAAGCAATTCAGTTGTGATCAGCCGCAGGCTTTTTGAAACAGGAAGAAGGGTCCTGACTGTGTGCCTCTCTCCAAACTGCCTGGTGCCTGAATCGCAAGTCAATGTGCAAGTTGGGAATAAAGAATGGCCTAAACTAAAGTATATAATTGTATTAGTGCAGTTTGCTTAAGGTGGGCGCATGCTTTGCCAAAGTTGGAATGAGCTTACAATTTGGTTTCAGACCAAATTTATAACAGTGCTGCTGGCGTTCCCTCTCGCATTCACGCTCTCTCTCTCTCTCTCTCTCTCTCTCTCTCTCTCTCTCTCTCTCTCTCTCTCTCTCTCTCTCTGTCTCTCTCTCTCTCTCTCTCTCTCTCTCTCTCTCTCTCTTTCTCTCATATCCCTATTCCTCCCACTTTCTCGTAATGTTGCATACACACATGCAGTCCCCAAGGCGTACAAACACAGGCCGCACTGGCATGAGCGCACATACACACACTCACAAACACACAAACACACACTTGCAGCCCCCAAGGCATACACACACGAGCCGCACTGGCATGAATTTACGGGTGTGCTTCCTCCCCCACGCCTTGACAGCACTCTCATAGCAGAGCCTGCACCAAAGCCCTCACCAAGATCGAACCAGGTGAGAGCATATGGTTGTATTATGTCTGGAGGTTTTGGATGATGCGCTGCATAGATAGAACGAAGCTGTGTGTGTTTGCTGCGCTGATCACACATAGACTGTGTAGGTTTCTGCTCTAACGCACGCCAATAGATTGCTGCCACTACTTTTGCTCAAACGCTAGCTGCCACCATCGGCAAAGCAGGTAAAGGAGATGCTCGTTATCCAGCCCACTCAAATGTCCAAACATACACAAATTCACAAAAAAGGACCATCTTTATCCAAACTGGTCACATCCCCTTCTCCGTTTTGAATCACACACGCATACACACACGCGTGCATGTGCACACACACACACATACACACACACTCTCACTCACACACAGGTTGCTCCTGCCCCTCCGCCCGTTTCCACTCACACTGCTGGCCCCCACTGGCAGCAGTTCACAGGCCCTTTGGTACCCCAAGCTTTAGGCAGCAACACCATACCCACAGACGCCCTGCTCCACCTCCCGGCCCTATCTGCTACCAGCAAACGTGACAAGCCAACAAAAAGGTTGGCTTGAATGCTGGTCTACCCACACTTGCTTGCTTTTTGACCTTTATTGGGAGAACAACAAAGGAAAATACGTCGCTGCCAGCAAGATATAGGGGACTTCCACAACCACATTGCTGCTTTAGTGTCTTATCCATATTTTAGTAGGGGGAGGTCACTCATGTATGTACACCATAAAGTGGCACTCCTGTGTATGTAGAATTTTAGCCGGCACTCCTGTATGCAAACTTTAGACCGGCACTCCTGTATGTGAACTTTTGACCGGCATTCCTGTATGTAGAATTTTGACCGGCACTCCTGAATGCAAACTTTAGACCAGCACTCCTGTATGTACACTCTAGATTGTTACTTCTGTATGTAAACTTCAGTCCGGCACTTCTGTGTGTACACTTTAGAGCAGCATAGATTACCATTGCAACGTTACAACAGGATAAGGGCTGGCACATTGAACTCCTAGTATCGCTGGCTGCAATAAGGCATCATTTTGAAGGGACATTTAAAGTAGCACGTGATTGATGCATCTGAGACTTAGGTGCAGCACTAGAGTTGGTGCAAGCATAGTAGAGCATAGCATAATGCGATAGCAGAGTGGGATAGCAGAGTGCGATAGCCTCGAGTGCACCAGAGCTAGTGCAAGCATTATATACTGTGAGCACCAGTTGCGTCTTACCTTGATGTATGCTGAGCATCATCAGCATGGATATTCCGTTTACCTTCTACTCAGGTCCTCAGAACTCCTAATCCGTTCACCTTCTCAGGTCCTCAGAACTCAGGTCCTCAAAACTCCTCATCCGTTTACCTTCTACTCAGGTCCTCAGAACTTCTCATCCGCTTACCTTCTACTCAGGTCCTCAGAACTCCTCATCTGTTTACATTTTACTCAGGTCCTCAGAACTCCTCATCTGTTTACATTCTACTCAGGTCCTCAGACCTCCTCACCCGTTCACCTTCTCAGGTCCTCAGAACTCCTCATCTCAGGTCCTTAGAACTCAGGTCCTCAGAACTCCTCATCCGTTTACCTTCTACTCAGGTCCTCAGAATTCCTCAATGACACAAAGCCAACAGCAGGAGCTGTTGCAGAGTCAGAGGGAGGGCCAGGTGAGGCAAAGGACTTGAAATCTTATTGAATGCATTCACGACGCAAGTCAGCTCTCTGTATGTTCCTTTTTTCCATAAATACAGTCGCAGCCAAACACACACACACACACACACGCAAAAGCTTACAGACACAAATACACGCATACACACATACACGCAGATCACAGCTTTCTTTCTTGCATAACAGCAATCAACCATAAAACGTCTGTACAGTCAATTACCGTCAAAATAATTTTTGCATGCCACCGTCATAGCTCCACCCCAAGCACCCCCTCCTGACCTCACACCTCCGACCATGGTTTTCCAGCCACAGGGCCACAGCCACAGGGCCTTTCTACAGTAAATGAGATTGCTGAAGAGCCGCTAGTGCCAAGAGCAAGGGGGGCAGAGCAGCCTGGGGAGCAGGCCGACGCAAGTCAAGGCATCCAGCCGTTAGACGACGGCACAGGAAAGGAGGCTGTCATGCATGCTGGCAATCAGACAGTTCCAGGGGAGGCGGGGACAGACACCCAGGAAGTTTGCCTGGACAGCTACGCAGGGCAGCAGCACACACAGCACGCACAGCATGCACAGTACATCCCAGGCACTGTGCTGAGCGACAGGTCCCACGACAGTACCTCCATCTTCAGCAACCCCAACAAACGTAGCACCTCCATGTTTGTGCCTTCTCAGCAGCTCTCCCTAGCAGCTAAGGTGCCTGCTGGGATTAGGGCCTCCACGCCACCCGCAGCGCACACAGCACACCCTGCACACCTGACGGGCCTGGCAAGACCTGAGGCTGTAGAGCACTCAGTAGGCTCCTGGGATGCACCAGCGGTGACTGCTGCGTGGCAAGATGGGGCATCAAAGGTGGGCAGTAAGCGGGAGTTGGACGTGATTAAGGGAGCCGGGTAAATCAAATAGAAGAAAGGAGTGTGTGTTTGTGTGTGTGTGTGTGTGTGTGTGTGTCCTACAATCGGATCTATGTAGCACAATGAATTGAGTGCACCGGCAGAGACTGCTGCATGGTAGGAGAAGGCCTTGCAGGTGAGTACCAACAAATGTTTGATTTTACAAAATAAGCCGGGGGGTATGGAAAAGGAAACAGAGCATGTGTCTCTCAGTCAAGTTTTCTTTTTTCTGATAAATTTGGGACTTGATTTTCACTGCCTGCGTCTTTTTTGTGTAATCTGATTAACAGAGGCGCAAAAGTAGCGGTCGCTAAGGTGCGAGCTGCAGTTTTCCCTCATTCGTTTTTTCTTTTTTTTTAGGTGAGTGGGTTTAGTGGTATTCAGTATCAAAGTGGCTCCTTTTCCATTAGTAATGCGGGGAATGCTTCTTCTTTTTTCAATCAAATTAAGTACTTCCAATAATTACACACCCCACGGTAAGCAACTTTAGCATCTCATTTCAAAATCCAGCAGCCCTCCTGATTTCTACAATGAAAAAATCCTAATGTACTAACTTCCACCCTTTATCACTCATTCCACATGCACTGCCAATCTCACAATATAGGCTCCAAATGGGCCACGGCCTATTGCTGAGTCAAACGAGATCACTGCTGGACAGGGTGTGACAGCCACGGCAAGCAGGCCTACTGATCGACAAGATCAGGGCGCACTCATTGAACACCAGTCTGCCATGGCAATGCTTCTGCCCTCAGACGCAATGCACAAGCGCTTCGGGTTCATCTTTGCTGACACAATCAAGGTGAGGCAGCAGTGCATCTGTACCTAGACAAGGTGAGGCAGCAGTGCATCTGTACCTACACAAGGTGAGGAGGCAGTGCATCTGTATTTACACGAGGTGAGGCACCAGTGCATCTGTACCTACGCAAGGTGAGGCAGCAGTGCATTCTGTTTGAAATACATCTATGCCAACACAATCAATGGGCAGCAGTGCAGCTTCTGTATCTACGCAAGGAGCTGTGTTAAGCCCGCGCTTTGGCCCTTCACCTGACTGCTTGACTCCTGCAATCTGCTGCTATCCTACATGGCATGTGTACTTGCCAGCAAGTTGTTGCCTATGCATGTTTTTTTACATGTTTTGTGTGGACACAAGCAAGGTGAGAATTGAAGGCGTTCTCATTTTTTCAGTGTACAAGCAGCCCACAGTCGTTGGAACCTTAACGCAAGTGAACACCAGCAACACTGTCTACAACTGCACATGCACCACTCTCGCTTGCTCACAGCAGATTATTTTCAAGTGAATGCCAGCAATGCTCGACACACCTGCGCTCTCTTGCTTGCTCACTATTGGCCTGATGCAGGGAGGGACACATCATTCTCACGTAAAGCCCTGCTCTCAGCTTATCTCGTATACTGGCCTAGTATTACCTAATCTGATCTCAGCTGATCCCATGTGATGGCCTGATGCAGGGAGGGACAGATCATTCTAACGTCCTGATCCTATGTTATGGCCTTATCCCATGTAATGGATGTCATGCAGGGAGAGACAGATCATCTCACGTAAAGCCCTGATCCTATGTGGGCCCTGATCCTATGTTATGGCCTTATCCCATATAATGGTTGCAGGGAGGAACACTCATTTCTCCAGTGCTTCCAACTCTGGTGTTACTTGAACTTCCGACAAAGGCAATTTGCTTGCGTGTGCTGCTGCCTGTTTCTTACATCAATTCAAATGCTTACTACTGTCCGGCACATGTAGCTAGCTACACATGCTGCATGTCGATCACTCATCCTGACTTACAGCAGCATGAATGCTTAATACTGCCGCCACTAAACGCAGCACACATACTCACTCCTGCCAATCAGCTGCAGAAATATACACTGCATGCCATTCACTACAGCACATGTGCTCACTCCTGCCTGTCAACTGTAGGAAGATACGCTGCATGTCGATCACTGGTGGCTGGTCATCGGTTACCCTCTAAACTTCACTCACAAGGCTGCCTGTGCAGCAATCTTGGGGGTGTATGGCTTGAGCGCACAGAGCTGGGTGCAAGCAGGCCTTCTGATCGGCGTTCAGGTGAGAAGCGTGCCGGATAAGTAAGAGAAGTTGCTGTGACTAATGAGCGCACATCTTGGCTTGAACTTGCAAGGTAAAGGCAGGAAGGTCTCAACTCAATGGCAAGCAAGGAATTGAATAGCGTGTGATTGACTGCAACTACTGGAATAGGGATGTATTGCTGATTCTGTATCACTCAGTGGATGCAGAGCCACACAATATCCCACTGATTCAGACAGCGTGTATGAGTCCCAAACCAGTCAGCACAAAGCAAGGGAGAAACCATTCAACAGTTATCTCATGAAGCAAAGATGGTGTGAAAGAGAGGTTTCCAAAAAGAGAGGTTTCCAAAAAAAGTCAATCCAACTAAAAAAGATCCTTGCAACAGGATAGACCAGGAATTACTTGGTTACAAGGTCGTTTTTGTTTTTATATTATGAGAGGCTTGCCCGCTTATTCCTTTTCTCCTGTTGGAAGACAAAGAACCTCCTGAACAGCAAAACTGCTGATTTCTCTGCTTGCAGAAAAAATCCATTCTTGCAGGCGAGTGACTTATGTGATGCTCTTTTGCACAAATTGCGTTTCATTCCATCTTTGTTATACTTAGGTGTTTAGGAAGAAGTTCAATTTTGCCTGCCCGTTTTGTGGTCCTTTCTGCCGTGCTGGTGCGATTATTTGTGAGCAGGCATGGTCCCTTTCTTTATTATATCTGCATTCTTCCTGCCTCTGAACGAGCCGTATAAGAGCATCAGGCAAGATCACAGACTGTACAAGAAGTATAAGAATATCAGGCAAGATCACAGGTCTAAAAAAAAGCAAGCAATGCTGCACGCTATTGTAACAGCCGCTTTCCATATTTTACAGCAACGCGACCACATGTGTGTAAAGCGTGCAGGCGATGTGCTGCTGATCTTTGGCCAGATCCTGGCCTTCCATCTTTTTTAAAATTTTCCTCTGTCTTTCTACTACAAATGAGTGACCATCAAAATTGCAGGCTTCCTTGCTGCTGTACCACAAATAAGTGACCACATGCATTAAAAGTTTGCAGGCATCCATATTGCTGTACCAAAAACAAGCGATTACATGATTTCGAAAACTGCAGGCATTTATGCTGCTGTACCTGGCCATCGCTTGGCCTTACCTCCATTGGCAGCTTCAGTTGCTTGAGCTGGCTGCACACAGCCTGGAGGTTGTCATCTTCGTTTTTGCAATCCTGCAAATGGACGAGGGTGCCAGTGAGGCGTATATGACATGGGTTATGCTTGGTGCGTCACGTGTATGCTCAGCCACTTGCATTATCAATAATCTATAGATTCAAAAACGGCTCCTTCAGCTAATTGGACCAGACCAGTCAAAACCAGAAAGAAAAACTGGCTGCTTTTCACACTACTTGTTGCTGCCGCCAACAGGCAAAACAGATGATTTGTTTAACAAGAGGTGCGACAATGGAGTTCGTGTAAGAACTGCTTCAACAAAGAAAAGAGTCAAATTGTGATGAGGCAGGTCCAGCCTCACTTTCTTGATGTCAAATCAACGGTCGTGCCAGCTCACGCTTCCTTACCTCCTCTTTGTAATATTGTCTATTGTCATTTTGTTCTGTTGCACCCAATTGGTGGCAACAACAAATCGTGTGACCAGCAGCGCTGAGTCTTACACACTGTTGTGAAAGTGTTTTGACCCAACAGCCCGCTTAACCATACATGTGTACATGTGCTTACGTACATGCGTTTGCGTACATTGTGATTGTGTACATGTGTTTGTGTATAAATGTGGTGCAATATGTTTTGTCACCTGTCCGGTTTTGTCTTGTCACCTGTCTATCTGTCGTATCACCTGTCTGTCTTGTCACCTGTCTATATGTCTTGTCACCTGTCTATCTGTCTTGTCACCTGTCTATATGTCTTGTCACCTGTCTATCTGTCTTGTCACCTGTCTATCTGTCTTGTCACCTGTCTATCTGTCTTGTCACCTGTTTATATGTCTTGTCATCTGTCCGGTACACATGTGTACGTGTATGATGCTTTGTGTTTGCCACCTGTTTGGTTTTGTTTTAAAGACCTTGCACTTTCCAAATGCAGGTTGTTTCCTCGGTGTGGTGCTTGTGCTGCTGGTGTACGAGCTGTGGCGCCTGTGTCACGTAATTATTGACGTGCTGCGATGGCTGAAGGATTGCTGCACTAAGCGATCTAAAGTGGTACCTTCTATTACAGAAAACAGCAGTAACTAAGATATGTGGGAGACGTTTCGTTCCTTTTGACATACCAGTATATGTTGGCGTCTCTTCTTGCTACCTAAGCGACTCTTTCACCCTGAAGCATGTGAGGTGTGACTAAGGCTGCCTGCGCACATGAGTGTTTTTGTTGTAATCACCAAATTTGCAATTCTACAGGTTGATCACCTGGGGGGCAGGAAGGCGTGTTTACAAATATCAAGGGGAGATAGCAAACTCCCGTTTTAGAGGTTAATACTTTGCATGCATGCATATATAGCAGCGATATTTACGGCTTTGGCTTTCCACCTGTCACGCCCAATCAGTGGCAGCGACAAATCGTGCGACAGAGCAGTTAGTTGGTTGACAGTTGAGAGTTTCTGTGTGTCTTGTTCAATAAGCTGGGTGTGTCAGTCTTATTGACAACCTTTATCTTCTGGATTTGATAGTCTTGGTAATCAAATGACAACATGTGAGCATTGCTTCTAAGAGGTACCATTAGAAGGGATCCTTAAGAGACCCTGTACTGTGTAAGGTCTCCAATTCTATGCATGTGTTTGCCTAGTCATATTTATGTACAACACGATGAGACCAGCAATGTCTGAGTAAATGTTCCAGCCGTGAAAAGGGACAGCGGTGTGGAAGCCAACTAAAGATGAGTAGCACTAGCACTGCAGACTGAGCAGAGAGCGCAAAAGGGTGAATGTACAGAACTGGTAAAAGCATTAGGGAACCACTGCAATGCAATCAAGGGGTTACAAGGGAGTTACAAGGATGGCCTACAGCCCGAGACTCTGGCTGATGGCAATTGGCTGGTGAAACAAAATCAACCAGTGTCGAAATTGAAACTAAATCCGACACAAACTTGAGGAGTCTGTATTAGTCTTGATTCAGGAATGCATTGATCTCAAAATCAGTGATACTGTGATGACAAGCCAAGAAAGGAATAAATTCAGAGCTCAAAGGAGCAAACGCACGCAGAGTCTCAAACATTTCTTCAAAAAGATCTTTGTTTCTCATGCGCAGCTCGCACACTTCAGCACACTTGCAAAAGAAAAGCACTTGCTTCTCATCTTGAACTTCTCCACACTCACATTGATCACAAATGCTAGAACCACCATGCCATTTGCAAGACTCCACTCTCAAATGGTGTGCACGCAATCTGAACCTGCTGAAATTCCTCATCACATGTTTGTCCAAATCCTTGTACAAGTAGGAGGGGATAGAAAAGGAGAACCTATAGGACCACTCTCAGAACTCCCACACCACTTGTGATACGTCACTGCTTTCTTGTTTACTGCGTGAGGACATGAAAAGTTAGCTTCCCTCCATACCTTCAAATGTCTGAAACGCAAATTGCAAATCACGAACTCTTGCATGGGAACCTGTGTGGCTCTCAGCATTTTCTGTTTGAACATTGCACTACCTTGCAGTCCATTGAACGCATTTGAGACTTGAGCAAACCAGCAAGAACCATCAAAAGAAGCAAGATACAAATCTGCCTTCAGCACACAACGTAGAGTCTCACTGTTGGAATCAAGCATGCTATTAAAGAACCTGATGGAAGCACGGAACCAGAAAATTTGCAAGGGCTCCTGACCGCACTCTCTAAGCACCGCCCAATTTGTTGTGCTGTTCTTCACTAGCCTAACCAAGAATGTGCCTCAAGGAACACAGATGCCTCTTCTGTAACTGGCTACCAAATTCACTGCCTTCACTCAGATACACTGTGCCCCACACATGACTCGCATACATCTCAGCAGGAATACCATACACCTACACAAGGCCGCACCGCATGTTCCTCAGCTATCTTCGGATTCATCCTTCTATCAAGCAGCATGCCCAAATATTTGAACCTGTCTTTCTCTGGAAGCACCACACCATCGTACATGAACAGATTCTGCAAAGGAGAGACAGACTTACTATTAAAATGAACCACCTCCGACCTGGCAGTGCTCACACTCAATCCTTTCTTCTCAGCGTACGTACGAAGCTTGTTCAGCATCGTCTGCATTTCACCAGGGTCATTAGTAGTTAATCCAAGGTCATCAGCATACAGCATGGCTGTGGGACACACAATCCACTCGATCACCAGTCACGGCACCCTCAATGCCCTCACTGATCTCTCTACCCATGTCATTGATGTACAAAGAGAAAAGGAGGGGGGACAGAGGGCACCCCTGTTTGACACCATTCGTGGGATGCACCCGAGCC
>Ga0307974_1000706_pt1 | contig 21419 bp, 21 predicted proteins | sample OrgLakmetagen784_FD_201812 | JGI IMG/M metagenome (GOLD analysis project Ga0307974, IMG submission 201812) | Saline water microbial communities from Organic Lake, Antarctica - #784 | ecosystem: Environmental > Aquatic > Non-marine Saline and Alkaline > Saline | place: Antarctica: Organic Lake... | reverse complement strand
CTCTTCCCCCACTGGCTGTGCTTGCCATAATGAGCAGGCTCCGACCGTCGCCAGTGAGTGGATTTGTGTGTGCGTCATGGTTGAGCTCCAAGTTGTTTGACACAGGGGTGTGCACTGCATGCGTGGTGACCTATTGAGTGTGTCGTGTGAGCAATACTTAATGGGTATGCGTGCGTGTGCCTGTGCGTGTGTGCGTGTGCGTGCGTGTGCGTGTGCGTGTGTGTGTGTGCAAGCATTTCTGCACAGATGCGTGCCTGTGTGTGTGCCTGTGCGTGCGTGCGTGTGTGTGCCTAAGTGTATGCCTGTGCGTGCGTGCGTGTGTGTCTCTATGTGTGTAAAACACGCAGAGTACTCTGAGTATGCGCATGTGCATGCGCAAGTGTGTGTGGGTGCCTCAATGTGTGCAATGCATGCGTGGTAACATGCGATTGTGTTTGTGTGTGTCTTTGTATGTAAATAAGTGTCGCGTGTGTGTATGTGTGTGTGCGTGTGTGTGTGCGTGTGTGTGTATGTGCGTGTGTGTGTATGTGTGTGTATGTGTGTGTGTGTGTATGTGTGTGTGTGTGTGTGCACGCGCGCACGCGCTGTCATCAAGGTTGTAACAACACGGCACCTGTGAGTGCCAAACAGCACTGACAGCCTGCACCATGACACACCACATGACTAAGGTTGGCCAGAAGCATAGGTATAATGTACGCAACCTGCATTTTCAGTATATATGTATATACGGTGTATACAGGGCAGGTTTGGCAGGGAAACCAGCAAATATACGGTCATACACGGTGTATATATATGTATATACGGTTCTGGCCACCCCTTTACAAGTCATAGTCACCGCGCGCGTAGTAAGACAGCTTGGACTCAAATGAGATATTTCATCCTACTTGCTCCACACAGACCTCTCCGCAAGCTTTCCACACTCCATTTTGCACCCTGACACTGACTAACTGACATTTATACACGCACATATGTACCCAATCTACCAACACAAAACACATGTACACACGTACTCACACACACACACACTTTACCAACACACACCCCTCGCCACATGAAACCATTGCTCCACTTGACACCCTCTCTCCATATCAAGGGGAGCCATAATTGCACGCACGCACACACGCATGCGCTCTACCAACACAAAATACATACACACGAACTTACACACACACACTTTACCAACACACACCCCTCGCCACATAAAGCCGTTGCTCCACTTGACGCCCTCTCCATATCAAGGGGAGCCTTCAAACCAACCCACCAACAGACATTCACACACACACACACACTGCCACACCTGCCAACATTACAAGTGGGGTACCAATGGGAACAAAGGCACTGCCCTAACCTCCTCAACCTTAGCCCTACACAGCAGAACAAGGGCAGGCAACGCAAGTTGAAGCTAGTTGCTAGTGTCGCTCAGCTAGTTGCTAGTGTCGGTCAGCTAGTTGCTAGTGTCGCTCAGCTAGTTGCTAGTGTCGCTCAGCTAGTTGCTAGTGTCGGTCAGCTAGCTGCTAGTGTCGCTCAGCTAGTTGCTAGTGTCGGTCAGCTATCTCCAAATATGTAGGGTTGGCCAGAATCGTATATATACACACCGTATAAGACAGTATGTCTGGTGATTTCCCTGCCAAAAATACCGAACATACACCGTATATATATACATGGTTCTGGTTAACCCTTTACAGACATGTCTTTCTGTAGTAACCTTCATAATAAGGCTAACGCCCATGCACGCACCTGACATTGGAACACATCACCGCCCCGCTGCTGCTGCTGCTGCTGCTGCTGCTGCATACCATTCTGCCCTCGCTGCTGCTGCTTGGCTGTTGCAGACCCACTTTGCTGCTGCCCTACCCCTTGCTGCTGTTGCTGCTGCTGCTGTTGCTGCCCAGTCGTACCCCCCTGCCGCCCAAACATCTGCAGGCACCAGCACAGGTGCCACAGCAGGCGTGTGCGTGCAGCACCCAGTCCACTCCACACCACTTGGCCTCTGCAGACAGACACGTTGAGGAACAATCTGCGCATGTGATGGGATTGGCAGGCACCAGCACAGGTGCCACAGCAGGCGTGTGCGTGCAGCACCCAGCCCACACCACATCACTTGGCCTCTGCAGACAGGCACATTGAGAAACGATCTGCGCATGTGATGGGATTGGCAGGCACCAGCACAGGTGCCACAGCAGGCGTGTGCGTGCAGCACCCAGCCCACACATCACTTGGGCCCTGCACACACACACACACACACACACACGCACACACACAATGAGGAACAATTCGCTGGCACATGAGCAATGTGAGGGCATTAGTATAAATGCCTCAGCAGAGGTGAGTGAGTGTGCAGCACCCACCACCACATCACCTGATGCGGCCCCTGCAAGCACACATGTGTGAAGGATGACCTGAACCAAACGTACCATAAAAGCAAGTGCCTGCTTGCACAGTTGTGCACAACAACGAGCCGCAAACACAAATCAATACCTCTCACCTATGCATGAGGCGGCACTGGCACTGGGAGCTTGAAGCTGTGCAGCTCTGTGCTTATTTGATCGTGACATGCACGCATCAAGACACACATACACACACAAAGACGCAATCACATACACAAATACACAATATCACACCCGGACATGAGGCAGCAGTGGCGCTGGTAGAAACAAAATCCAGGGGACAGTTGCGCGCCTCCGCTGCCGCACGTACGTGCCTGCTGGGGGACAGCCATCTGCAGTTGAGCGAAGGCAGCAGGGGCTCATGCACATGTTTGTGTGTGCGTGTATAAGTGATTGCGCGCTTGTGTAAGTGATTGTGCGCGTGTGTAAGTGATTGCGCGTGCGTCTGCAGCGTGTACGCTCACTCTTTGGAACTACCCACAGGGAAGGAAGCCTACTTTCAGCCTGATCACTGCAAGCGACGCACAAGACAAAGCGAAGGGACTCGCGTGTGTGAGTCGTTGTGCATGTCGTCGCGCAGGGTTTGTTATGCCCGCGACCAAAGGTTGGGGTGTACAGTGTGCGTATGTGCGTGTTTGTGTGAGTGTGGGCGTGTGTGTGTGTGTGTGTGTTTGTGTACATGCAGCGTGTGGTATGCTTGTGCGGTGTGTGTGTGTATGTGTGTGTGTGTGTGTACCCACCGTACTCTGTGTACAATTCCTGCCACCAATACAGCGTGCGTGGCGTGTATATACCGTATATCCATATGAGTGGTCATGGCTGTTGCTTTTCATGTAAGTTATGGATAACTACCTGGTGTGCCTGACGCAGCATGCTGATCTGACAGCGTTGGTCTGCAGGAATGTTCCTATTCATGTATGTTATGGATCACTACCTGATTTACCTGAAGCACTATGCTGATCTGACAAGGTTGGTCTGCAGGAATGTTCTTATTCATGCACGCTATGGGTGAATGAGTCAATACCAGGTGTGCCTGACGCAGCATGCTGAGCTGACAGTGTTGGTCTGCAGGAATGTTCCTATTCATGTATGTTATGGATCACTACCTGATTTACCTGAAGCACTATGCTGATCTGACAGGGTTGGTCTGCAGGAATGTTCCCTTTCATGCACGCTATGGGTGAATGGGTCACTACCTGGTGTGTCTGAAGCAGCATGCTGATCTGACGTGATGGTCTGCAAGAACGTTCCTATTCATGCACGCTAAGGGTGAATGGATCAATACCTGGTGTGCCTGAAGCAGCATGCTGGTCTGACAGTGTTGGTCTGCAGGAACGTTCCTATCCATGCACGCTATAGGTGAATGGGTCACTGCCTGGTGTGTCTGAAGCAGCATGCTGATCTGACGGGGTTGGTCTGCAGGAATGTTCTTTTTCATGCACGCTATGGGCGAATGGGTCAATACCTGGTGTGCCTTAAGCAGCATGCCGATCTGACAGTGTTGGTCTGCAGGAATGTTCCTATTCATGCACGCTATGGGTGAATGGGTCAATACCTAGTGTGCCTTAAGCAGCATGCTGGTCTGACGTGATGGTCTGCAGGAATGTCTCTATTCATGCACGCGATGGATCACTACCTGGTGTGCCTGAAGCAGCATGCTGATCTGATAGTGTTGGTCTGCAGGAAGGATGGCCTGGGGCACAGCGTCCTGAGCGTGTGTGAGAATGTGTGTGTGTGTATGTGTGTGTGTGTGCAGTTGCAAATGAGTACAGGTGTGCACGTGTGTGTGTGTGTTTGTGTGTGTGTGTGTGTGTGCGTATACGTGTGTGCACATGCGCGTGTGTGTTGTGTGTGTTGTGTGTTGCGCCCAAGGGCGTTTCATTCAGCTCAAAATACAGAATCAGACAAAAGGGGGCCTCTAATAAAGCCTCTAATTAGGCAGCTCCAATCCTGCTCCCTGTCAAAAGCAAGGTCCTTACATCATGGCTTGCAAAACAAACCGCGTGTGCATAGGGTTGGCCAGAACTGTATGTATTCGCCGTTTATGACCGTAAATTTGATGACATCCCTGAAAAAATACCGTATATACACTGTGTATATATAGTTCTGGCCAACCTTTTGTATGCACAATGCAGTGCAAATACATAAGGTTGGCCAGAACCGTACATTCATGTGCATATACGGTGTACATATGGTAATTTTAACGGGAAAATTAACAGACATACGGTCATGTACGGTGTGTACATACGGTTCTGGCCACACCCAATGTGTGCACAATGCGGTGCAAATACAGCTGTATGCAAGTTGTACCTGCATTCCTAAACTGCGCATGTGTTGTGTGGCAACAAGGTAGGCTTAATTTCCCATCTTGTCTTGGATTTAACGACCTTAAGAACCAGGCCCTTCCACTAAAGAAGTGAAGAAGCAGAGAAGAACCTCACAGGTGCAGGAACTCCACTGTACCATCAAATAAGCGTTGAGGCCAGGGAGGGTAGAAAAGCAGGCGAGAGGCACGCAGGTGAGAGGCACACACAGGTGAGAGGCACACTCAGGTGAGAGGCACACAGGTGAGAGGCACACAGGTGAGAGGCACACAAGCATTGGCAGTGGGACCTCTGCTCAACAAAAAAGGCAGAGTAGTCATTGGCTCGGAGGCAGCAGGCAGCCTTCAGCGTCTGTCTTCAACATTAACAGGGAATGAAAATTAGTAGTGTACACTGGCCCGTGGTAAGCTCTCAATGACCTCAACCTACTAATGGGCAGAACAATGATTGAGACCACTGCAGGTGACCAGTCAGGCAACAAGCAATGTCTGAGATCAAAACTAATTTTATTTAAGACATCTTGAGTCCATCTGCTGCTTACCTTGAAGACCAGGCTAGGCAGGGCCAACAGCCACCCAGGCCCTTGCAGCTGAGAGAGCACCCCCAAGCACAGGCTGTCTAACAGCTCCTGCAAATTATGCCGCAGTGGGTGCTGTGTATTATGCATTATGGCAAGACAAATTCAACGGAATCCTCCCAGGCCCTTGCAGCTGGGAGAGCACACCCAAGCATAGGTATGTCGAGCATTTATCTAGATGCTGCTATGAAAACTCGTTCACTTTGCTGAAACTGTCTGCTTGAATGAACAGCTTGGGCGTGTGTGATTGGCCTGGTAGACTCATCAGCGGCTCTGTCAGCCAATGGCTTTCAAAGGACACGATCCACCTGCTCAAACAAATGCATGGTCCCACCCCTACAACAGACAGTTCCAGAATCACACACACTTGCACATGCTTACATGTATACACACACCCGCTCAATTCAACCTCTCTACTTGTGTGGCTTGCCTACAGGCTTTAGAATGGTGGGCTGCTGCTTGCCATTAAAAGCAACCACTCGTGTCAGCCCACCACATCACGACTGCGCAAACACACACACACACACACGCTCACACGCACACACACACGCACACACACGCACACACACACACGCAAACACACACTCACTCACACATTCTTTACTAGTGTTCCCCACCTTGACAGAGGCTCTTAATATGATGGGTTGCTGCGTGCCCACCGCTGCGTGCACAAAAAAGCAGGGAGCAAACTTGAGGCACACCTGTCTTACCAGAGCTCTGTGCGCAGCGTGATTGTGCGTGTGTGTGTATGTGTGTGCATGTGTGTGTGTGAGTGTGTGAGCGTGTGAGTGAGTGTCCGTGCTTTGTTGTGTGTAACGCTGTAATGGCTGGACGTCCGTACGTGCGTAAAACAGCGACCTTTGCGGAAGGACGGAGCCTAAAAAGTGACACAAAGCAACGCTCCTTTTTGTTCACAAGCACGTAGGCCCATGCCCAAGTAAAGGACTGGCGCTAAAGAGCGTCGGAACCATAAGATGCGAGATACTGCAAAGACATTGCGCTAACTGAACAGACGAGTCAATGCAACGAGGTTTGGAGCCTGCCTTTCATAGAACAAGCACCAACTTCAGGGGCAGGCTGTTACCAACATCAGAGCCTGAGACAACTGCTCCATACATAAATCAAAGACAAGTAAGCCACACATAGGTCGCTTACCCGCCAAGCCTCAGAGGGCAGACTACCACGAACATCAATGCTAGTGACAGCTGCATTGTGTGACAGCTGATCCGTACATAAATCAAAGCCAAAGCCTTAACTTACACAAGTCAGGCACCAGCCAAGCTTCGGGTGGCCCAGCTGTCAGCACCAGTGCCTGCGACAGCTGGAGAACCAGCGCGCAAGCTTGCTCGTCGGGGAGCGACCCTGGTAGAGCCAACACCAACATGCACGCCTGCGTGTGATGTCGTTAGGAGGATACACAGTTGAGGAGAGGCAAGATGAGGGGTATGATGACAGCTCTGTAAAGAACATGCAATCATAAAGCAGTTCAGGTGCATCACAAATGGCTTTGGATCGTATATGTACAAAGATATTAGCTTAGATGGTGGTTTCACCTTTAAGTTTGAGATGGCTAGCAGAACACCTGGACCACCTTGTTGCCCAAGCCGGATGGCTTTAGCCTGTGAGTGTGTGTGTGTTTGTGTGATTGTGCGTGTGTGTGTGCGTGCACATGTGTGCGTGTGTGTGCGTGTGTGTTTGTGTGTTTGTGCGTGCGTGTGTGTGTGTGTGTGTGTGTGTGTGTGTGTGTGTGTGTGTGTGTGTGTGTGTGTGTGTGTGTGTGTGTGTGTGTCCAGTGCACTTTCCTCCTCATACCTGCTCGCCGCATATGCTGCTGAGCACACCACAAACTGCCAATGACAGGCCCTTGTAGCAGTTCAGTTTTTCATTATGCGGGCCCAAGGTAAAGGAGTACAGGAGCTGTGCACGAAAAGAAGGGACAGAGGTGTGTCAGGGATGCAAACACCTGCATTCTCAAGTTTGAGTAAGCACGCACGCTGCGATCTTGCTCTGCATCTCCTCCCTGTAAAGGTTGGGCGTTGATCAGGAGGGCAGAAGAAGGCATCCCAGCTGACAGGCAGTCAGTCAGATACAAATGAGTTTAAGCAAACTGCACATCTTGCCAGGATACACCTGCGGTTCTGCCCCACAACTATCAAATCGTTGGTTTTCTTTCAGTTGGTGTTGTTTCTTACAGTCACAATAATATTATTACAGCACCAACTGGAAAAATGTCAAGTCCAGGGAAAAGGAGAGACATGGACATAATGAAGCTCATGTGCGTGCCTGCTTGAGCTGCGTGTTCTATGCGTACGCGGAATCCATCGGGTTTGGGGCGTGGAAGCAACCCTAGTTCGTTTACATCGAGTTTCATCTCTCTTGTGTCCTTCCTCCCGCGCAGGATGTCCGACTGGAACGTGGAGCTGGTAGAGGAAAACATGTCGGAGTTCTACGTGTCGTTCAAGGGCCCCAAAGACAGTGCGTGCTCACTATTGTTTTGCTGACGCATTGTACTTTCCTGTATGCCTGTTCTTGCAATGTGTGCATGCATGCAATTACTCCGCCTCTTCTCTCCTTGTTGTGCACACAGGCCCGTACGAGGGTGGAGAGTGGAAGGTGCATGTGGAGCTGCCCGAAGCGTACCCCTACAAATCCCCCTCCATAGGCTTTGTGAACCGCATATTCCACCCCAACGTTGACGAAACGTGAGTGCGCCTGTGTGCATAAATCATGCGTGATGAAGCACACAACACACACATGTGCATGCTCTCTCTCTCTCTCTCTCTCTCTCTCTCTCTCTCTCTCACTCACACTCTCTCTCTCTCTCTCTCTCTCTCTCTCTCTCTCTCTCTCTCTCTCTCTCTCTCTCTCACTCTTATGCATGTGTGTGCATTTGAATGACGATATTTCACACAGGGCTGAGCATGTATGCACCTCAATGATGAGTAGGAGATAAGACAGGCAAAAATACCATACACTCAGATTTAGTACATCATTTTAACCCTCACGATTACCACACAGCCTTGCCACTCTAGCCAGAGCGACTACCCTTGCACAGGTGTTGCATAGATGTGTGCGTGCCACTGTTTGTGTTGCAATGGACAACTTTGAGCTGTGAGCCAAGCATGTTTCTAGGCTGTCCAGCCACGATGCTGTCATTATGACAAAACACAGAATCCCACATCTACACACGTCTTCCTGCCACCCCACTCCCACATGTAAAACATGCCCATCCCCGACACAACATCAATACACACCCAAGCCCTAGTTTTCCACATTGACACATACAACCGGGCAGATTTGCACAAGCCCTGTTGCCCTGTTTGAGCACTCGTGCACGTACAGTCGCATTACATCCCCGCCCACCTTGGAGCTGTGTGCATGCATGGGCAACCATCACATGATCAATTGCACACGCTCCGTACTCCACCCAAGCACTCATGCAGGTGCAATATCCTCACCCCAACACACTCCTGAGGCCTCCCTGGGTGTCGAACGCATACACTGGCTACAATCACATAATCACATAATACTAATACTGGCCACAATCACATAATACTACAACCACTGGCCACAATCACATAATACTACAATCACTGGCTACAATCACATAATACTACAATCACTGGCTACAATCACATAATACTACAATCACTGGCTACAATCACATAAAACACTAGCACCGCCACATGCCCCCATATACAGCCTCCACCCGGTCTCCACCCTCTTTCCCAGCCAAACGTGCCCCCCCTGTGTGTCGTGCGCATGCATAAGCTACTATAACGCACGCCCTTGCCACAACCCGTCCACCCAATCTCAACCCACTCTCCTACCCACCTGCGGCCCCCCTGGGTGTCGTGAGCAAGCATAGGCTGCCATGCGCCACAAGTGGCGTGCAGCTCCCCACAGCTTGCTGGTGTGCCACTCAAAGCGGCCCCACGTGAACAGCACCTGCATTTGATGAGGGCGCGTGGCACGTTTGATATGGTGTCAGCACCCCTGATGTGGTGTCTGCACCCCCACGTGAACAGGAGCTGCATTTCACAGGGGGCGCGTGGTGACTTTCAACGGCTTATATATATTATGCACCAACTGCCGGGGGCCTCTTCAAAACAGCTACCCAAAACGCTCCAGATATTCTACATCACTATTACTATAACTAGCTAGCAATGCGCACTCAGTCCATATGCACTTTGCAGTCTGAGCATCAGAGAAAACGCGTGTTACCCAGGCACTGGTGCATTGCATGCCTTTGTATTAGGCTTTCCTATTAGATGCACATGTAGTTGAAACTGGAGGAAAGAGGGTGGCGCCCAAGCAGGGCCTCATTCTTCAGTTGTGTGTTTGCCTGTAGTGCTAAACGAGATGCTTTTGACAAACTGCAAAGTCCAAGCACATGCTGCTTGCTCAAAACACACTCATTTCTATATAGTAGGAGCAGGGCACGCTGCTGCTACTACCGTTTGTGCTGGAGCTAGCTAGCATTAATGGTGGTGGTGGTGGTGGTGGTGGTGCTGCCGCCAAGCAGTGCAGTGAATGCAGTGAATGCAGTGCATGAGTGTTTATTGCCTAATGCTACCTGTGCAAGCCCATGTGCCTTGTGTGCTGTTATGAAGTGTACGCACACAGGTGCACACAAACATGCAGGCTTATGATGCGTATGCAGGCATACTCATGGTACTCTTGATACTCATAATACTCAGGCTTACGATACTCATGCAATGCATTATCCTTTGAGCCTGGGGATGGATGAGGCCTTAGCTGCACTAACACACGCTCATTCGTAGACAAGGGCGACCACAGATTTCACGAGCCCTTAGCTGCACTAACACACCCACTTACGTTAACAAGGGCGACCACAGATTTCACGAGCCCGTAGCTGCACTACCACACCCACATACGTTGAAAAGGGCGACCACAGGTTTCACAAGCCCTTAGCTGCACTACCACACGCACATACGTTGACAAGGGCGACCACAGATTTCACAAGCCCTTAGCTGCACTACCACACGGACATACGTTGACAAGGGCGACCACAGATTTCACAAGCCCTTAGCTGCACTAACACACGCACATACGTTGACAAGGGCGACCACAGATTTCACAAGCCCTTAGCTGCACTACCACACGCACATGCGTTGACAAGGGCGACCACAGATTTCACAAGCCCTTAGCTGCACTAACACACGCGCATACGTTGACAAGGGCGACCACACATTTCCTGTGGAAATGCACCCTCATCTCCAAGCCCAACCCCATCTAGAGGTCCAAACTCTCACCCCTATTCAAAGATCCTTACTCTCACTCTCACCCCTATTTAAATATTTCTTTTTTTGTACCCCACCCCCGTGAACCACTCCTATTCAAAAACCCACATTCTCAACCCATCTAAGGGGTACCCTCAACCCCTCCCCCACCCTGACTGCCCACCTGCACAAGTGGCATGGTCGCACTCGTAGCCGCATCCAGCGCAGGCTGCGCGGCTGCCCCCCTCCTGCCATGTATGCTACTGCTGCTACTGCTAGGGCTGTCCCACTCATCCATACTCCCACTGAGGCTGCCACTCATACTGCTACCACTCCTGTTAGCAGCACCGCCATCCCCCCAGCTGTCGTTCGCATCAGCAGCAGCTGCGGCTGCTGCTACAGCTGCTGCTGCTGCTTCGCAGCCACGCTCTGCCACAGACAGGGCCACACGGAACAGGATGCGAGCCATGATGGGCTGTCGTGACTGTGCAGCTGCCTGTGTGTGTATGTGTGTATGTGTGTGTGTGTGTGTGTGTGTGTGCGCGCGCGTGCGTGCGTGTGTGTGTTTGTGTGTGTGTGTATTTGTGTGTTCATGTGTGTATGTGTGTGTATGTACGTGTGTGTGTGTGCATGTGTGTGTGTGTGAGAGAAAAGAGAGAGAGAGAGAGAGAGCATATGCAAGAACGTGTGTGATCCTGAACAGAGCAGACTAGAGGCACACGTGCAGGGTCACGTGGTGTGGTCAAACAATAAGGTATACGTAAACACACGGTATACGTTGAATTCGCATAGTTTGTGTACATACGGCATAAGTATGCATATAAATGTACATGTATCGCAGAATATATGGTCCTGCCCAACCCTAAGTAAGCAGAATAAGGGATACAGACAGACAAGCTTTCACCTAAGCGCATGTCTGTGCTGTTGCTGCATCCACACTCCTGTTTGCTGAGAGGTGAGAACAAGGTTCGGTGGCCGGACACCTGCAATCCTTTTGCCATAACGTCAGCACATCAGGTTCACGTACATAGCTGCAGGCACACACACATAGGTTATTTAGCATGCATGTGTTGTTTTTGAGTGCTCAAGATGACACACACACACACACCTGCGCCCACGCAATCCATGCATATGCATTGGCCCTGGAGCCTGCCAGGTTGCTGCCAAGGAGTTCGCCATAGCCGGCGCACGCGAGGAAAGGGTTGACGCGAGCTTGGCGTGCCAATTGCTGCAGTGGTATTGCAGCATTTGAGTGTGTATGTGTGTGAAAGTGGGAGAGTGTGTGAGTGAATGTTTGGTGAAGGCAAGGTATGGTTGGTGCGAGTTTGGCGTGTAAAGCCAGTTGGTGTACCACAAAGGGTGAAATATCAGAGTATGGTGTTGCATGATTGTGTTCAGTCTCGGAAATGGAGGAGCAGAAAACCTTTGGCATTGTAATTACGCCTAACGCTATAGCTGGAGCCCCAGCAATGGGCGTTGCTGTATTGTTCAGTACAAAAGCCTTTGCTTTTCAGCTCGTCATTTTCACACAGATGCCTATTGCTGATTGCGCAAAGCAAAGAGTGAGGTCCTGCACCAGCATTGCAAGCGGAGAATGTCCGGACCGTACATCAAAGTATACGCCTGCTTTTGAATGGAACAGAGCCCTCAATTGCTATCTGCGTGTTTCAGCAATAGATCACAGCTCGGGAAGACCATGAGTTTCTGCTGCCAGCCCACACGCAAGTGTCATGACACACACACACGCAAGTGTCATAACAGCACACTTAAATAAACGATGCCAGTTTGAAGAAATATGCACCCAATGCTTGTCCAGCACATGTGGCTTGGTGCACAGGAGCAGCAGATATACAGAACCAGACATGCTTAGAAAGTATCAGGATCTGTAGAAATACTTTCATAATATGTGTATAAGTATCAGGATCAGTAGATATACTCTCATAATATGTGTTTAAGCATCAGGATCAGCAGATATACAGAGCTCACGCACTCTAGAGAGGCATGGCTATAGAAATAACAAACAAATGCAGAGGGCTCACAAACAAAATCAGACACGCACAACACACACATAAAAATAACACACAAATGCACAGGACTCACAAGCAAAATCAGACACGCACACAACACACACACACATACACACACACATTAAAACACACTCATACACACACCTGTAGCTGCGAAGCCAGCACCGCCCCAGGATTTGCTGCTGCTGCCGCTGCTGCTGCGTTCCAGTTGCTGCCACTGCTGCCCCCTTGACTCCTGCTGCTTTTACCTACACACACAGGCAGCATATTGAGCATGAGCGTGAGTTGGTTGATCTTCCTCCTGTCCTACCTGAAGGCATGGCCATGGCAGCCTCTGTCTCATATTATTACGAATCCATAAGTGAGTAGGGCATTAGAGGGTGCTCGCGTCCATAACACTCAAAGCGACAGAAGTCTTAACATGGCTGCTTTAAGTTATGCAGTACTGTTCAGTGCGACGTTACACAAAAATGCCTCATGCATAAGCAAACAGGTCTTTTTCACAAGACAACTTACACGCCTGCCATCTGTATGGCCTATGTGTTGTATTGTAATATTGCATTGTGTTGGGTATTGTGCACGAAGTCCAACTTGCCAGTCTTACCTGCATGGTATCTGTGTTGCTGCTTCGGGCTGCTGCTGCTGCTACTTGGGGCATCCGGTTGAGAACGGGGAGAAGGAGCAGGAGGAGGTGCAAACCTGTGCGTGCGTACGTGCGTGCGTGTGCGTGTGTGTATGTGTGTATGTGTGTGTGAGTGTGTGTGTGTGTCTGCGTGCGTGTGTGTTTGTGTGTGTGTGTGTCTGCGTGCGTGTGTGTGTGCGTATGAGTGAGAGTGTGCAAATGCGTGCAAGCATGCACGTGTAAGTGTGTGCATGTGAAATCATTACCGACTCTTATCAGGAGCCGGTGTCAGGCCAAGCCTGCAACCCTCCAGGTCCCCATTGATCTTGCTTTTCTGCTGTCTGTGACGGGGGAGGGTTAACAATGCTCGAAACCAAGTGGCTCCTTTTCCTCATACAAAGTGGGACGTGGTTGTCACTGCCTACATATCAAAACCCTTTATGACTGCTTTTACTCGTATGCACACTTGAGTATACAGGCATTTAATCAATGTATTTCATCCAGCCTTTTTTCAAAGACATCAGTAACCTAAGGAGTAAAAATATCAAAGCAAGTGATGGAACAAACAGAAAAGTCAGGCTTACAGGCACGAACACGTAACGGGGACGATGCGGCAAGAACCTGTGAAATATACCAGAATGCTTCAGCAATTTGTCATCCAAGCATGAGTGTCTTTTGCCGTGTTTCATTGTGTGTAGAGCAGCCATTCCAGGTTGAATGCCTAATCCAAATTAAATAAATAGAAAAATTGTGTAACACCGTAACGCAGACAGAGGCAGCAGCCATCACACCTGCGCAGTGCATCCTGCACCATTGCTGCAGTGGCTGCTTGCGGGGGTAGCTCAGACGGGAGGGCCTCCACACGGAAGCGAGGAGCCTCGGGGCCGGGGCCCACGCAGATGACATCGCCGTGACGGAGAACGAGGCCACGCGCACCCTGTAGCAAAATAAGAATTATTTGTGGGGCATAGGCTCTAAAAATGTGGGTAGAGGAATTTAACAAGGTCACACGACAAAGCCCCCCTCCCCCCCTACACACAGAGTGTGCAGACTGGAAAGGTTGGGTTCCTGTTGATGACACGATTTTCTGTTCTTAGACAACTAGGTTGTCGCTGGCTAAATGACTTCCCGGCAAGAATGGCACGGACCACACGCTCTTACCACCAGAGGTCGGTGAAGAAATGAAAAGATTCTGCTGGCAGTGATGACACAGCCAGCATGATCAAGGAGGGGGTTACTTAGGTGCCCGCACCAGGCAACCCCCCACCGCGCAAACACACACGAAAAAAAATGTTGTGTGGGTCAGGGGGGTTGTGTGCCGTGGCACCCAGACCCGCACCTTGACTGTTGTTGCTTAGGTTGTATTGCAGTGCATATTGTATTTCTTTGAGTGTAGATGCATGTCTGATGGAGTGTTCATGCAGTTTGTGTGTCAGCTTTTTAACCTTTTGGTAATTTAGATTGAGGTCTGCCAGAGGTTTGCCTGTATGGTCTTTATCAATAGTTCCCGACATTCCAACAAGGATCACGTGGAGCTTGACTTCCCTATATCCCTGTTTATGTAGGATGGTGATAAGCACGCTGTGCTGTGCTTTTAGTTGCTGTGCTGTGCTTTTGCTTTTAAAATTGAGGATCAGGCCTAGTGTCTTCACATAAATTAATCAGGTGAACCTCCCACTGGTTTGAATTCAGTTTCTTATCTTAAGCAAGCTACTGAAAATCTGAGTTGCGGGTGAATACCCGAGATGAGCACACAGTTCAAGGTAAAAATAAGACAGTGTCGGGACAAGATGAGGCTTTCAAAGCACGTGTTGTTAGGCTTGGCAGCAACCAACAGGGCAGTGTTTTGATGGCAGTGTTTCTCAGGCCCTGCTCTGCTAGATAATTTGCACTGTGGCACTGTTTTTCTAGGCCCTGTTCTGTTAGATTATCCGCGCTGCCTATGCCAGTGTAGGCAATTTGGTTGGCACCGCATGGTCCCTTTTGTAGGACTCAGACTATCAGTGCACTTGCCGTATTATGACGTTATATAATCATATTCCTCACTTCAGTGTGTTGGCAGCCAGAGAGTATGTGAAGCGCACTGTCAGTTATTAGGTTAGCAGACAGCAAAGGTGGGATTGTTGCACGGCACGATGTACAGGCACAGTGCCGTACATTGGAAGATAACCCTGTTTGTAATTTGAGTAAAACCCGGCTGTATAAAGTTTCCCATGCCATTTGACCACGGGCCAATTGTACATTTGCCTTTCGTACGCGGGCAAAACGCCCGGAAATGGGTGGCAGGACAGGATTGGGCTTAAGGGAATGGAGAAAGAGAGGGGCGCAAACGTTTTATAATTGGTAGAAATGCACAATCTGGTCGCGGTGCAGGTTGTGCAGGCACGTTGCAACGCCTGTGGCTCACCTCCCTAAAAAATTGTTAAAACGAGTTGCAAGTGCGTGAGGAATGATTGATAGGATGTGGACGTGACTGCACAAGAGGCTGTTTAGGGGAGACAGCCGCTGTCAAAAAGAGGCGCAGCCTGGAATTCCTTGCCATTGCATGAGCTTGCCATACCGTTTTTTTATTTTATTATAATGCATTCTGCTGATTGCACCACCTGCTGGGTGACAAGACAAGGCACCCATACGCACCTGCCGCACTTGAATCCGCTGGATGCCTGGCACAGAGGAAGAAGAGGACAAGGAGGAAGAGGCGGCAGCAGCAGGACCAGCAGTAGCAGGATTAGGCAAGCCATCACCACCAGCAGCACCTCCTGCCTGTTCCTCTTGCGAGCTGTTGCTGATAGAGGCACCCACTGGGCTGGAAGCCACTGAGCCTGCTGGGATGTTGTGTGGCTCTGCATCCATGCTCTCAACCAACTGATCCATACTGGCATTTTCCGGTGATTCTCCAGGTGGGATGTGTGGCTCTGCATCCATGCTCTCAACCACCTGATCCATACTGGCATTTTCCGGTGATTCTCCAGGTGGGATGTTGGGTGGCTCTGCATCCATGCTCTCAACCACCTGATCCATACTGGCATTTTCCGGTAATTCTCCAGATGGGATGTTGTGTGGCTCTGCACCCATGCCCTCATCCACCTGATCCATACTGGCATTTTCCAGTGATTCTCCAGGTACTTGTTCCTGCATTGCCGTAGCTCCTATGCTAATACTACCATTGCTACTATTGTCGCTGTTATTGCTGCTGTTGCTGCTGCTGCTGCTGAGCCACCCCCCCTCCGGTATTTCCCGCTCAACAAAAACGGTGGACAGATAGGGCCGCGCACGCACAGTGCGCGAGTTGTTGAACAGCGTGAGTGGGGCATGCACCACGCCAGAGTTCTCACTGGCCAGGGCTCTAGTCATGGCTGTCTCTGCACTAAAGGAGTCGTTACTGCCGCTACTGCTGCTACTGCTAACAAATGGCCTAGGCACACGCCCATGCTGCTCTGCGCCAGCAGGCGCTGACTGTGACTGATCGTGACTCCTGGGCCCCAGCAGCTCAGAGGGATGCCCTCCTATGCTCCCATACCCACGGCCAGCCAGCGCATCCTCCAGCTGTTCGGTCACGTGCCAATTGAAACAGCACAAGTTGGATATCTATGGAGTGTTGCTCACTGATGAGTGCGTGCAAGTGTGTGTGTGCTTAAATGCAAGTATATTTCACAGCTATAGCTTTTTGGCCAGATTTGGTGTAGTGATTTTGAAGCAGCATGCACCACACACCTGCTCCTCTGCAAGACTGGAGCGCTGCTGCACATGCTCAAAGCGAAGCAACAACCGAGGAACGGCCGGGTTTTCATGCTGCTGCTGCTGTTGGTGCTGCTGCTGTTGTGGCAGGGGAGGGGACGCAAACTCAGCCTCTGCAGTAGGGAAGGTTAAGATGGAGTTGGTAAGCAACCAGGGCCCCACGCGTGGAAGCGCAAACCCACTCTCTGCAGCTTGCGCTCTGCTTCTACTGCTGACATTGGCGTCCCCGGGACTGCTACTGCCGGTATTGCTGCTGCTGCTATCTATGGTGGAAGGTGGCGGTGCGACAAGGGGTATTTTTGTTAGCGCATCCCTCATCTCGCTACTAGGCGTGAGAGGCACCAGTTGCATGGGTATGGTCTGAATGATGGTGGGATGCCGCTTAAAGCTGTCTGCCTCAACACCAACACCAACGCCGCCCACAGCACCTCCTTCACTAGCATTTACTGCTGACACTGCATCCACGCCAGGGCTAGTATTGGAGCTGATGTCCGGCTGCTGACCTAAAGGAGTAATAGGGGCTTGTGGTGTTTTCCCTGTGTTTCCTTGCCCTTCTGCTTCCGGCGAAGGAGGACGTGCAGGGGGAGGGGTCACAGGACGGCGAAGGGGCTGCAGAGGTAGCAGAGGTAACAAGGCTATAGGCTATACAAACATGGAAAGTAAGCGGTGTGATCCAAACCCAAATCCAGAAGTCCCCTAATGAGGGCACTCCTGGCCCATAAAAAGTGATCCAAACCCAAACTGAGGCCCAGCAAGCAACCCTGTACAATGCTCTCACAATACTTCAAAAAGCATACAGCTTTGCTGCACTCACTTGTTTTAAACGTGCAGTTCCACCAGCGCTGGCGGGGGAGCTGGTCGAGGTAGTGGCAAGGGAGGGTGCTGGTTCTTCTTGATTGCTTCGACGAGCTCCTGATGCTTCTACAGCTACCCTTTCTAGAGCTGCTGCAGCTGCTGCCTCTGCTGCAGCTGCTGCTGCTTCCTCAATTTCGTCCGAGCTACTTTCACTGGCTAATGACTCCTGCTGGCCATCCACGGGGTGATCAGTGTGCTGTGCATTCCCGATCTCACTCTCACTGCTGCTGCCATTGCTGCTGCTTGCTTGCGCTGCTTCTCCCTTGTCCTCTCCTTGTGACCTGTCCTCCGCCTGCAGAAAAGAAGAGGAGGCCGGCAACCGAGAGCTGCAGAAAACGGGGAAGCACGTCCGCCTGCTCAAGTAAAACCCAGCAGTGCTGCTGCTGCTGCTGCTGCTGCTGCTGTCCTTGCTGATGCCGCTGCTGCTTCTTGTCCTGCCAATGCTGATGTTCCTGCTGTCCTCGCTGGTGCCGATGCAGTTGCCCACTTGCTGAGGCCAGGAAGCCTTGTGCAAGCCGTGCGCTGCCAGCCCATTCAGACCACACTTGTGATGAGAGGACGGGGAAGCACTTCTGGAATGCAGCTTGCTGATGGAAACCTCCTCGTCACCCTGCAGTGAGTGTGAAATACAATTTGGGGGTATGTGGTGCCAAAACCCAATCGCTCAGCGCAAACACAGCCTATAATTTGGGAATTTCTTGATGCCTCCCGTGAAGGTGTATGTTGACGCGCCTGCTGTTGGAGGGTGTGCTCCTCAGGGCCATAATTTGGCAGCCAGCCTTTTCCTCCGTCCTCTGTTCCCTGCACACCTCCACCAGATAACACGGGACGGGAATGGTTCAGGAGGCGCCTTCCTCTGTGGTGCCTGGTTCTACAACTGGAGTTTGAGCTTAGTAGTGTGGCAGGTGCCAGGGATGACATTTACAACTCTATAAACATTTCTAATTCGTAATATCCATCCGTCCAATTCATCGCCGATCAATCGCGATTTCAAATATGTACATGTTGTAATCCATTCTCCAAAAAAATGCCCGAATGGCTTAGCGTACTCTGGCTCGCAGGGACAGTAGCCTCAAGCTGGATGATTAGCCTAGGTCTTAGAACTTTGGGGCGGGGAACCCTCTCAGGCCCTTGGGAAACTGCGCCTCAGCCAGAACGCAGCATCCCTTGGGTGCAGCGGGGAGAGGGCGGCAGCAACCCACTGGAGCAGCATTGAGAGGGGCCTCAGCACATTGAGAGGAGCCTCGTCCTCCTTGTCTTGTGCCTGCTAGTTGGGTTGGTGATGAGCGCACTGATCCAAAAGGTAAGCCTAGAGGCGTCTGTCCATCCAGCAGTATTGAGAGCCATCCCATTGTAACTACCCTCTCCTCCCCTCGCCCATGCCAGTCCTCCAATTTCCGCTTTGACAAGGGCAACGTGAGGGAAGTGCTCGGTAGGTGCAAGGAGTCAGGGAGTTCAAATGCAGGACTGAAAAGGCTAGGCAAGCCATAATCATAAATGTCTTGTGCAGGGGCGCTCAGGTTGAACGGCTTGCCGCGAAGGAAATCACCCCCCCCTTCACACAGGACCCTCCTGCAAATCCTCCCCCACTCGGAGGCACAGCAGCTGTGAAGACTCGTGTTCAGCTATCACACGTCTTATGGCTGCCTACAGGTAAAAGTTTAATCCGGGCACCCCTTGTTTTGTCATTTCTAGTCGCTCTGTCTCACTCTCCATTTTTCTCCCACCCTCTCTCCCCTAATTGTGTATGAGGCTAATGCCAAACACTACTTCAGATGCAAACACCTTGATACTGCAAACTAACCATCATGCGCTCCTCTTTTTGCCAGGCAGCCACAGGACCCGTGGTCGTGTCATCCAAGGAGGATGGCACTCCAAGCCGCTGCTACGCCTTGTATATGTAGGTCTGCTGAGTTGCAATCATTTGTAGACACTGTTGTTTCAGGGAAGATGAGTGAAGAGAAGGGCGTGCCTGGAGACGGGAAAGTTTGTGTTATGAGTTTCAGGTTTAAGTCCAGGTGCACCACATTGCCGCAGGCAGTGCTCTGCATTGGATGACCTCAAGGTCATGTTATCGTTGCACTACTATATTAAACATGTTAGGTATAAAGTGAGGCCCTGTGCAACACACCAACATGCACAGAGGTAGGTGCTTACCCACCAGCTGGAATTAAGAGGCCCAAGATGGGCATGTCGAAAATATTACATGCATATTCCTCTTGTGCACCCCAACGGAAAGCTCCAATTATCATGACCCAAACTTTGCCCTATCCATCCCCCTGATAATTAATATGCATTTATGAGCAGACAGGTGCATTGCGTCCTTTTGGGGGCATCAGTGACCACTATTTCGCTGCTGTACTTGGCGTGTTTCGACCCTGAACCTAATTGGAAATAGAAAAGTGAATTTTGGACCAGAACTCGTATGTCTGGTCCACACGTGCCAACAATTGCTTTTTCTCCAAGATTGCCACTTTCTACGAACTTCAGTAATGGGTTGCAGCCATCCTTTCTTTCACGACCTGGGTTCCAGATGCATGATCATCAAGCCACAGCCGCATGCTTTCCTGGTTCAACCTTGTTGCATGATTGCTCAGAAGGTTCCTGTCAATTGCTCTATTAGCCCACTGCTCGTTTTTTCAAATCCAGTTTATAATTCTTACCTCGTCTGTGCAGGCTTGGCAACTTGTTTTTTTTTGTAGCTGCCATGTTAGGTAGCCGGGCACTCATGAAGCTTGTTTCGTCTCTAGATATGAGTTAGTTATACCGTAGGTTCACGATCACTGCGAACTACGACAGCAGCAGCACCTCAACCAACAGATCGCCCCCACGCAACTCTAGGGAGCCAACTGGGAGGCCCTCCTCACGGCAGGGAAGTCCACCGAACTCTCCAAAATGTCCCTCTCTTGCTTCGGCCGAGCTTTTGGGGCTACAGGCTACGCAATCAGCACCCTCCTTATCCATGATGAGTTTGCCTCCATGCCTACCCAAGTGGCTGCCCAGCTACTAGCCTCCACCACCTCCTTGGTGAACTATGGGACCCAGACATGACACAAAAACGAGGGGGAGGCCTCCCATCGTCACTGCTGTATGGCTCTCCCAAGGAGGGTGGTATGGGCCTCATCTACTGGCAACACCACATAGCAACACGCATGCAACCTGGTCACGCCGCCTCTCCAAAGCCCTCTTTTTGCTCGAAGCCCAACCACCCACTCAGGGTGCAAGCAGCCCGAGCCATACTGACCTCCCGCTGCAACACTCACCCTTCAGCTCCTCCCATACCACTCCGCTGTGTGCCTGTTGAAGAATTACTGTTCTACGGCTGCACGTCCGGACCCACTCCTCACACCAACCACCCTCCACACCACCGCTCCAGGGGCCACTTGCCCGCATGGCTAAAGCCTTTCGTGACCTTGGCCCCACCTCATACTCCTCAATCACCACCATTCCACCAGGCCAGTGGTGCCTACATCAACCTCTATGGGGATATCCCTACATCCAACTTGAAGCACGCCTCAGAAAGCCCACACACGAGCTCCACCCCAGCCTCCTCCACTCAACACCCTTGTAGATTTAGCCCAACTCAAGAGGCAGCAACGGCTCCCCCACCCCACCCCACAAAACCCACGCGCCCCCCCTCACACTC
>Ga0307974_1000703_pt1 | contig 21446 bp, 16 predicted proteins | sample OrgLakmetagen784_FD_201812 | JGI IMG/M metagenome (GOLD analysis project Ga0307974, IMG submission 201812) | Saline water microbial communities from Organic Lake, Antarctica - #784 | ecosystem: Environmental > Aquatic > Non-marine Saline and Alkaline > Saline | place: Antarctica: Organic Lake... | reverse complement strand
GTGGGGGGTTGGAGGCAGTAGGGGGCAGCAGTGAAACTCAATCGTTGGTTGTAGGGGGGGGAGATATCGGGGTCGTGGGGCTGCAAGAGGGTGTAGCGAGGAGGTCGAGGCAGAGAAGTGTTAGCGGTGACGGTTCAGACATAGGAATGATATTCATGCCGGAGGCGGCTGTAGAGAGGGAAGATGCAAGTGTCGTGAGCTCGAGTCATGCAGCCGATGGTGGAGGTAGGGAAGGGGTGTTTCGGGAGGTCCAGCCAGGGAGTGAAATGGAACAGCAGGTGTATGCACCAATGTATGCACCAGACGAGATGGTTTTTAAAGGGAGCCAGCTTGCTCACAACCAAAGTCATGGTCTCAGTCCACATAAGCCTGGGGGACAGAACTATTCACAGGGGCCTGGATTTGAGCATGCTCAGCAGCAGCACCACCAACAGCAGCAGGGGCACGGGCAACGAGCTTCAACGCCCCCCCAGCACATGCAGACGCATTTCCCGAGTTTGGCAGGTATGCAACCTACCTAGCAGGGTTTAAACCCGGAGGGTATGGGCTCTGTGCCTAGGCCCAAGTTTGAATACCAGTTGTTGCAGAATTTGTGTGTGTGTGTGTGTGTGTACTCTTCAAAAGCTGAGCGCTATGTATGCTTTTGTCTGCTCTCAGATTGTGTGCAATGCTTGCTAAAACGAGCTACGTTTGCAAATAAGCCATCCCTAAGCCATCATTCATACACACACATGCACGTACACACACGCACATACACATATACTCACACACATATACTCACACACACACACACACACACACACACACACACACACACACACGCACACACACACGCACGCAACACACACACACACGCACACGCACACGCGCACGCGCACGCGCACGTGTACACACATACACACATACACACACACACACATACACACACAATATATACGTGCGCACACACACAATCGCACAAATCACTTCTGAAAATACTTTTGCATTTGCATCCCAGGGGTAGATGACCAAAGTGGCTCTGGCCGCGCCTCACATCCAGGAACAAGGTCTGCAGGCGAGCAGCAACATACTAGAGGAGTAGAGGGTGCAGGAAGGAGCTTGGTGGAGGAGGCCATGTGTTTGCCTCCTTCTGTTGTTTTAGGCTATGTGTGCTTACCGCTGCATGCCTATGCTTGAGAAGCAGTCTAATTATCGCCAGTGACTGTGCTTTTGATCTGTTGTACCCGGAAACTAGTAAGGAAAAGGAGCCACTTTGGTACCGAGTACCGTAAAGTTCCTCCACCGGAGAGGAAGTAAAGAAATGAGGATCAGGGTTGCAGGCTTGGCCTGAAACCAGCTCCTGATGAGAGTTGATGAAAGAAGAAGAAAGAAAAAGAAAGACTACGCAGGCAGTGTAAGCCACTCCCCACATTAATTAAGGAAAAGGAGCCACTTTGGTACGAGTACCGTAAAGCTCCTCCACTTAAAAAGGAAAGGAAAAATCAATGGGGATCAAGAGGGTTGCAGGCTTACCCTGAAACCGACTCCTGATGAGAGTTGATAACAGTACTGGAAAGGGCACGCCTAGTATGGACAAGTTTAGCAGCAAAGTTCACAGAGTGCACATGGAGCTTGGGGGCAGGCTTCTTAGCTCTTCAAGAATCGAGACCCAGTTCTTTAAAAGGCTTCAGGGTGTGAGTGTTGTAGATGGTGCCGCCCACACCCAAAAGGATGATGTGGAGAATAACGGAGGCTCCATGGAGAATGTTGCAAAGGTCTTTGTGCTGTTCCTTTGCGGCGTTCAGCTGGTTTTGAGGTCTGGTGTCCTTACAATACTTGATCTCGACGAGGTGGATGTCACGCCGAGGTTTACTCAGGTCTTTAGGTCGGTGCTGTCTGGGGTTGGTGGCTCTACCGGTGGCTGGCGGTGCTGCTGGAATGCTCCCAGTTTCCCTCAATTGCCCCCTGCCACTTCGAAGAACCCACCCCCCTACATTACTTAGTTGTTTTTGTATTTTTGCAGCGATAGGAGTAACCAGCACAAAATCTGGGCGGCTGGAGGTAAATATGTCTTTATCTGAGAAGCAGGGTGGGAAGAGCCATTTGGGCACAATTCTACTTTCAGCTGTTTCAGGAATCTGGAGATTTTGCATGGTCATCCGTTCGTTGCTGCCTATATCTATGGAGACAACGCATAATCCTAAGGAGCCTGTTTTCCTGATAGCCTTTAAGATCATGCGGCATGTCATAGCAAATTTTAAGGTTAGGCCTTTTTCTGTCTGTTCTTCAGACACACTCTTAGCTTGTGCTCTTGCGAGCGTGGGCCAACTTCTCAGACTGTGGTTTTTTCAAGGAGGGTTTTTCTGTTTTAGGCAGGAGTTTTCCTTTTCCCAGTCTTTTAGGTTTTTTTCCTTCATTCTGTCAGGCCCTTGCTGAGGACCGTGTAACAACCCCCACCAGAAAAAAAAAATCACTGTCACTGCAAAGTATAAGACTCAGCACAACAATCTATCAAGTTTATTGAAGAATGGTTTTAAGCCAGGGTCAAGTCTCTCTCGAGCAAAGGCTGGGAACTGCACTACAGACTGCAATTCTCCTGATACTCTCTCTCTCTCTTTCTCTGCTGTTTCTCAAATCCGACTTACTTGACACACTGACGTATACTTTACCACACACACTCTAGTCGGCTGCCGCGCCTCTCCTCCCCAGGACTGGGAAGATTACTCAACCATCTGGCTGAGCATTGTGTAGTTTACTGAGCTAATTGAATACCGCAATGTCAAAACAGAAAATGCTATCTTCATTAAACTGGCTTCGCCAGCTTATTGCACGAGACAAGGCAAAACAACCTCAACTGAAAAACCAACTAACCAAATAACACGAATCGTCACAGCCAACAATTGGGCGTGACATCGGTGAGGTGAATGTCGCGATGAAGAATGCTGAGTTTTTGGGTCAGTGCTCTGGGAGTGGATCTGGTGGTCCCAGTCTTGTAATTGCCTCCTGGCATTTCGAAGAACCCATTGTGTTTTTACGGAATTCCAAGGAGCAAGGTGTGTTTTTTTCCAGGATTTTGCATCGCGATTCGTGCGGCTTACATGCAAATACAAACAAGTAAAACTGAGACGCTGAACAGAAAAAATGAGAACCTCGGATCCGTCGAATCGGTTTGATTTCACGGGAGATGAATGGGAAAACGCATCGTGCGGTAATAATTTCTATTATTGTGCTGCGAAAATGCCCTTCAATTCCTATGGACGTGGAAGAAAACGAGGCGGGAGCTCCTGGCTGTCCACGGGAGGAGGCAGGTCTTCTGGCACCTCAGCTCTAACCAGCACACGTGCTGCAGTGGTGAGTGTTTCCTAGGTTAGGATCGGGTCTGCATGCGCAGGAAGAAACTCGTCGTGTACTAATAGTATGTATATCCATTATCAACAATCAAGAGCTCTATCTCAGCAATCAACAAGCGAGGCTGTCTATTTACCCTGTCCCACCCCTCTCCTGCCTCCCGCTTGCGCAATTTGCACCCGGACGAGCAAGTTATTATCTATTCTGTTGCCGTTTGTACACAGGGATTTGATCGCTCCATACCTGCCCTGCATACCATCACACTCTTTTCTCTGGATCGAGACACGCAAAGTCAGATGACGAGCAGCTGTGGTCTGTCAGAGGACGCACAATCTATTACAGACATGTATGACAGTGCGGGCTCTTACCTTCGAGCAATGCAGCAGCACACAGCACGCGAGTACATGGTGAGTGGCTAGTCGTCTGTCTATGTGAAACTGTACCGAGTGCTAGTATTTGCTCTTTGCCGGTGAACACAACAACTGAGCTTCTGACATCCCTATTAATGGAATTTGACATCCTCGTGACATCCAATGGAGATTGGGAGAGGAGGTGATGATGCAAAGAGATGTGTATGCCCTTTCTGCTTTACAGGCTGCAGTTGACAGCTCTGTAAAATCGCTCAATAGGACGGCACGTGATGGCACAGAAGTCACCCCTTTCAAGGAGTACATGGTGAATATGTTTGATACAGCTCCAAGAAAACAAGAGGAACAGTATGCTTCCACCGTGAAATGAGGATCGGCTTTAATAAATTGAGCATTTCCCTATACTATTTGCTATAAGAAAGGACCTGTCCTGAATTGGTAATGTAAAAGCAGTTACAAAGATACAGGCAACAGTGATGCCTTGTGCAATATCTGAGTGTTGTTTGAGCCATCTTGTACTGTATACGCCCTCACACAGGTGCTGGAGGTGAATGACAAGTTTGCGTGGCTGCAATGCCAAAAGAAGGCTGGCATAGAAGCGCAAGCTACGTTGGCAGAAGAAGAGCAAGCTACGTTGGCCAAGTCTCTTGTCCAGGTCTGTCGTGTCTACCTGTTTATAATTAAGTGAGTATTATTGGGCACCTTAACTCGACCAGAAAGCAAGAAATGGACGCGTAATCTCTTGCGGAAACAGTGCATTGTAACAGAAAGTGTATTATGTGTATTGACACAGAAACTACAGAGTACTCTACAGCCTGCAGAAGTACTCACGTTCTTGGAGGCGAGTGCAACCAAAAGTCAGTTGGAACTGTCTTGCCACAGCTTGCGCTGTAGGAACTATCCTTTTTACACCTGGTCTTTAGACAGCGTTTAGGTTTGGTTTTCCCCTCTTCCTCTCGACTTTCGCTTCTTGCTGGCTTTGTTGGCAGGTATGGGTGTCAACGGCCCAGCCTGCTAACTTTCTTGTTAGCCTGTTCAGCATTTCAGTTTTTTCAGGCAGCTCTCTGCTCAGTTTTTTGTGCAGTGTTTTTCTGCCCTGGATGGTTGGCCATGTGTACATTCTCCTTCCAACAAAGCCGAGCCGGAAAAGAACCAAGCAGTCCTTACTTTGGACTCCACTTATAATTTTCTCATGTGTTTAATTGCCATCTTAGGTGCAAGGTTGTGACAAACTCCTGCTGGTAGCATCACAGGAGGGATCTGGAGCGACACTAAAGTTCAAGATCTCTGGATGCAGCATCAGATGAGGCAGTGTACATGAACAGGCTCTAAGAGGCGTGACCAAAGGCAAGGTGCTGTACCAAAGGCAGAAGTCGCTTCATCAGCCCTTCACTGAGCAGTACAAGAGCACGGCAGTATTTTTTGCAATCGTTTGACGTAAATTGTCCTGAGAACAACTGTGGCGAGATGCCTTCTGCCGTCCCCACAGTAGGTAAAAATAAGTGTATCAGTTTTAAGCAGAATGAAACTATGCGGCACAAAAAGTAATCCCCGTTAAAAAAGGTCTACTGGTATGTTGCTTCATTCTTTCCTCATGACTGGAAATGCTTATTCACTTGATGCACTTGCCATGTACAGCCTACTGCAAAGCAGCAAAGTTAATTTCCTCACAACTGAAAATGCGTATTCACTCGATGCACTTGCCATGTACAGCCTACTGCAACGCAGCATAGTCAGTTTCCTCACAACTGAAAATGCGTATTCACTCGATGCACTTGCCATGTACAGCCTACTGCAACGCAGCATAGTCAAGCTTCGGCCAGTTGCGTATGTTGGGTCAGGTAGGCTACTAGTGTAGGCTACTAGTGTAAGCTACTAGTGTAGTACACACCCTGATGGCAAGCAGAAGTAGAAGTGGTTATTTAAGGTACTAAAACAGCACGCTCCAGAACTTTGCTCACACTTGCCAGATTTCTAGAGCACTTACTAGAGCACTCAATAGAGCTCAGTAGCAAATATGGAAAAGCACTTGCGTTTTAGAAAAAGCGTCTGCTCCAATCAGAATCACTGTACATCAAACACCAATTTACAATGAATGCTCACCTTCGCCAAATTGATGCTTTCCCTAGCAAAACTCCATTAAAACGTACAACGTGAACCTCTTTCAAGCTGACAGGCTCTCACTTACGCATGCACCTACCTCCTGCTCCAGACATACTTTGCTACAAGCTAGCAGGAAAAGTGAAAACCCTTGCAAAGGCAGGTTCATTGCAGCCTGGCACGCATTCACTGCTGGAACAAATCATCAGCCCAAACAGTGGATCCCCCACGGCTTGCACCTACGCAGCACCCACAAAGCTTGATACAAGTAAGGCTTTTCTATGCATCTGATGGTCCAAAAATTGCAGATGGTCTAGTACTAATGGTTCCATGTTGTGGACAAACTCAATAGCTTGAGCATGTTTAGATCTGTGAGGTGGTCAAACTGTTTCAACATCTGGTTTTGCACAGTCACGCCTTTCCCTTTTCTTGTAGGCGTATCTTTTTGCCTTGAGCTCTGTTACTCCCGTTGCCTGACTGTCAGGTGTTGTGCCTGCCGATGCATCGCAAGAAAGTGTAGTGCGTGGACTAGGTGGAGGCCTAGAAGCTATCCAGGGCCCCCCAGGCACAGGTAAGGAATGCCGTTGTACGCCAAGGTAGCGTGGACTAGGTGGCGTGGACTAGGTTGTACGCCAAGGTAGTGTGGACTAGGTGGAGGCCTAGAAGCTATCCAGGGCCCCCCAGGCACAGGTAAGGAATGCCTTGCCGTTGTATGCCTAGGTAGCACAGCTATCTTTGTTGGTATTTTTGTAATTGTTTTGGCCTGCGTAAACTAAACCCGAAAAGAGAAGCCTTCACTGCTGAGATTTGGCAGGTGTGAGCAACCCTCACATTTACATTGCGAGATGCACATCGCTGTCATTCACAGCTCATCAGGAGATTGCAGGATATAAAGTCACAAACCGTTCCCTTGTGCAAATATAAACTAAGCTGCCACCTTACAGCTCAAACAGGTGTGCCTGCCCTTTTTAGAGAACCTGAATTCAACGCTGCCATGCCAATTTTGTGCCATCTCTTGTTAACCCTTTCACTTCAAAAACGTTGAGCGTCTTCCCATGGAGAACAAGGTTGCGGTACTTCAGGCACTAGTACAACTTGAACTTATTGACATAATTGCAAAAATTATTACGATGTATGCCTCTGATGTGCGTGGTTACGTTCCCTAAAACGCCCACTGCTTCTTATGCTCTGCACAGGAAAGAGCACCACCATATTCCACATCATCAACAGCAAAGTGCGCCAGAGTGAAAAGGTGAGGGTTTGACCCTGCAACTCCACCAAAATGTAACAGAAATTATTGAGGCAGGCGGGTTTGAAACCGCAAGCAGCGCGGATGTGCTTTCAAACTATTCTAAAAAGAATACTGACTGCCCCAATTTCGGAATATTTGTACCTTTCGGACAGGTTCGGACAGGTTTGTAACGCACATCAAGCAAAAGAGACTCGCTGCCACCAATTAATTGCAACTTTTCTCGCACAATCTACGTGTGGCTGCTGCTTCTTTACACAGCATTATTCGTTATTGCTCGCCACAGGTTTTTGTGACTGGCACAAGGAACCAGGCCATAAATGCTGTTGCAGGGAAGGTATGTGCACCATATGTACACACAAATCACGACCCACACACATGTAGTTTTCCTCGGAATTATGCATGTTCAAAACCCTGATTATTTGCGTCGACTACCTTAAGCCTTATGTAGAAAATGTGTAATGCAAGCATCTTAAGAGCCCAATTCTTCTTATCTTGTCACCTTAAATGTCATATTAACTCGAACCCACACCCCTGCAGCTTTCATGCCTTGACGGATCAATCCTGGTGTTTGGAAATGAGAAGCGCCTTTGTGAGGAAGCCAAGTACTTCACCCTGGAGAATCGTGTTTCTCGCCATCCTGAAGTGGTAAGTATACAGCCTTCGTTTATTACAGCCTTGGTAAAACAGCCTTGGTAAGTAATCGTTTAATCCGCCTTTGCAGTAGCCTTGTGGGCTAACTTAGTCCACTTGCTAATCTGAACTTGGCACTGTTAAGGCTTTAATCTCTCGTTAGGAGCTATGAAATTAGAAAAAAGTAAAGATGTCTGTGCTGATGAACTGGTTTGCCACTAAGATCTGTGCTTGGATGAAGAATACATATATCATATAATGCAGCTCCTTCAAGACTTGCACAAACAACAGGTTCTAGATGTATAGTAGACATTGTAAACTATATCCAGCTTGGCTCAATCAATGATTCAGGTGTGGTGGAAACGCACCTCAAGCATCCTTGTACGCCTGAAGCGTGATGTCAGCAAGGCGCTTGCCAAAGGACTTCAGAGTGCCTACCCTGAGTAGGTTCTTAACCTGCTTACCCTGCTTATCCTGCGTAGGTTCTTACCCTAGTAGTGCTTACCCTGCTTACCTAGTAGGTTTTTCCTGCCGAGCATGCATTTAACCTAGCTTGCATCAGGGCATCGAGGCCACCTTGCATTGCTGCTCAAAAATTAGAGCTAAGGTGATGTTCACGCCATCTGTTTGTTCACATTCTCATCAAATCGTTTTTCAGGATTGGCATGAATCCTCAAGTTCGTAACTCGTCCCAGCGGAAGTCCTGGTATGCGAGTCAGTTTATTCTGCTGTCATGAGCGTGGTCACGTTTTTATGAGTGTAGTATTTTGTTTTTATTTCGAGGGTAAAGGAGATAACAAACTCCCTACTACGCTGAAAAAGGAAAGTAACAAGAGGAAAGAAGGCAGCACGTTCAAGGCATTTTAAGTTGCAACACTCCCTTGTTTTGCAGGCTTGCAATTCAAGCTCTCACACGCTCAATGGTTGAGGAGAGCCTTTTGAAGAAAGAGCGCATCAAGATTGCGGGAACTTTATGCAAAAACCCAATGGTAAGCTGGGCACACCAAGCAACAAGTTGAGGCAAAAATAAACTTTAGGGCGGCATGTAGAGTACACTTGGTTAGAGGTGGCATGTAGAGTGCAAGTAATGAAATTGTTGTTCCACCAGCCAGCATACAAAACTATTGCTCTCACCACATGAGCAACGTTTGGGTTGCAGTTAGGAATTATCTGAGTTGGTTATTCATCCTTGCCTTTTGAACACTGCAACATGAGCACTATTGTTCTCACCACATGAGTACACACTATCTACCACACTATTTTTCTCACCACATCAGCATACACTATTCACCACACTATTGTTCTCACCACATGTTCTTCCTGTCCCAGACCTTCTCTAGATTCTGGCCGTTGCATAACCTCTTTTTCCTATGCCGATCTACCTGTTCCAGACTTCCTCTAATGTTTGGCCATTGCAAATCCTCTTTGTCCTATGCAGTTCTTCCTGGCCCAGGTTTCCTCTTTCCTTCAGAACCAGATCACGAAGATCCACTTCAAGGTCCTGCCAAAAGTAGAGGAGCTCGCTACGCTTGATATTTTGCAGACAACCAAAGCCTTCCTTGCCACCATCGATGCATCTGCACGCATGGCTGCTGAGCTGGAAGAAGTTGAGGTGTGTTTTAACAAAGCAGCATGTACAAGTTTGTCTGCAAAACCTTGCTGCAAAACCTACTGACCAAAACCTTGCTGCACAAAGAAATAGCAACCGATGGCCTCAAACACTTTTTGCAGTTTGAGCTGTGTGTTGACACAGTGGTCGTTGATGAGGCTGGATGCGTGCCTGAATACGCCATTCCCCAACTGTTGGCCCTACTGCCGACCAACATGGTTCTTTTGGGTGATCACAAGCAGGTGTGAGATGAAATCTTCTACTAGTGCTGCAACACAGCATGAGCAGGGGAGGATACTACTAGGAGTAGTAAACAGTCACCCACCTTTTACTCTACACATGTAACCAGTCCATATCATGATCATCACCTTATCTCATGTCTCTCACAGACATAATGCTTACAGCACATGTGCGTGTTCTGCAGCTTCCCTGCTTCTCAGCCGTTGTGGACACCAACAACCCAAAAAACCACACAAGGTGCGCTTTTAAAGGCGTGGTGAACTTTTCTCCCTGGATGATTTGCTTAGGCATAATGATCCCCTGATATTTTCTCAATATTTTCTGTACCACGTGAGCGTGCATACTGAACGACAACCAATTCAATTCAGATCCCTGATGCAGCGAATGGTGGACTGTGGCTGCCATGTGCCAATGCTTTCTGAGCAATTCAGGATGGCAGCAAAGGTGAGAAGCAACAAGAAAGAAAGGAAAGCGTCTTCCTTACTGGGCATGGGATAGGGCTGCTATGTGGATAAAGACAATCGTTGCCAGTATAGCGCCGCAACTTTGTACCCGGTAACAGTTTGAGTGCTACTCAGATACAATGGTCACTGTATCCTTTATAATAACCGATGTGACCCTTGTGCGTAACTTTAGTTGCAAGACCGAACATGATGTGGCTTTAATGGTATTTTAGATTCATCCTACTGCAAAAAACATTTACTGTGCTTGTGATGAACGCAGATCTGTGAGCCTGTATCGACTGTTTTTTATGACTCCAAGGTTATGACTTCTCCCATCCTTGCTTGGACCGGCTTAAAGGTAATCAACGCGGTACTACAAGTTGCGACTGAATATCTGAGCAATTGTGATGACTTTGCTGACAATAAGCAGCTACAAAAGGCTTACACATTTGGAATGTATGCAAATCACACAGCCTCTCAGGTGGGTGGAATCTGAGGGCACAGAGGAGAAGCACACGGAAGGAGGGTTCTTCAATGTTTGTGAGGCCACACAGTGAGTTATACAGCGATATCTCATTTTTAGATCACCAATAATACCAAAAAGTAGTTAAACTCATTTTATCAACCCCAAAGACAAGACCGCTTATGATGCTAACAGCTTATAGCTCAATACAAACAATCAAGTGGCTTTCATGATGCACACATTTGATGGTAAACCTTTTCTTTGTGACCACAGGGTTGTGCAGCAAGCCATCCATGTATATGACGCCTTAAAGGACGAGCAGGTCTGCCTAAGTTGTATACGACCGCATACTCACTGCCTCAACGTCAGCGCTTTCAGTACATTCTGCGCATCTTTGCACATTCAACTGCAATACGTCTTCTGTTCCCACGCTCTTTTCCGTAATGCAGATCACAAGCCCGACTGTCTTTATCATGACCCTCTACAACCAGCAGGTAAGAACCGATCACATTAACTGTCACAAAAAAAAAAATTGGAGGCTGAGTCGAGTGTGCAGCGTTTAATCTCCTTTTTTTGCAACGAAGCAAGAGGGGTGACATTATTTCTTTTACTCTAGATTTTTGTCCGTGTTTCCTCCATTTTTTTGTTCTCTTGTTATGCTTGCTATATTTCCTAGCTTGAGACTTTTCTCTATCTTGGACATCTGCGAGCAGTTGTGATCGTTCCTAGTTAGTAATGCACCGCCATTTTCCACGCAAAAAAACAAAAACACCCTTTACATTAGTTGAAAAGAAGGGCGTGAACACTCTCCTGAAAAACGATGAGTCAGGAGCGCCGTTATCGTTGACTTCTCTTTAAAAAAACAGGATGGTTGCAGGCCCGAAACAGGCCCCTGAAACATTACTAAAAAAGGCGGCTTGTTTAGTTTGGATTACAAAGGCCTCCAGCCTGGCATGGCTGCTTAACCTACAGGTCCCAACAAAATTCAATCAAAAAGATCGTCTGCATTAATTAATCTGTAAAAATGGCAGCTTGGATACGTTCCGTTCAGTGCTAAACATCATCTGTGTAGAGCGTTCAATCATCATCAAGGTAGAGTGTTGCAGTCATCATCAAGGTAGAACAAAAATGCTTTACACAAATACCCAAGGGCAAACAGTATGACATACACACACAACTATACCCCCCCAGAAGTACAAGCTGTCCAACGAGCTCCAGATGTGCCTTGCCAAGCGTCCAGACATACCGGATTTGTCTATTCAGGTGAGCACATTGCTTACTAGAGCTAAATTTACAATTGAAATGTAATTCTATTCCGGCTCAGCTCCACCGAATGTTGGAGGGAAGTTTACACATGGCCAACCATCCAGGCAGGCTGCAGAGTACTCTGTAGATTTCGAGACATCCGTAAAGCTCTCTGGTTAGCTACCCTTTAAGCCTGTTGGTCCATGGTCAGGCTAGACTCCTCAGGGCTGGGCGTTATAATCTGTCTGGCAGCGCGAGCAATATGCTGTCCAACAGCAACGTCCACTTTTTTAACCCATGCTTGTCGTGTTATCTGGGATTGCCAATAATGTAATCAAGAGACTTTTAAACATGCGTTGCAAACGTTTTGTAAACAAAGGTCCTTTCTTGTGCTGCCTCCAGACGCTTTCTGTGGATGCTGTCCAGGGCAGTGAGGCTGATGCCACTGTCCTGAGCCTAGTCAAAACTCGGCCTGACCTTAGTGCATTCTTTGTGGATCCGCGGAGGGCTTGTGTGGCCCTGAGCCGTGCAAAGCATGTGAGCATTGTTGTGGGGACTGCATCCGTATTTGCAGGATCCGGTGGTGGTGGTGGTGGTGTGAAAAGCCCTGACTGGAAATTATTAACTGCTATGTACAAGGCGTCATAAATGTAGGACATTTGAGCTTGGTAGTGTGAGTTGTATGCTCACATGTCTATGCTGACCACAAAATTGATACGAGCATAAGCACCAGGATCTTTGCAGTAGGTCACTTTATCCTTTTCCAGGAGGGTTTGATATATGAATCAAGTAGTCTGAACGAATTGTGGTTATTTAAATCTTCGCCAGCAAGATTCTGTTAGCCTGAACAAGTGCTCCCATTTCCACTCCCTATCAAACTTAATATCTGCAACACTTTCAGATATGTCCTATCATGGCCCAGTCCAGGGAAGTGCAAGTCACGACTGTGATAGTTGTCAATAGTTATAAGCAAATGTCAAAGAACTCCTTGCAGGGTCTGATCCGCTCAACAAAGCAAGCTGTTGCCTGACTTGTTGCATTGCAGTGGTTGTATTTATCAGAATGGGTACTTTCTTGACCATGTCTACAGAATGCGCGTCTTTGTAATCACATTGTGCTTGCACTTTCTGTGGGATGAGGTTTGCATAACGTTCCGCGTTACAATTATTGGACAGGATGTCCTACACGACCTGTGGGTGTTAACACACCTTAATAAGAATGCGATTAGGCAAAAATTGTGTACAGCATCTGCCAGGACCAATTGACCGCAATGAATTGAAAGGGGGAATCATCTGTGAGTTTCGGACACATGAAAAATATGGACTGTCACACTAAGGATACCAAGAATGATGCAGGCAAACATTAACATACTTAAAACTCATGTGTGAGGAGCAGCACGTGTGCAACAAAAGGGTCTGGAACATTGGACATGGTTTGGTTCATCACTCTTTTGCTGCGGGCCCTGCTGTTTGATGAACTCTGAACCAGCACTTGCCTGGCTAAGACTGTTGAATCGTGTATAAAGAGCTAAATTGAATTCAGAGGTAAAGCAGTTTAGCAGGCACTTCCCGTTGCTTGTCATGATTCTACACCTCACGCAGCAAAGCACAATTAGAACCAAGGGCTTGTTTGACTGAAACAGTGTATTTTGACTTATATTTCTGCCTCGGAACCAACAGCAACCTTGCAGCCAAGATGAACTGATGTTTGTTCGTAACATTCTTCACAGGGGAAAGCACACTGCTGTTCTTATATAGGAATTATGCTCAGGCAAGCGTCAACATGAATGAAACCTTTCTCGAATGTGAATACAGCACATGTCCTCTTCTGTGAGCCAGCCCTTCATCAGTATTATCAAGCGTATCAGCAAGAAGCAAGACACCTCTGCAACATCCTTAAAGGAGTCTCTATTACTCTACAAACCATTCGTTTCCTATTCTGTGACGGAGAAGATTTTCGGTACTTGATACCGAAGTGGCTCCTTTTCCACTACGTAATCCATGTAAAAATCCAGTTTTCTCCTTACTAGTGACAACAAGGCAATGTCCAGATATTTTATGGTATCCTCTGGCAACATACTAGCTATCTTTGCAATTTAGTCAGGAAGTGCTCGTAGTTCACCTGCACAAGAGCTACCTCATTTACTAGACACAGCCATAGTAACCAGGACAGGGCCGTGAAAGGGGTAATGAGCTAATGGGAGTGAGTAGCTTGCCAAAAAATGATTAACAACTGCTTTACAATCTTGGCAGTGGTCTGCTTGCTTTGGTGTCAATGATAACGGAATATGAGATTTCACCTGGTACCAAAGCAGCCAAACACCTTTTCTCAAAGTTAATAACAATACCAAAAGGTAGCCATTAAAACAAGCCATTCACAACAGATGAGGGACAATAAGGCGCAAATTATTAAGCCATCCCTTCCTTTGAGATAGTGAACACAAATTGGAGGTTGCTTGCACACACACACGCACACACTTTGGTAACTACAACGTAAGTCCAACAAGTGTTCCTCTCTGCACGCCAAAAGGCTTTCCCACGAACTCGCTCTCACTCCTCAAATAAAACCCTGGTTAAGTTGTGCAAAAAATATAGCCTACTATAAGCCTTTCACGCCCCTCACAAGATAAATGATGCTTTCAGATTACCACCACTTAACCATCTGTAACTACAGCGCCAACTACAGTTCCTTTTATAAATGTTGTGACAATGCAATGCAGGAGCACGCATTAGTCACTCCCAAAAGTATAAGAGCCAACACCGATTCAAACATCCTGCATCACAGAAGAATCCTGTCACTCTTCATTATCAGAACTCAATTTGGGGGCTCGACAAACTAATGCATGGCTAGAATGCCCTCCTGGCCTTCCATCATAACTTCATCCACTGCATTCCAGATGCGGCGATTCCATGGCAGAGTCGCATTCCCAAACATCCTTTGCACCTGCATGCACACAACCACACACGAGTAGGGTTGGCCACACAACGACACACGAGTAGGGTGGGCCAAAACCAGATATATAGGGTGTATGTACGATACTTATGGCAGGGAAATCACCCAATATACGGTCGTACACGGTACATATATACGGTCCTGGCCAACCCTACACACGCGACAGAGCATGAGTTGTGTGACTTCATCTACTCTACATTCCAGAGACGGCGGATACACAATAAACATGCATCAAACAAGCTCCCTAACACTTTCCCTATAAACACCTGCGTGCTCACATGTGATATTATTCAGATCACAATGCATGCGCTTCAAGGATTGCTGGTGGCACTACTAGCAAAGAGCTCTGTGACCATCCGCATCCTTTCACACTCTTTTGCTGACAATGGGGTGCATGAAAACAAGCGCAGAATCATTGACTGACAATCATTGGCTGGCAATGCACAATCATTGACTGACAATCATTGGCTGACTGACAATCATTGGCTGACAATGCGCAACCATTGACTGACAATCATTGGCTGATAATGCACAATCATTTGCTGACAAAGGGGTGCATGAAAACAGCAACGAAGTATGGATAGAGGGAGTGGCGAAACAGTTTGGTTGCAGGAGCTGCAGGATTGGCTTGCAGAAACTAAAATACAACCAATGTGTGTGTATGTATTATGTGTGTGTGTGTGCACGAAATCTAGGATTAAATTGTAAAGATACACCCTCCAAAGCATACAAAATATGTGACTACACACATGCACCCACACGCACCCTCACCCACACCCACATACACATACGCACATGCACGCATACACACACAAATACATAAGCGATGAAAACCGCACCAGCACCAAAACACTGTGGGACACACGCACACGCACACGCACACACACACGCACACACACGCACACACACACACGCAACCGCACACCGCACCTGCACCAAAACACTGTGGGAGGGGTCCAGCTTGTTGGACCAGCCCTCAAGTACCAGAGTCGTGACCATGACTGCACATATTTGGCCTGGCATGGTGACCTGCACGGCACACCAGTGTAGTGACGAGTCGGCACTCAATTCACTGGCTCTCCATTCAACACTTTCGCTCTCACCACACACATTCGGCATGGCATGGTGGCCTGCCTAGGCACGCCAGTGTGGTGACAAGATACTCTTAATTTCACTGTACACTGCACGCATTCGGCCTGGCATGGTGAACTGCCACGGTACACCAGTGTTGTGACAAGACACTCTCAACCTCACTGCACACTGCACGCATTCGGCCTGGCATGGTGAACTGCCACAGTACACCAGTGTTGTGACAAGACACTCTCAACCTCACTGCACACTGCACACGTTCGGCCTGGCATGGTGAACTGCCACGGTACACCAGTGTGGTGGCATGTTCAAACTGACCTGCAGGACAAACCATGTGGATTTGTTTCTATTCTCTTATTTCTTCTCAAACATAAGTCGATTGTAAAGCTCTGCTGGCTCCACCTAGAACATACAGGCCAGGTAACTTACACCGTCAGCTGGGCACGTTAGCTGTTGTCCTAAATCAACCATGCACCACACCCATTTTCACTTTATGGCCATGCGTACAACGTGCGCCCTTAACCCAAAGCACACACATGCTTCCTACAAATACCGCTCACACATGATACCTCCATCACGCACACACACACACACACACACACACACACACACACACAAACACACACCACACGCCACATGCCACACGCCACATTTGTAAATCCAAACACACACGCACATTGCACTGGCGCACCATCGCCAGCACATTGGCCAGAGTCTCTGCCTCAATGTGTTGGTGCTTCCTATAACTCTTCCTTCTAAAACGACATGGAATGAAGCACACACAGCATCATACAATATACAATACACGCACGCTCCTAGCACTGGCGCACCATCCCAGCACGTTAGCCAGCATCCCTGCACTGATGCCTACAGGCGCATTGCTGCTTCTTACAACTTGCGCTCACACACGATGCCTCCATCACGCACGCACGCACGCACACACAACACGCCGCACGGCACATTTGTATATATTAACACACACACCACACGCCACACAGCGTGTTTGTATATATACACACACACCACACGCCACACACCACATTTGTGCACATATTTACACACACACACCTTATGCTGGCGCACCATCTCCAGCACGTTGGCCAGCGTTTCGGCACTGTTGGCTGAGCTGCAGCCATCACTGCCAGCCTCCTCTGCCTCCTCGTCCGCCTTGCGCAGCGCGTCAAACACACCACACATGGCGTCCACAAACCTGGCGGGGGTGGGGCAGTACTGCTCGGGACCTGTAAGCCACAACCAGTTGGGGGGATGCAGTGTGTGTTTGTGTGTGTGTGTGTTTGTGTGTGATCATGTGCGTATTTGTGTGTATGCGTATTTGTGTGTGTGTGTGTGTGTGTGTGTGTGTGTGTGTGTGTGTGTGTGTGGTTGTGTGTGTGTGTGTGTGTGTGTGTGTGTGTGTGTGTTTGTGTGTGTGTGTGTGTGTGTGTGTGTGTGTGTGTGTGTGTGTGTGTGTGTGTGTGTGTGGTTGTGTGTGTGTGTGTGTGTGTGTGTGTGTGTGTGTGTTTGTGTGTGTGTGTACGATTGTCGTTTTGTAAGCACACCAGGTACATGCACTGCACAACACACACGGCATTCACAAATGTCACACAAGATGTGTGCTCGAGTTCACTTCTTCCACCATTTTTGCCGATGATACAGGTTAAGCTAGAAATACTCGACGGCACGTACGGAACCCATGGTCCCACGTCTTGTAGTTCAAGACCCTTTACAGCCTGCCAAGCATTGTACTTCAGGATTGGACATGAGCCCCTTAAGCATTGTTGAAAATTTGGACTTAAGCCCCTCTACTGCTTACAAAACATTGTACTTGAAGATTTGAGTTTGAGCCCCTTTACTGCTTACAAAGTTTACAAAGCATTGTACTCGAAGATTTGAGTTTGAGCCCCTCTACTGCTTATAAAGCATTGTACTTGACGGTTGAGTATAAGCCCCTCTTCTGCCTACAAAGCATTGTACTTGACGGTTGAGTTTGAGCCCTTTTACTGCTTACAAAGCATTGTTGAAAATTTGGATTTAAGCCCCTCTACTGCTTACAAAGCATTGTACTTGACGGTTGAGTATAAGCCCCTCTACTGCCTACAAAGCATTGTACTTGGCGGTTGAGTATGAGCCCCTTTACTGCTTACAAATCATTGTACTTGGCGGCTGAGTATAAGCCCCTCTACTGCTTACAAATCATTGTACTTGGCGGTTGAGTATAAGTCCCTCTACTGCTTATAAAGCATTGTACTTGACGGTTGAGTATAAGCCCCTCTTCTGCCTACAAAGCATTGTACTTGACGGTTGAGTATAAGCCCCTCTACTGCTTACAAAGCATTGTGCTTGACGGTTGAGTTTGAGCCCCTCTACTGCTTACAAAGCATTGTACTTGACGGTTGAGTTTGAGCCCCTCTACTGCTTACAAAGCATTGTACTTGACGGTTGAGTTTGAGCCCCTTTACTGCTTACAAAGCATTGTACCCCAAGGTCTGCAATCAAAATGATTAGTATGACAATAAGATGTCTGCATTTTGAACAATCATTACTTGCGTTCATAGATGGAAAGCCCTAAGACCGTCCCACTCATCCGCTTGCCTGACAATCGCAGCCTCGGCTTATCCCTGAGTGCACCCACACTCCCCACGTCATAGATTTGCCGATTCCTAGGGATGATCAAATCCCTATGTGGTGCTTTAGCATGGTGACAGCAGCCCCTTCACTTCCCGTTCCTTGGCAGCGTTACTTTACTTGTAAATAGAGTTGGCCATAAAAAATAAACCATATAAATGTATACGGTGTAAAAAACATACATATGTAAACGGTGTAAAACATAAACCATATATTGTATACGGTGTACATACAATATTTTTGGCAGGGAAATCACCAAACATGCAATCGTATACGGCCGTACACGGTGCACATAAATGGTTCTGGCCAACCCTACATGCAAAGCACAGCAGCCATTCCCCTGCGCTCTTCTGACAGCCTACCTTCTAGTTTCAATATATCGCACGTTATTCCATAAGAGTTTTTATAGCATTTAAATTGTAATTATATGTTACGATGAGAGAGTACGATGAGAGGGATAAGATGATTGAGCTCACTGAGATATTTCCTAACAGTTTCCATTATATTCAGGTGTCATAATTCACATTATGTCATGATGAGATGATTTAGCTCCCTTGAATGTGTAGCATTGGCCAAAACCGTACATATACACACACCGTATATATGCCCGTGTACTTGGTGATTTCCCTGCCAAAATACCGTATATACACCGTACATATATGGTTCTGGCCAACCAGAAAATATGACATGGACATCACGACAGCCGCCCGGGTTATACCTTGCCTGAGAAGCGCAGCACTCACTCCCCCACACAGTTTGGAACTTGTCTGAGAAGCGCAGCACTCACTCCCCCACACAGTTTGGAACTTGTCTGAGAAGCGCAGCACCCACTCCCCCACATAGTTTGAAACTTGCCTGAGAAGCGCAGCACCCACTCCCCCACATAGTTTGAAACTTGCCTGAGAAGCGCAGCACCCACTCTCCCACATCTCTGCCGTTCATTGCAGCAAAGGAGCGAAAGAGGCCCACCATGTTGGCCTTGTCTTCGTCGGAAAGCTCGGTGGTCTGGGTGTGGGCAGGTAGGTGTGATAGCGTGCGTGTAAACGGTACCCTTGTAAGAAGTGTGTGTGTGTGTGTGTGTGTGTGTGTGTGTGTGTGTGTGTGTGTGTGTGTGTGTGTGTGTGTGTGTGTGTGTGAGTTTGCGCATGTGTGTGTGTTTGCGCATGTGTGTGAGTTTGCGAGTGTGTGTGTGCGTGTGTGTGCGTGTGTGTGTGCGTGTTTGTGCGTGTGTGTGTGTTTGTGCGCGTATTTGCATGTGTTTGTGAGTTTGTGCATGTGTGTGTGTGTACATATGACAGGGTGTGCATACATAATAGACGTAAGTGGTGCGTGTAAATACGTGCGCAAACAGCATAGTGTATATTGTTCAGGTTTGTATTGCAAAGCACTTTGTACTCCCTACTTGTGCAAACACACTTGCACTCCCCTTGGGTCGTTCTTTCTACACCTAATAGAGCAAGCTACTCACACACATTACCATTCCACGATCTGCCCTACCTACTTGCAAATATTTATGCCTTTTGATTTCACAACTTGTTCTGCACACACACACACACACACACACACACACACACATACACACACACACACACACACACGCAAAGAACACAAACACACACACACAAAGAACACAAACACACAAACTATCATTCCACGATCTGCCCTGCCTACTTGCACACACACACGCCTTTTGGTTTCACAACTTGTTCTGCACACACACATACACACACATGCAAAGAACACAAACACACGCACTATCATTCCACGATCTGCCCTGCCTTACCATGCCCACATCCAGCAACACAATTTGGGGCTGGAGCCATCGCTGCTGCAGCACATCGATGTGGGCGCGTGTTTGGTTGGACACCTGCACATTTAGGAATGCACGTGACATGATTGGTAGAGGAAAGGATGTAAGGATAGGATAAAGACAAATTTTTTTTTGCACATCACTGTGGGCACGTGTTTGGTTGGACACCTGCACAATTAGGAATGCACGTGACGTGATTGGTAGAGGAAAGGATGTAAGGATAGGATACAGACATTTGCAGCACATCGATGTGGGCGCGTGTTTGGTTGGACAGCTGCACAATTAGGAATGCACGTGACGTGATTGGTAGAGGAAAGGATGTAAGACAGACACCTTGCAGCTCATCACTGTGGGCGTTTGGTTGGACAACTGTGCAGTTAGGAATGCACGTGACGTGATTGGTAGAGGAAAGGATGTTAGACAGATATTAACCTTGCAGCACATCAATGTGGGCGCGTGTTCAATTGGACAGCTGCACAAATAGGAGTGCACGTGACGTGTCGGGTTGAAGTATATATCTGAGAAAGATGCCACTGCCCTTGCACCAAATCAGCGAGGGCGCGTGTCTGGTTGAACACCTGCGTAAGCAGTGTTACAAGTGCAGGTGACGTGCACATGTGATGAGCATGTGTAGGGTTGGCCAGAACCATTTACATGTACAGTGTATATATGTACAGCGTATACGCGGCAGTTTTGGCAGGAAAATCACCAAAAATACGGTCATGTACATATACGGTTCTTGCCGACCCTAAACATGTGTGGTTTTGTGTCTGGCTGTTGCGCACTCACCCATCTGCTGAGCTTTTATCTGGCTGTTGCGCACTCACCCATCTGCTGCGCTTTTGTGTCTGGCTATTGCGCACTCACCCATCTGCTGCGCTTTTACGTCTGGCTATTGCACACTCACCCATCTGCTGCGCTTTTGTGTCTGGCTATTGCGCACTCACCCATCTGCTGCGCTTTTGTGTCTGGCTATTGCGCACTCACCCATCTGCTGCACTTTTGCGTCTGGCTATTGCGCACGCACCCATCTGCTGCGCTTTTGTGTCTGGCTATTGCGCACTCACCCATCTGCTGCGCTTTTGTGTCTGGCTATTGCGCACTCACCCATCTGCTGCGCTTTTGTGTCTGGCTATTGCGCACTCACCCATCTGCTGCGCTTTTGTGTCTGGCTATTGTGCAGTCACCCATCTGCTGCGCTTTTGTGTCTGGCTGTTGCGCACTCACCCATCTGCTGCACTTTTGCGTCTGGCTATTGCGCACGCACCCATCTGCTGCGCTTTTGTGTCTGGC
>Ga0307974_1000701_pt1 | contig 21462 bp, 24 predicted proteins | sample OrgLakmetagen784_FD_201812 | JGI IMG/M metagenome (GOLD analysis project Ga0307974, IMG submission 201812) | Saline water microbial communities from Organic Lake, Antarctica - #784 | ecosystem: Environmental > Aquatic > Non-marine Saline and Alkaline > Saline | place: Antarctica: Organic Lake... | reverse complement strand
CCCCCTTGCCCCCCGTCTGCATGCACCCCCACATCATACACAGAGCCCCCCCAGCCCATGGGGCTGCTCGTGCTGTGACTGACCACCCCAGCAGCCCGAGGGTGCTGCAGAGGCGACGCTCCCACATCCCCGTTTCCCCCTAAGCTGACGTGTGGGGGTTGGAAACTCCCCAGCCCTCCACGCTGCTCTGCCCTTGCTGCGTTCGGGCTGCTGCTGTTGTGGACGGCCCCAGAGCGCCAGGGACTGGACTGGCTTGCCCGGTAGTTGGCGTGCGGACCTTCAGCGTCGGTCAAGCTGCTATCCAGAGGGGCAGAAGGGGGGTGTGATCCAGGATGGTAGCTGAGGGGGGGAAGGGCGTGAAAGGGATCATCGCTACCTACCTCTGGCCTGTGCCTTGGTGGACCAGCGCCCTGGCCTTGTTCAGCCGCACACGTGCCCCCCCCTACCCCCTCATCGCCAGACCCGTGCCTGCGCTTCACAGGGGGGGGGTCCACGTTCACCTGCCTGGGCGCATGGTCTGTGTTGTTGGCTTCATTGCTGGCTTCATGCGTGGTGTTTGCTCTATGGCTGGCCTTGTCGGTGGCAATAGGAGAGGTGTACGGGGGATGGGTTTGCCGGGTGGCGTCTCCTCCTCCCCTTTCTCGGCCCTCCCTGTTTTTGTAAAAACAAACTGATTCTTTTCGCTTCATAGTGAATTGTCTGGTACGTATGCCACAAGTGTGGCTTGATCGGCTGCATTTGCCTCAATCCTACCAAACTAAGGTACCTCCGTGGCTGCTTTGGTGCAGCTTTGTGCTATCCAGTGGATATCATCAAAATCGTACAAGCACTTAACACTAAACCCTGACCACAACCCTAAAGTTTAGGGCCCAAACTTAATACGCTGTTTTAACCTTAACCTGTATTTGAGCATTTGTTCGCACAAATGGACACACCAAGACACTCACGTTCCCCCTAGAGGCTTCTGGGGAGTGATCTGGGGGCTGGGACTGGGGTCTGGAGCGCTGAGAGAAGAGGAGTGACCTGAGTAGCTGGTGCCAGTCCTTGGAAGGTCAGGTGCAGGAGAGGCTGCCATCGGGCCTGAGATACGTGAGAAAGTATTTAACAAGATAGATGAATACGACACGTGTATAAATTTCGACATGCACCGAGAAGTGTCAAAACATAGGTTAGGTTCATGGTTCTTTACAAGGCAGGGTGTCCGACCATGTTTTTTGTTCCACGTGTTGCAGAGAAAGATCTGGGGGCCAGAGGGTTTGGTTCAGTTTGTTTTGACCAGGGGGGAATTGGTTTCTTCAATTAGTAGTTTTAAAACTTTACATTATTGTGCATCAACCTATTGTGGGTCAACCTTGATCTTGATTTTCAGAATGATGCTCGTAATTCTGGAGGCTCCCTGATGAACCTGAAGTTTGAAACCTGATCAGATCTATGCTAAGTGATGTGCGTCACGTCATACACGCCACACAAGACTGGGGCACGCACACAACATGTGTCCATGTGTGCACAGTACTGAGTCATACATTACACGCCGTACAAGACAAGGGCACGCACACAACATGTGTGCATGTGTACACGGTACTGAGTTACGCATGCTGTACATGACTGGGGCATGTTTACATGCATGCTTTGTGGCTGTAATGTTTGCAGGCAAACACCGTTCAGAGAAGAAAGAGACCAAGTGTTATAGGAAAGGCAGGCACCCTCCTCATATCACAACGCTCACGGTGGACGCAACACACATATACACACGTCGACAATGGGCTTGAGGGACCCTTACCGATGGAGTCATTGTTGCCCGAGGGAGGAGGGCTTGAGGCAGGTGTGGACGGGGACAGGGTGGGGGTGGAGGGGCTGGGCCGTGTGTTTGGAGCAGAGGGATCATTGCGGTCACGTGCAGGAGTGCAGAAGGAAGGGTCGTGACGGGGGCTAGGAGAATGTGCGTGCTGTTCATTGCCCTGGAGGGAGGAAGGGGTGGGCTTGGGCTGCTGGATCGGGACAGAGGAGGGGTGGCCCTGACATGGGGCTGGACTTTCAGGCTCCTGAGGCTCAACTGCGCATGTGTAAGAACAATTCAGAGACGCGATGCAGGCCCTGTGGTAGCTCCCCAGCATTAAAAACAACATACTGCTTCCACACATTTGCAGGTGCAGAGCAGGTGGCTGACACATGGATGGTGTGCACAGTTTCACGAGTGTCTCTCTAAATCACCTCCAGGATCTATCTCTGTCAAGGCATCAGCTGGATACAGATCCCCATCGTCGTTCTGCGTGTAGCCAACAACAAGCGTGCAAGGATGTCGTCTACACAAGTTGAGCACTTGCACTGTACATAACAAAGCGCGCTCTCACTGTCTCTATAATCAAACACTCCCAGTTTAAAAGCCCTAGTACCATGTTGCGCATTTTCCACATACAGGAGGACAGATTGGTGTACTATACAAAGCAATATGTACACACAAGAGCAAAGCACTCAGATACAATACAAACTCACACACTTGCATACACACAGACACTCACACACACACACACACACACACACACACACACACACACACACACACGCACAAGCACAAACATGCTCCCTCTCTCTCTCTCTCTCTCTCTCTCTCTCTCTCTCTCTCTCTTTTTCTCTCTCTCTCTCACACACACACACACGCACGCACGAACACGCAAACACACATATACACACATACGTACACACACGCACACACACACACACGTACACACGCACACACACACACACATACACACGAGCACACACACACACACACACACACACACACACACACACACACACACACACACGCACGCACATGCACAAGCACACTCGCACAAATATGCACGTACAAAAGTGCAGTTGCATGAGCCTCTACGTGTGCCCACCTGGTTATTGCTGTTCTCCTCATCATCACTGTGCTGCTGTCCCTCGGAATACCTCAGGGGCATCTAATTACCACTGTTGACTAGCCATTTCAAAGTATACTCGCAAGGTTTCACAAGTATTGTAGGTAATTTAGATTTAAACTCAAAACCATGCAGCTCCTCTCCTCCCACTCCGCCATCTTCCAGGGCCGGCCATCGTGTGCTAATGCACAGCGGAAATGCTTGCGGTGCGCCCACATTTAAATTGCGCTTGTGCATCTGGCCCCCCGGTAGCTTATGTGTCAAACACCAACGCAATTTCCACCAATGCGCGCAAAACAGGGTGCACAGCAGAGCCCCAAACGCGCTGAAGAGAAACATCCGCGTGAACTTATTTGGTGGAGGAAAGGTGGGTCGGGAGAGAGCCAGAGGAGTAGTGATTTGCTGGCCAACCAAAGATGGCAACAGCTGCCTCACCATACAAATCAACAATGTGTGCAGCAGTTTCGTGTATGGAACATAGTGTCACCACTGTTGCATGGCAGACGCTTGCAAAAGATAAGCTGACCGCGTATTCGTGTGCGCGTGCGTACACGCGCACTGCTCACGCGGGCACTCACACACACTCACACACACACATTTATAAACTCACTCACTCACATGCACACACACACACACACACACACACACACACACATACACACACAACACACACACATACACACACAGGAGGGAGGAGGTGGTGGCAACCCCTTTGATATGAAGAACCTGATGGAGAGCGTGAAAAAGGCTCAAGGGCTGGTGCAGCAGGAGACACAGCGCGTGCAGCAAGAACTGGCAGAGTAGGCTGATGTGCTTCGTGTCGTAATGGTTCCAATCACTTAGTAATCAGTGCACCAATGTGATGCCACCTCCACTCACACTGCCTGCGCCAACAGGACTGAGTTTGAAGGCTTTGATGAGGAGGAGACTGTCCGGGTAGGTTTGACACTCGTTATTCATGTTTCAATAACTATGCGTGATGAGTCACAAAAGTATACACGTAATTCCGACACAACATCAGAAAAGGCCCATTCTCTTCAGAACTGCTGCTTGCATGAAAATCAACAAATTGCTTCCTTTCTGGCTCCCTTTCGTCACCAAAATTTTCGTCATAATGTGCAGGTGGTCATGACGGGAAACCAGGCACCCAAGTCTGTTGATATCACCCAGGAAGCGATGGAAACGGGAAAAGAGGTGGGATGACAAGAAATATTTGCATTCATTCCAGGAACATCTTCTTTTTTCTTACAAAGCACAGGTAGCGTGGGATATCAAATATCGGAAGCATCAAGGCAGCCTGTTATTGGTTGATCCAGCTTGGCAATCAGCACAATGACAGCACACAACTTGTCGACGGGATTGTTCCGTCAACCTTTCTTTTGCAGGAGATGTCAAAACGAGTCACATTGGCAATGCAGGATGCCCATACTAAGAGTGTTGCGGTAAGTTTGAGCCCTGATGCAGGGGAATAAAGTCACCCACATCAGCGTTGCAACACAGTTTTCACGCACCGCCTTTACCGTATTCACCACCACCCATAACAAACACTTCAAAAGAAAAAACACTGGAGTTAGTTAAAAGCAATCAAACAACAGTTGTCGCTGGCCTGTTCACGCCGCTCCCCTTGAAAGTTGCCAATAATGCCCTGGAAAGTTCCAAAAACTTAAAAAATATTCTATAAAAAACTTGATAATATTTAAATTTTACTCCTACTGTTCCCTCCAAAAACAAATGAGTCTACAACATCCGTTTGGAGCAATTCCATTACCGCCTCCCAAACTTTAATAAGGGCGGTAATATAAGGGTTGTGCAATGATCTTTTTTGGCAAATATGTGGCAATTCTGCGTATATCTTGGATCTGTAATTAGCCAAACCATCCGTGACAATGCAAAATCACGGTTCAAACCGCATCAAATATGGCGTCCACCGTTTAAATGTAAGTGCCGTTGGCTCTATACCGCAATGTGGCAGGAATAGAAAGGTGAACTTTGCAAATTGGTTCCTGAAGTATAGAAGCTGAGGCTTGCTAAGGCGCTTTCTTACTGTCTATCCAACTATCGTTTTCCGTTACAGTGTGGGTTGCCTGATGTGGGCACCTACGCAGCCTTTTCGGCTTTTGTCGTCATACCACATGCGCTTCTGACATTTGAGGGATGGACTCTTTTCCTCCCCTTTCTCTCATCCCTCATGCAATGATTCCCTTGTGCCAAAATGCTTGTGCAGGGCATGAAGGAGAAGATGCAAGCACTTGCCAAAACTTTGGGAATTCCCAACCCGGATCAATTAAATATGTGAGCAGCAGAGCATAGATGTAAGCCACCGGACAGAGGACGTGGGATGCATTTACATGTGTATTGTCCAATCGTAGGGATGGAAAGCTGCAACGGAAGAACTCGTTTTTGCGTGCTCTATTTCATTTGACACACAGGTGTTTTTGAATTTTGTGCTGCAGCGATGCAATGAACAAATAATAAACCCATCCCATTTTTTTTGAGTTCGTAATTCTCAATCGGAGCAGCTGCTAAAACAGACTGTGTTGGTCCCCAGTTTTATGAAGGAGCCTCTCAAGTACGTCCTATCACCATCAACACGAATCAACAGACGAAAATGCTGGTGCAAGTTATAGTTCATCTCAGAGAGGCTGAGCTTAGTGCAAACTGCGGGCTTTTCTCCCTTTAAAAGAAATAAAAGAAAGACGCCCTAAAGACGCCCTAAAATTTGGAATACACTACTCCGGCATGGTGACTTCCTTTTGGAGTTCTGCTCTCCAGGCACTTGAACGCTGCCTCTTTTTTGTCCACCCAACTTATCTAGTTTAAGGTAAGGTAAGGTAAGGTTACATCACTATATATGCCTCAAAGGGCATCTCAGCGGAAGTTTGGAAAAAGCCTGAAACTACACCTGGCTAAACAAAAGAAACAGAGGAAACTGATCTAGTTTAATCTTTAAAATTCCATTTGCAAAGCGGACAGGCTTTCCCGCCTGGGGGGCTCACCGTCGGAAACATGCCTCGGACGAAGAAGCAATTAGTTATTGGTTTTACCTGTAAAACTTACTTATTATGTGCAAGACAAATTGACATGCGTGCTTTTGGGACACACGGATATGTTGGAATTTGTAGTGCTATGTATTCTCCTCCTTGGCCCCTTCACACAGGCACAGGTGATCAATTCAAAGTATCAGCTAGTTGTTGTACTCTGGGAAACCGTCCAGTGTTTTTATAAACACACACACACACACACACACACACACACACACACACTCACACACACACACACACACACACACACACACACACACACACACACACACTCAAACACACACACGCGCACACAGACACAGACACAGACACACACACGCACATGCACACACTCCCATACACACACGCACCCACGTACACACACACACACTCTCATACCCCCCCCCCCCTCCCTAACTCACGTGGCAGGAATCCCTCCCTCCCCATGTATCTCAATGCTCACTGTGTAAAGAATGTTTGGTCGGAAGCCCTCCTCCAGTACAGCCAGGTATAGGAGCAAGAAAGGGACGGAGAGTCTTAGCTTCCGTGCCTCAATACTCTAACTTAGACCATCCGGACAAGCATACCCTGCCGGAATGTGAACGCTGCTATGGCTGCAACACGCGTCTTAGTAGAATTGACGGCTCAACCACAGTTTTCAAGTAAGTGTTTTGCTGCAGGCTGTTCCTTCTCCAGGCTCACAAGCACACAAACATGCCTGGACACCGACACAAGCAAGCATTTTTTATTTCTCTGCACGCAACTTGCGGGTCCGTACACAACCCCTGTGCATCCACCGTCCTGCTTACAGTACAACATATGCACCTGAAGAGGGGGGTAGCTCTACCTGGGTTTTCAAAGCCACGACAAACCGAACGGCCAGTGGAGAGGCAGTAGCTAAAGTTTATTGCCTCCCAGTGGACAAACGCCCACTTGTGAGTAGGGAGTGACGCGGGCAAAACCGTAACCTAAATCCTAGGTCACCAGGAACGTGGCAGCTAAGTGTGTTGCCTCCAGCAAAAAAAACATAGTCGCGTATAGGGAATGGATTTTTTTACTCTCTTTACTTTGACACAGGCAAAAGGGTCTGTTTTATGGAAAAAAAAGAAACATGCTTAGTGCTCCTCCAGACTCTTTTTCTGAGGATGTATTAGATACATCACTAGCATGCAAGACTTCGCCCCCCCCAGTGCGTATGGAAATGCAAGCCTCGTTCGTTTTTGTTGGAGGAGGGAATTGTATCGGCAAGAAAGAAGAGCCACGAATGCTCATGTGTAAGAAATTTACGCATTGGCCCACTTTCAAGGCTGTAACACTGCTCTGCTTGTTCCACATTGATAGACAAATGGAGAATTCCATTGCTTATTACGGTGTGTCATCCAGCTCCCAACGATCGCATGCCAGCTGTCTGGTTGACATGTCATCTAACTTTTGCTCCTCCAACGTTCGTACTCTGACTGGTCCACATCCTGCCGACGCAGAGACTGGTGAACAGAAGGTGTCAAATTGCAAGCGTCATGAGGCTGGTGAAGATCAATGTGGCCATAGGCCAAGTAGCCAGTGACTGCGGCTTGGATGACATCATTCCCAAAGTAGGTGATGTTGGACGACGACGAGGGTCGGCCAAAACCATATGGGTAAACGAATGTTGTACAGAAGCTGTCTGTCGAACAAAGATCTTCAAACCTGCACGGTATGCGAAATACCTTGTAGACAGGTTGTGTACTTACGGCCAACCCTAAAGATGGGGAATTTGAGCATTAGAATTCAGCATTGTGACAGGTGGTGGTGGACCGAACACAACTGCACAGAACACAGAGGAGAATAAAAATGTACGCTAGGAAGAATAGCAGACGTGAGGACTAAAGAATTGGAATAAGGTGAAGAAACAAGAGAAAGTAAAGGGCTACTTAACTAGCTGAGAGAGCGTCTACTACTTAACTTGCTCATGACATCACAACGATGTGTGGCATCTCCCCGCATGAACGAGCAACCTGAGAGGACGTGCCGCGAAAGAGTGTCGGTTGCCCATCTAGGAGGCATCACAATTTCAACCCTCCACGCTTTGTTCGTTTGAAGGCAGGATGTCTGTCTGCTAAGAGCTGCATAGAGAGCTGCTTAGAGGGACACCACGTCTGATGATTTTTACGGGCTCGTTCAGTGAATGTGTTGCTTATCGCCATGGTGTGTTGGTGCAGGTGTGGTTGGACCATGTGGAGGCGGTGGTGCCCGACATCGGCTACCATGTGCACTGGCACAGCCTTTGGCAAGAGCTGGTTGAAGGTACGTGCTGAAGCTCTGTGTCTAGCCGTACAGCCTTACCTTGCCAGCTCATGTTGTCCAGCACCCTGTGCACTGCGTTTTGGGGCAGGGAAGTTTCAAGACATGCCGTGTATGGGCTGGTTACACGGGTCTGGCCCACCTTTCTTGTGATGGTTGCGTCTGGCACCCTGCCTTTCGCCTGTGACCTTTTTCATGTCAGAACGTGTTCATTGATGCAACGTTAAGCGGACTCCTGTGTAATGGGAGCACAAGGCAACAATTATAGGGGGAGTTATTTTCGCTGTCGTTTTCTTCATCCTGTAGCAAAGTCCTGCATGTTGAACTTGCTGTGTGGAAGCACGTCCTGTTGGGGGTATAAGGTATAAGTGTGGGTGTGTGGCAATGCATTGGATGCCTCAGAATACAGAGTTGCGAAGGTCTGCACGTACTGTGCCTAAGGCTCAAAGTAACTATTGGCAATGCACTATATCTTGTTGCACTACATCTTGTTGGCTCGAAGTAACTAGTAACTAGTAACTAGGCAATGCACTATACCTTGTTGCACTACATCTTGTTGCACTACATGTTGTTGCAGTAATTTAAGCCGTGCGGAGAATATAATACTGCCCCTGGAAGCTGGTGCTGGATTTGACATTTACTATTTGGCACTTAATCAGAAAATGGTCCAAACCTTGCAAAGCGCAAAGTGTGTGTTGTTGCACCGCCCCTGAAAACAGGTGTCAGCTTTGAGAACTTGTTCTTGAAAGGCAAACCCCACAAAGTCCCTCCATTACAACTACTGGACATCATGAACAACCTCAACAAGACACAGGTGACTTGCCGTAGTGGCTGCATGCCTACACGTACTTTGATGTTAAGCAAATGTCTTGTTCCTGTTAAATGTAGGGTGTGAAATATGAAGTCAAGCCTGTCACATATAAACTTGTATAGTATTATTGAGGTGCAGAGTGGGTGTTTGAAGCAAGCTTTCAAAGGTGGGGGTAGCTCAGTGCACAGGATTTTTAAACTCAAGACTCGGGGCTCAGGGCTTGGGACTCAGGACTGAGGACTCAAGGCGTATTAGTGTGTATCAGCGCTCAAACCGTTTGCTGATCTCACCTTTGTTGTTCTCAAGCAATTACCTGTCCCCTTATTTTCGCGAATAGTATCTTGTGCACATTCGTGCTTTGATGCTTTTCTTCAAGTCTTGTTGACAAGATCAGGATCCACGATAGATTCTTGTTGACAGGTTCATGATCCATGATTGATTTTTGTTGACAGGTCCATAATCCATGATTCTTGTTGACAGGTTTATGATCCACGATTCTTGTTGACAGGTTTATGATCCATGATGAATATTTGTTGACAGGTCCATGATCCATGACTCTTGTTGACAGGTTTATGATCCACGATTCTTGTTGACAGGTTTATGATCCATGATGAATTTTTGTTGACAGGTCCATGATCCATGACTCTTGTTGACAGGTCCAGGATCCATGATAGTAATAACAGCTAACCAAGGGTATCGCTGTCTTTGCCAATGGAGCATTGTCCACGATGTGTGTTTTCTCCGCACTCTGAGCAGATTGAGCGCGTCAAGCTCCATGCCTTGAGCAGTTGTTTGATATCCAAGCTGCTTTGCAAACAATGCTTTACTGCAGGTAGTACGGGCGGCAATCTTTGACCTCCTCACTTCACAATGTGATCGTCACGCTCAGGTAGGTAGGTAGGTAGGCAGGCAGGCAGGCAGGCAGGCAGGCAGGCAGGCAGGCAGGCAGGCAGGCAGGCAGGCAGGCAGGTATGCAGGTGGATGTGGGTGGATATGATCTTGACGCACAAACAAAAGGTCCCAATCAGAAACTTGCAATATTAAACAGAAGTGGTGCAGTGTGCACTGCAATATGGCGTGTCCGGAGACAGGGGAATGAAGGGAAGATTTGCAGAAGCACGTGCATTATAGTATCAATATTATTTGCAATATTACTTTAAATAAGGACACGTACAAGACCAGGTATTTTATTCATTACAAAAGCATGCTGTCAGGTAAAGCTTGCACAGCAACAACAGAGTCTGTTGTTATCCGAGAACAAGCCTGCTGCGCAAGTTTATCATAATTGTGATTACTTTGTCAATGATAAGGTCGCCAATAATAAGCTTGCCATGCTTGCTTGCCTGCCTTTCTGGCAGCAAAGGCGGATAGAGTAGGCACGGCTGCTCACTTTGCTTTAATTGCATCAAAGCACCCGCGTGTGACGAAGGGTACCTGCCCTGAAATCCTAGTGTTGAGGAAAGTGCTAGTGTGGTAGTGTTGTGGTGGCTCTACTGCTGTGGTGGCCTAGTGTTGTGGTGGTCTAGTGCTGTGGTGGCCTAGTGTTGTGGTAGTGTTCGTGTTTTGGTTGTGCTAGTGCTCGTGCTCGTGCTAGTGCTATTGTTGTGGTAAGTGCCAGGCTTTTAGGGATCATGGGTTCTAACATGCTAGTGATATGAGCTAACTAGCTGCCCGGCAGCGACGTCTGTTTACCATCGCTTGCGTGTGCTTGTGCTTTTGTCACAATGCGTTGCAGCAGGCATAAATTTGCTCCTTTTTTTATACCCTGTAGCTCTTGCATTCCCATCGTAAACATAGACCATCCTCTAAATGGTTGTTGTGTGATGTATTAGTCTTTCCAAAGCAAGACAAGCTCTCCTGCGTGTACTTCAATGCCGGGGCGTTGCACGAGTTTTGCTTCTTCCTCCCACATGCACATCAGGGGATCCTATTTCCAACATAATGAACCCCTGTTCCTTCCACGATTGATGTGGGGAGTGGTCGGTAAGCTTTATTTCCTACCTGCGCCAATTAGCCTATCATGCGGGATCCTATATCTTAATAATATCCATTTCGTCATTTTTGCTCCTCTTCAGAACATTTACGTTGATGATCATGGAAACATTAAGCTCATCGACAATGAAAACAGCCTAGACTACGACGTCTGGAGATGTGGCTTTGACTCCATGCTCTTGCCCACCTCACAAAAGCAGGTGAGGCTTCCGCTGGCTTGCTTCAGCGTGCTCCAAAACCGTGTGTCATGCAGTTTTGCCGTGCTCGTGGCTGTGTCTGCAATGCCTAGTCCTTCAGCAGCGCACAAGAATGCATGAAATTATGACGTGCATGTCATTGCAAACCAATCTGCGCGCTGTACGTAATCAATAACGTGTGACGCTACATCTGATGTTAAAAATAATCGTGAGGCTACAGTTATGTTGTGTATGAATTGTGACGCCGCAGCAAATGTAGTGTATGAATTGTGACGCTACAGTTAATATTGTGTTTGGACTGTGAAGCTACAGCAAATGCTGTGTACAAATTGCACGTGCAAAGTTTCACGGGTGGTGCACTGGTGTTTTGCAAAGTAGCATTCCCAGTCCCTGTATCAACACAGCCACCTTTCTCCCTGTCCCTGTCTTGAAAAATTCACAACCTCGCACACACTTTCTTGTGCACATAGGAGATCCTTCGCATGGGCAACCACTATGTTCAGAAGTCTAAGTCCGCAACTCAGGCACATGCCAGCAAAGGAATGGCTAGCCCACAACTGCTGCTGGATTACCGATGTCATTTAGGTGAGGAGGTTAGCAGCATGTGCATGCATATATTCTGTGTCTATATATTTCCCCAAATAATGAAGTCGATACAAAAATACTCGATATAATCCATCTACAGCCATCTACAGCCATCTACAACACTCACGCATTGGAGCCTTTCAAGAATTTGGGTCTTGGTTCTTGAACAATTTAAAGACTTGCTTCCAAGCTCCATGTTCATTCTGTTAACTACCCCGCTTAATTAGTCCTTTACTAGAGTCGCCCTTACCATTACCTTAGCCTACTCTCATCAGGAAGTGTGTTCAGGCCAAGCCTGCAACCTTCCTGATCCTCATTGATCTTTCTTCTCTTCGGTGTGGGAGTTCTATTCCGGCTCCTATCCACCGAACTGCTGGAGGGGTATTTGACACTTGTGCCGACACCAAGAGAGACACTGAACTGGCTAAAAGAGCCCTCCTAGAAAAGACACAAGAAAGTAAGCATCTGGGCCATTGACACCCATACCTGCCAAACAAGATGGCTAGCATCTGGGCCGTTGACACCCATACCTGCCAACAAAAACAGCAAGAGCAGGGGCTTAAAACTAAGCTGCAAACTATCTAAGGCACAAGCATAAAAAGGATGGTTTGCACAGCGCAAGCTGTGCCAAGAGAGTATCAACTGACGTTCTGTTGCACTCGCCTCCAAGAACTAGAGTACTTCTGCATGCTGCAGAGTACTCAGCAGTTTCACGGTACCCGGTAGCAATATGGCTCTTTTTTGGCAAAGCCCCTAGCATTGACTACTTACCACCTCACTTCACACGAGCCTCCCCAGGCTCACCCAGGCCACCCCACGGGCTGAAATTCGACATAGGCTCCTAACCAAATTTACTACCGCACCAGACTAATTGTGGGACCCTGGGGTGCGGTGTGTGAAGATTTAGAGACAAGTTTTGTGTTTGGGGGTTCCAGACCTCCTCCCCAGGCCCATCTACGGCACCTCCCGGTCTGAGACTCGACATAGGCTCCTAACCAATCTTTCTACCGTGTCAGATGAATTCCGGGAACCTAAGGTGCCGTGTGTAAAGTTTTGGAGCAAATCTTTATGTTTGGAAGCTCCAGGAAGGTGCCCAGGGTTCCTCAGCCAGGCCCCCGGACCACATCCTGCTGGTGCAGTATGCATCAGCACACTTCACTGGCTGCGGATGCTGCGTCAGGGGCCCTAGGTTGTGTTCCGGCTATAAAGTTCATGGTTGACAAGCACTAATTTCTAATTTCAATGGGCTACCTATGGAATTTCATTTTAGTCAGATTCATGACGCGCGGAAGGGACCCTTCAGGAACGCGGTCCGCGTTGGCTTGGACTGTTTGCGGGGCATGGAACGCACGGTGCAGGTGCTTGCTGCGCACTCTGTGTCGAAGCAGAGTTCAGACATTGTGGCCAGTCCAGGCACAATGCTCGCACCTGCCCTCTCAACAGACAGGGAACAGCAGCAGCAGCACATCCTCACGCATGCTTCAGCAAAGGATGCTCCAGCACAGCGTCATGCACACCACTGCAGCATCTGTGGGGCAGCAAGACACACACACACAGGCGTGCACGCACAGACACACACACACATGCACACGCACACGCACACATGCATCAGTCCTCTAGGGCACATACACATACACACACATGCATGCGCATGCGCACACACATACAAACACAAACGCGTGCGAATACAGACAGGCGCGCACACACACATATACATACACATGCACACGCACAAACACACAGACATATGCGCGCGCATACATACAAAAGCCCAAACACACAGGCACACACACGCGCACACACGTACGCATACGCACACACGCACTCACACACACGCATGCATATGCATGCACACGTTGCGTGCGTGATGGGCTTTGCCAATTATTCAGCGTCGCTAGCGATGCTCTCTTACTTGTCCTTAATTAAAGTAGGAGGTGGTTATTCGCTGCCTTTCCTTTTTCCATGCGAGCTCGTTGTGCAAGGGAGATCACGCTTAAAAAATGGAACACAGGTTGTGCAAGGCTTTGCTGAATGAGCAAGGACAAATTGTTTCATAGAAGACAAGTGCGCCTTGAAAAGCAACAAATAAGAAGGTGAAGAATTTCTTTTTTGCAGGGAAAATCATTGGATTGAGCCTGGGACCTCCATATATCCGTTATATAAGTTACATAAGTTATATAACACAAGCCTTATGAGGACCTTGCTATTTGATTGATGAATAGGGGGATCACAATTTTGATGTGCAATGATATACCTCCTCTACAGTGTTTGTGTGAGTGTGTGTCTGTGTGTCCGTGTGTGTGTGTGTGTGTGTGTGTGTGTGTGTGCGTGTGTGTGTGTGTGTGTGTGTGTGTGTGTGTGCCCGTGTGTCCACAAACGCGCATGTGTGCAAGTGCATGTTTGTGTCGTTGTGTGTGCTTTTTGAATTTGGTCGTCCGTGCCAGCAACAGGGAGGCTAGACTACTCTTCTCCATCGCAGTCGTACTTTTAGGAAACGACTTTAAATACAGTCCTCTAGTACTGAGATCCATCTAAAGGTTTAAGTGCAATGCTGCAGCAGCGGTACATCACACAACCTACACACAGATTAGTTGCTGTTATTTGTAGTCTGTGTGGAGGCAACTCACGTGTGCAATACATAAGTACACTGAGACATGTGCTCATATTCTACATGCGTAATGATTGATGTGGGCGTAGTTTTCACTGCCCACGCACTTTGTGTTGCGTGTTCATGCAGGGGGCCCTGACAACTTGGGCACAAACTATCCCCCAAAAGTGACGCAGTGCCTTAAAAAGATCTCAAGCTTGACACCAGAACAGGTGAACCAGCGAGGTAGTTTTGCCATTGCCTAAGGCCGACAAACATGAATTTTGTTGCATGAAAGCAGCTCCGTTTGTGCGATGATATGTTTGTGTGCAATAGGCACAAGGGCAGCTTTGTGAGCCAGCTTACTCGTGCATGCACCATCATATTTGGAGTAAAGGCAACACTGCCGCCTCTAGAGACATCAGACAGGATAATGGGAGCCGTAGATTGGCCTGAAAGGCAACATGGGAGGCGGCGCGATGCAAAAAAAGGCTTCTCCAGTCATTTAATTTTGTGTTTCGTGTTTGATTTGTGCGTTGCAGGTGCAAGCCCATTACAACCTACCAGAATTGAAACGTGCCAAGAGTCTGCATTCACGTGCCACTGGTAGGCTTACTTGGGTGGACAGGTTTGCAAGCATTTCAGCCGGGTTTGGGCTTGTTTTGATTGCTCGCATAGGTGTGAGTGCGGCATCCAACACCCCTGCTTATCCTTCTCTTGCTGTGCTCTTGCTGTGCAGACTCTTTCTGTACTCTTGCTGTGCTCTTGCTGTGCAGACTCTTTCTGTACTCTTGCTGTGCTCTTGCTGTGCAGACTCTTGCTGTACTCTTGCTGTGCTCTTGCTGTGCAGACTCTTGCTGTACTCTTGCTGTGCTCTTGCTGTGCAGACTCTTGCTGTACTCTTGCTGTGCTCTTGCTGTGCAGACATGATCACCAAGGGCTTCGAGTGGGCTTACAAATTTGGGGAGCCCAAGAATATGCAAGCTCGGACGTACATGGTGCAGCCAAAGTGTTGTTCTGTAAAAATGTGAGGCTGCAGGAATGGCTGACCTTGCCATGTGCTTTCTTAAAAATTTAGCAAATAAGAAGATTTGCGAAGGGTGGGAACTACCTCGCCTGCTGATGTCAGCATGCACCTGTGTTTGACGTGTACTGTACGTCATTGCTTTGCCCGTGAAATGCCCACAATCGGCAGATTGCTGCCCCTGTTTTTTAGATGGTATGGCAAGACAAATCATGGCTAGCTTAAAAGTGCATTGCAAGTATGAGCTACATTTAGCATGATAGGCAATCTGATCTGTGTAAGTAAAAGCTTCATAGTATGATAGGTATTCTGACCTGTGTAGGAGCATTTGCTTGGAATATGTTGCAATGGACTCTGATCCTTATCAATACTTAATTACACTTTCGTTGACTGTGTGCAGGGTGAATAGCCAGTTTAGATGTGCTCATGATTGGCCCGTGATCTATGAACTACCCTTTGGCGACATACATTCGGGACGTCCATGGGATAAGGTGTGCCTGTTGCGGGCCGCCTATTGCTGTTTTGAATGTGCTCATGGTTGGCCCGTGATCTATGAGGTGCCCTTTCGCGACCTGCTTTCGTGGGTTCGTGGGTTTGTTTCTTGCTCTCTGTTCCAAATTCTGAGCAGCGTCTTTCTTGCCAACTGCTGGCATGCATTGAAGGCCTGTGTCCGTCCTTCTGCACATACTTGGCGTCATCCCACCCCTTGCTACCTGTCCAGATCGTGGCAACAACAGTGAAAGCCGCTTTTGCTAGTTAATGCTACTAAAATCCTACTAGGGCAGCTGTGTACACGTCCTAGTATGGAAGCAGCATTGAGCTACCTCGCTCATACAGCGTCACATTAATTTTAACTGTTTTCTTTGTGTAAAGGTGCAGTCGTTATAGACTTGTATTCATGTTTCACAGCAACGCATTTCGACTGGCCCATTCCTTTTTTAAAAGGTTTACTCTCAGTCCATAAGAACTAACAAACTCAGCACGCACTACATTATTCCCATCATAATGCCATAATGCCACTATTGCTGTCCACCGCTCTCGCCTTTTAAACTTCTCCTTTTCCCCCTCCTTTTTTCTTCACCTACAATCGCTATATGCTTGCCCATGACTTGTGCCAGATTATGTTTCTTACGCACCATGTAGCTACCAACATAACACCTCCTTTCACGCCATAGGATTACCCGGACATTGGGACATATGAAGGCCATCCTGATGCATATCCCTTGCGAGCTCAAGCATTAGGGATGCACGCATCGAACACCACCACAGTAGCCAGGCCATCTGCTTAGTCTCCCTTCTCTTCCTTTTCCGCAGCTTTTTTTACCCTCGCTTATTCCTCATTGTTAAAAGCTGAGCAGGGTCTTTGTTGTGGGGGGTCCAGCAAATAGCACTATAGTACCAGCTAGAGTTGTCACTTTTAGTAATGATTCCTATCATGTGGCGTTTTCTTCATGTGTAATGCACAGTAGATTGCCTTGCAATGGACTTATAAAGTACGACGTTTGCAGTTGGATTGAAATCATTTACCAGTCCTCCTTCAGCTTCATTCTGCTTTCCTTTTGCTTGGTAGTGCTCTGCTGGCTTACTAGTTCTTAGTCCTGTGGCACACGCTATAGTGTCGCTAACTGACCATCCACGCTCGTGACGGTAGAATAAGCAGTTATGCTGTTGCAGTCCTGACAGAAGAAAGCTACTATAGTATTTGTGACGAAGAACAGCCTTACTGTCCTCGGTCATTATCAGCAACGTACCATAAGCAGACACAATTATTGCTTTTGTTGACTGCTTCAGCTAAAACATTTTTTATTACCTCGCTCCTTTATTTCACACTTACCTGTAAGTCTCTAGTTCAGCGGGGTTTCCTTTCACTTTGGAAGAGTTACTGTGCCTGCTTTCGTGATTGGTTGCTTTACCCAGGTCTTGGCATTATTGTAGTAACGAGGCGAGCCTTGCAATTGTATAACAAGGGCTTGAAAGGGGGAGGGCACATCCTTCTCAAAGATGCGGGCAGTAATGACAATCCTCATGATAAGCCACATTTTGGGAATGGGCGTCGTGGCACTCCTTCGTACCATGGACAAAGCACGGCTGTCTCGGTAGCTGCCCTAGTGGCCCATGGTCAGGCCAGACTCTTCGGGGTCGCGGATTTGAATCCGCCTGGTAGCGTGAGGAGTACTTTGCTGTCCGACAGCTCCGTTTCCGTTTCCTTAATCCATGCTTGTGGTGGTATCACCCCTTGCGTATAATTTTGTGCACCTCACATTCGGGCAAGCACCACCTGCCGCGTTTTGCTCTCAATAGTTTGGCTGGTTGATACAAGATGGTGGAACAGCTTAATTCGGTGTATTCGAGAGAGACTTGACCCTGGCTTAAAACCATTCTTCAATAAACTCGCTTCGCCAGCTTATTGCACGAGACATGGCAAAATAACCTCAACTGAAAAACCAACTAACCAAATCACACGAATCGTCACTGCCAACAATTGGGCGTGACATGTAGCTGAAAAAATAGGCCAGTTTTGTGGTAACAAATCAAACGTGGCAACTCAAAAGGGTACCTGGTTTCTAATCGTTGACGTCCAGCAGCAAAAATTATCCACAACCACGAGCTATAGTACGAGTGGTCAATTGGTGAGGCAGCAATGGGCTACCATGAGCCAAACGGATTTCAGAGTCAAATGATCAGTTTGCTTTTGTGTCTGTATGGAAACTGCTAGAGTGCAAGAGAAGAAAGAACGTGGATAGTATAAACACATAAACACAATCGGCATGGATTAGGAGAGAGGATGTTGTTTTGTGTTCTGCACCGCCCATTGGATGTAGAGCGCAACATCCCACTTAGAGTGCATGACTAGTCACTAGTCACAGCAACGTCCCAGTAGTGGCCGTAAAGGTAAACATAAGAGAAGTAGCCCTAGAAATGATGAAATGGTTCAGGATTTTTAGTCCCTGGTCTGCAGCTTAGACGTGTCAAAGTGCAGATCTCACGTGTCAAACACTTCCACCCACGTAAGAGCCTGCGGATTTAGATAAATAAAGGGCAGATAAACAAAGAGCAGGACTAAAAGCTCGGGTCTAAGGCAGGTAAATGTAAGCTTTGATGTTGTTTTAATGTGCTGGAATGCATTAAAAAATATGACCATGGAAGTGTTGTGCGTGCGACAACAGATTTGTGTGTTGTGTAATCAACATTGCATACCTGTATCTTTGTCGGAAGGGCCACTCCAAGGACCACCCAGGGATGGATCACCAAATGGAATCTGCTGCATCTTTGGAGCTCCGTCTTGGCTGACGCATCTCAAAGACCGAGAGTGCTGCTTCTTGGCTAATTGGCAGCAACTGCAGGGAAGAAGGCTTGGGCAAGAGCTTAGCTCACAGACACCTGCTGAACAATTACTTGATTTATCTGCCACTTACCTGAAATAGTGTATGCACATGTTTAAATGTGTGACAGACGACAATTATTAGAAGGATCACAAGCGAAAATGTTACACTACTGAGAGCTCTGCATAATCTTCAGCTTGGCTCATCTGTTTGGATACGACTCTGTTATTTATCTATCCGTAAGCCGTAAGCAAAGCCTGTTGCGTGGTCAAATCAAGCAGTATGTTGCAAACTCGCACCTTGTGGCCATCTTGTATCTCAATGGAGGGGGGTTGGTGGGCTCACCATATTTGAGGGTCCATTCAAAGCCCTTTGTCAGAAAATCTACAAAAGGGTATGTGTGCGGATGTTTAAAATTTCTTTGCAGCGAAAGCTTTTTGATCGCTTGATCACCCGCGGTATAATAAAGGCAATTCACATGGCTAAAATTTACATGCAACCAGCGCAATGTTTAACCCCATTCAAGGACAATCGCTTTTCCCTTGCTCTTCTCCTTCATTATTCAGTCGGACAAGTACTGGACATCCCAGGGAACCTTTTAAACGCTTTCAGCAGACGACATATGTGTACGCCCTAAGCAGCTCAAACAGTCCCTCTTCCAAGAAAGACCTAGCCTGATTTTCAATGCATAGGGAGTTCACGCACCTACAGATCTGCGGCGATACGACTCAGCCTGATTTTCAATGCATAGGGAGTTCACGCACCTACATATCTACTACTACAGCCACAGATCTACCACCACATCTAGATAGAAGTGGTAAAGATAGTTCACACACCTACAGATCTGCGGCGATAGGCCCCTGATAACTGCAAGTTGGGGAAACCATAGAGGTCGGAGATGGCTGCTGGTTCCATACTGCTTAACCGCGTCATGCATTGCTTCATAGCTGGAGGGTAATTGAAGCCGATGGTGCCTGGGTGAAATGAACAAAGTACATCAGGCGAATTTCCTCTTGGATTGCAGAGCAACAGCTATGCATCTTGTGCATGCGTTTACTAGAAAAGGATTTGAAAGCCTTAGAGCTGTTGCCAGCCTGATTAACAGGCTGTCCAGGTCCCTTCACTATCAGTCAAATGCTTTACATAATTGGCTTGTCTGGAAGGCAATTCATTAGCTGCGTGCATGGGCATCTGTGTATCAGTATCTCTTGCAGCTGTCACCCTGCAACAAAGCCAAGCTCACATTGCATTTGAAACCGGATGTCAGCCTACCATTGTCCGCATGGCAGCGATAATCCATCAAGCTCAGAATGTCCCATTCATGCAGCCACGTCTTTGTTGGATCCTGGGCACAGTCAAGAGCGTCAAAATTGGAGTTTGGCCTAGGGGCAGCAAACTCAACACAGCAGAACTTCTCTCCACAAGTATGCATTGATTGAGCACAGTTCCAAGCTTGATGAGCTTCCTGGCTCTTGTACGTGTACTGTGTCTCCTGTGACGTTCTTTTTACATCTTTGTTTGCGCTTTGTTGTCCTTAACAACGCACGGCAATGGAATCCAAGGACTCACATGATGGGGAGATTTAGTAACGTAGCCACCGCCTAAGTGGTTAATCATGAACTTCTGTGTGGTTGGCAGGACTATGCTGTCCACAGCAGAGCGCCTCCAGGCTGTGGTGTACACCTGTGAGTGTGAGCGGTGACGCCACACGCACGTGTTGTGTGGAGCTTGACGAGACGAAAAATACCGCCACGTGTGCAGATTCTGACTTGCAGTTACTTCAAGGACTTTATAACGTACTGAATATGGTGTTTCAGGAATACTTTGCGTTTGAGCACAGGTTATCCGTTGCACCTTTTCCATGCTAATTTCCTTCTTTAGCTGCCTATAAAAGTAGGAAAGTACTTTGCAAAAAAATGGCTCACACACAATTGGTGTGTATGTCATATAGTGCTCAGCATTTGCTGTATCAAACTGGCAGCCCCTCAGCGCTACACTGTCTCACGCACGCAAGCACACACACAGACACATACAAACACGCACCACACACATACACACATACACCACACCTGATCGTTGTCAATGGCCCAAAGCTTGCCATGCTCATTCAGGAAATAATTTTGTGGATGGCGGTCGCATTGGGAAAAGAACAAATCAAACAGGGCCGCCAGCTTAAGCTCTGTGTGGTTGAGCTTGTTCTGAAAGAGATCCAGCATTACGTCATGATCCATCCGAGGTCTACCGCCGCCCTGTAAAGAAGGGGGTACAGTTCAAGCTTGCCCATAATTAATATGTGGAAGTTGCATTAAGTGCAAAATACTTACACGCTGCTAAATATGGGTCAAAACATCACCATTATTCTCAGTGACATAGTGATAGATGTAAGGATGCGTAAACGTACCTTAATATTTTCGATTGACACCCCGTCCGCGATCTCTGCCCACAGCCCTAGCCAATTCACATGGAAGCCGTGGCCTGGAATGATTCCATTCACAGGCGCCACCCACAGCTTGGGCACAATGTCAGACAGGCCACACTCGGTTGTGAGCTGTAGGGCAACGTTATGCGTGTGTGTGAGTTTATGAAAACAGCAAAGCTAGTTTGCACACACACACACACACACACACATACACGCTTAAATGTCTTCCGTGGTCAGCCCTAGCAAAAGATGATTCTTGCTAGCAGCAGACTATAATGCACGTTATCTATAAAAATGCCTAGGAAGCTACCTTGTGCT